>MDSW01060323.1_pt1 | contig 10061 bp, 10 predicted proteins | sample 811171 | NCBI WGS metagenome assembly MDSW01 (sample SAMN05326641, study PRJNA326480) | marine metagenome | isolation source: seawater | place: Atlantic Ocean: North West | collected 2012
TACTGATTTTTCTGTATATTCTTTTAATTTGTAAGATACTACAATTCCTGCAGTTTGTGCCATAGCTTCAACTATTATTACTCCTGGAACAATTGGATTATCTGGAAAGTGTCCTTTAAAAAAATATTCATTCTCGTTAAATGTTTTTTTAGAAACCCCATGTTCACCAGGAATTATTATTTCACATTCATCAATAAATAGAAATGGATCTCTATGTGGTATTAATTCTTTTATTTGATCTGATTTTAAAATCATATTTTTTTATATCTATTTACAATTTCTCTTTTCCAAATATTTATATCTTTAGCAGGGAAACCCGCAACAATTTTATTATTATTTATATTTTTAGTTACTCCACTTTTAGCTGCAATTGTAACGTTATTACCTATCAATAAATGTCCAGAAATTCCTGCTTGGCCTCCAATTTTAACGTTGTTACCAATAATGGTACTACCGGCTATACCAACCTGAGCTGCTATAATCGCATGATCACCTATTATAACATTATGTGCAATTTGAACCAAATTATCTATTTGTGAATTTTCTCCAATAATAGTACTTTCAAATACTGCTCTATCTATTGTTGTGTTGGATCCAATTGTAGTATTTTTTTTTATTAGAACATTGCCAATATGATTAATTTTTTTCTTTGATTTTTCCTCAAAACCAAAACCATCTGATCCAATTCTTACTCCTGGTTTTATAACTGAATTATCTTCAATTATAGAATTAGATATGGAGACATTATTACCAATAACACAATTTTTACCTATAATTACATTGGTGCCAATTACTGAGTTTGAGCCAATTATTGTATTTTTACCTATCTCAGTTTTATTTAAAATTTGAGTATATGGATCAATTTGCACATTTTCATCAATCTTTGAATAACTATTTATATTAACAGCATTTGAAATAATACCATTTGAAATTAATTTGTTATCATAAAATAATTCAGATAGATGAGCAAAAGCTAAGTATGGGTTATTTACAATTATTGAATAACATTTTTTAGGTAAATATTTTGAATTTTTTTCATTTATAATACATGCTTTAGCTCTACAATTTTTTAAATCACTTAAATATTTTTTATTTGAAAAAAATGATAATTCATTTGCGTTTGCTACAGATATTGGTTTAATACCTAAAAAAGTCTCACTAAGATCTATGTTAGACTTTAATTCAATTGATTGATTGCTCAATTTATTTTTTATTTCTTTATAACTAATTTTTTTCAAATTTCTCAAACTCCAATTTCAAGTTTATATTATTTAATCCTTTCTTAATAACATCAGTTATATTTATTGAATTAGATGCAATTAAATAACTATTAGAGTCAATAATCAGATCTATATTATTATCTTTAGCATAATTTTCTACCAAAACAATTATTTGTTCAAAAATAAGTTTTCTATTTCTAATTATTTGGTCATTATAATGTTTATTAAAATTTTCAATTGTATTATTTAAGTTATTTAATTCAAAATTATAATTCTCAATCATTTTATTTATTGAGTTTTGATCTAATAATATTTTTGAGTCTTCAATTTCATTATATAAATTATTAATTCTTAATTCTTCTTTTTCTAAAATTTCAGAAAAGTTATTTTGACTAATCTCAATATCATTGATTATTTCAATAAATTGATTATTTGTATCAACTAGATTTTCAACATCAATTACAACTATATTAGTTGAAGATAGATTTTTAGAAAATACAAAAAGTATTAAAAAGATAAAAATATTTAATTTAATCAATCTATATTACCAACTGAAAATAAGAACATTCTTTTAATATCATATTCTTCATCCATAACAGGAAAACCCCAAGAAAAACCTATTGGTCCAATAATTGAATAATACTTTATACCAAATCCAAATGAAGATCTTAAACTATTATCATTGTTTGTTGGCTTAGTTTTATTTTCCCACAATAAACCATAATCATTAAATAAGTTAATATAGAGAGGATTATCAGAATTTTTTGTTATCTCTCTTGAATAATCAAATTTTGTAGTAATTATATTATTTCCACCGACGTATGATGTACGAGAATTTCTTGGGCCAGCACCATAGACATCAAAACCTCTTAACCATCTTCCTCCTAATGAAAATTTATCATCAGTAAGAATGTCATTATCATTTAGAGAAATTACATTTCCAATTTGTGCTTGAATAGAAATTATATTATTGTTTATTTTATTATAATTTTTTAGAGTAATAATATTTTTAACAAAGCCATTAGAAGAACTTGATGGTGTTTCAATGAAATTATTATAGTTTAGAGAATTTCCATCTTTGGGCAGCATAAGAGAATTGAGAGTGCTATAGTATAAATTATTTCTTAAAACAAAACTAACATTTTCGCCTTCAGAGTTACCAATTGAAGTTGCAACTGTTGAAGAGTCCGTAACAGTATAATCCTTTATAACATAATCAAAATCAATAGAATGACGAAGTTTTGGATTAAGATCGTAAGCTACTCCTAAACCTGTTAGAAATGTATTTAATTTATATGAACTAGCTCGAGCGAAATCTTCTTCCTTATAATTAGACCTATAAGTGATATCAACATTGTTTTCATAAAATAATCTGTCAGTTGTTTCAAATGTAAATTGAGTTTTGTTACTAGTTGTATTAATTAGTGCTTTAAGTGATCTACCAGTTCCATAGAAATTTCTCTCACTTAATCCAGCAACTACTCCAACACCATCTATTGTACCAACAGAAACACCAGCATTAAAAGTTCCAGTTTGAGTTTCCTCTACATTTATATTTATATCAACCAAATCTTCATCAATTTGACTTTCTGTTACCTCTACTGATTTAAATAGTCTTAAAGATCTTAATTTTTTTTGAATTCTATTTAATTGATTTTTATATACAGCATCACCTTCACTTATTTCTAATTCTCTTCTTATCACTCTATCAAATGTTCTAGAATTTCCATAAACATTTATTTGATTTGCATATTTAGGTTTAATAGGTTGTAACTCAAAAATAATACTAATTTTTGTGTTTTCTATTTTTTCTAAAGTTGATAATTCAAAAAAATTAATACTTTCTTCAAAAATTAAATTAGATATGTCTTTATTTAAATTATTAATTTTATCACTTGAAAATTTTTCATTATCTTCAACTGACTCATCAATAAATTTATCAATTTTATTTTTTAAAGTATTATTTAAAATATTTTCATTATCTATTAATTGAATATCTTCAAAGTAATAAATGCTACCCTCTTTAATGTTAAAATAAATGTTTACTTTATTATTTTTAAGATATTCAATTTGATAACTAACTTGATTGTTAATAAAACCATTATTAATATAATAATTTTTAATTTTTCGAATGTCATTTTCAACAGCAAATTTTTTGAAATTATTATTTGCCAAGAAATTTATTAGTGTCTTAGTTTTAGATTGAATGATTTGACGCAATTCTTGACTTTCTATTTCATTATTACCAGAAAAAATAATTTTATTAATTTTAGTTATTTGTCCTTCAACTATATCAAAAGTGACATCTGAAGTGTTTGTATCGGAATATTTTTTTTCGAAATATTCAATATTAATATTATTGTAACCAAATGATTCATATAACTTTTTTATTTCATCAACAAAATTATTTATTGTGTTTGGATTAGTATTGGATAGATTTAATTCTTTAGCATACTCTAAAAGATCCTCATCTTTTAATCTTTCATTATTTGTAAAATATAGTTTATTAATATTAGAAAATTCTTTAATTGTAATTACATAAATACTGTCAACAATTTCAACTGTAACACTTTCAAAAAGCATTGAATTATCTAATTCTTTTAATAAGTAATTTGTATAATCTTCAGAAATTTTATCTGGCTTGACATCTATAAGTGAATATATTGCATCTTTGTCAGTAAATTTATTACCCTTTATTTCAATTGCAATTTCATTAGAAGCTACATTTTTTGAAATTAATACTAATAATAAAACACTATAAGCTATACTTAAATAAATCTTTAACTTTTTTCTCAACATGTTCATGATATTCAATAATATCTTTAATAGTGTTTAATTCAGAATTCAAATTTAAAGCACATACTTTTTTAATTATTTTGCAGATATCTGTATATTTAATTAAATTATTTTTAAACATATTCACAGCAAACTCATTACCAATATTAAACTTGATGAGATTGGCTGGTTTTGATTTATCCATTTTGATAAAGAAATCGTAAATTGGAAAATAATCAGATTTTACATCTAGAAATGTTAATTTATCATATTTTTTTAAACGTAGATTACTATGATCAATAATATTGCTTTTATTGGACAGTTTTAAGAAATTTAATATTGGAATAGCCATATCATTTTTAAATAAATTCATTTTTAATATGTAATTATCTTTTTCAATTATAGAGTGAACTAAAGCTTCTGGATGAATGACAATTTTAATCATTTCAAAAGGAATGTTAAACAAATAATGTGCTTCAATTACTTCTAAACATTTATTTACCAAAGTTGCTGAGTCAATGCTATTTTTGTATCCCATTTTCCATTTTGGATGTTTAATAGCTTGCTGGAATTTTATTTTATGTAATTTATTATATTTGGTCTTGTAAAAAGGTCCCCCAGACGCTGTGATAACAACCTTTCTGAAATTTAGGTTGGATTTAGTAGATGAAAAATATTCAAATAATGAGTAATGCTCTGAGTCAATAGGAAAAATGTTTGTTTTATTAAAGTATTTTTTTTTTTTAAATATATGTCCTGCAGAAACAATTGCTTCTTTGCTGACAATGCCTAAATTTTTTGTATTAAAAATTATCTGATCAAGATAATATAGAGACTTGTAACCAGATATTGCAAGTAATGATAAATCTGATTTTGAATTTTTAAGATAATTATTAAGTTCATTGAATGAAAAAATTTTAGTTTTATTACTAATCATTGATTTAATTTTTTTAGAAGATGCTAAATCATTTACATATACATATTTAGGATTGAATATTTTTATTTGTTTGATTAGGAGTTTAATATTAGAATTAGCACATAATAAATTTACATTTATATCTGGAAATGAATTATAAATTAATTTAAGTGATTTCTTTCCAATTTCACCTGTAGATCCGAAAATATTAATTTTCATAATATTTTAGATAGTAAAGAAAAAGTAACCAAAGATAATAAAAAACTATCAAAGCGATCAAAAAAACCACCATGTCCAAGAAGAAGTTCGCTGGAATTCTTTAAATTATTAATTCTTTTAAATGTAGATTCAATTACATCGCCCAAAAATGATGAAATAATTATTAAAATTAAAAAAATAATTAATAAAAAATCAATTTTGATTTCAAAAATAATACAATAAACAAGGCTTATAATTATAGAAAAAATAACTCCACCTATCAAACCTTCTAAGGTTTTATTTGGACTTATGTTTCTCATAATTTTTGTTTTACCTAAAACTGAGCCTATTAAATATGAAAAAATATCAAATGAAACTATTATTGTTATCATAAGATTAAATTTATAAAATATTGTAGAATTAAATTTTATTGTTAATAAAGATGCAAAAGATAAAAATATATATATCAAAATATAAAATTTTTTATTTTTAAAATATTTTAAAATTTCATAAATTATTAAAATATATATTAATAAAATAATAAAAAAAATATATTCAAATTTATATAAAGCTGTAATTCCATAACTCGTAATAAAAAGAAAAGATATTATTATTCTACTTATAAAATTATTAAAGACCATATTTCCTATTAATTTTCGAATATTGTTCTATAATATTATTAAATTCTTTTATTGAGAATTCAGGCCAAAGAGTATCTGAAAAAAATAATTCAGTGTAAACTAAATTATACATAATAAAATTACTGAGTCTTTTATAACCTCCAGTTCTAATTAAAATATCTGGATCAGAAGAAGATTTTAATTGAAATAAATTGCGTATATCTTGATTTTTTTCTAGATCGATTGAATGCTTGATATTATTATAATTATTAATTACATCTTTTATTTCATCTTTAAAACCATAATTAAAAGCCAAATTTAAATTTAGACCATAGTTATTCATTGATTGTTTTTCAGTTTTTTCAAAAATATTAATAATATTTTCGGGTAAATTATTTCTTGATCCAAAAATATTTATTTTAATGTTTCCCTTATTTATTAAATCATTAAGAGTTTTAGAAAAATTATTTTTAATTAAATCAAAAATAATATTTAAGCTTGGTCGATTGTAATTTTCAGAGGATAAAGTAAATAATGTTAAATCTTTTATATTTAGCTTGGTGCAATGTTCAACAATTTTTTTAATATTTTCAAATCCTGCCTTATAACCTTCAATAGTAGGTAATTTATTATTTTGAGCCCAACGATTATTACCATCAAGAATTATACTTATATGTTTTAGAATATTTTTTTTCAATTCTAAACTTTCAAGATATCTTTCTTTTTCTCTTCTAAGATTTTTTCAATAGTATTTATATTATTATCAGTAATTTTTTGAATATCATTAAGAATTTTTTTTAATTCATCCTCAGAAATATTAGATTCTTTTTTTTCTTTTTTGTTAATTTCAATAAAATCTCTTCTTATATTTCGAATTACTATTTTAGAATTTTCTGCATATTCTGAAGCAATTTTTGATAGTTCTTGTCGTCTTTCTTCACTTAATTTTGGTATTGGTAACCTTATTAATTGACCATCTATCTGAGGATTGATTCCTAAACTTGACTCTGTTATTGCAGACTCAATTTGTTTAATTAAATTGATATCCCATACTTGTATTGTTATGGTACTTGAGTCAGGGACAGAAATATTTCCAAGTTGATTTATTGGTGTTTTAGAACCGTAAGCATCAACATTTATAGTATCTAACATAGATGGGTTAGCTCTAGAAGTTCTGAGTGAGTTTAATTCTTTCTCAAAATGAGAAATTGCAGATTTCATTTTGCTCTCTAACTGATCCATAAGATTAACTGATTTTACTATATGATCCTTTTTGATTCAAAACATTAATTAGTGAATTGGGCTTAAAGATATTGGTAATATATATAGGAATATTGGTATCCTTAGCTAAACTTATAGCAGTTAAATCCATTACTTTTAAATTTTTATTGATTACATCATTGTATGAAATCTTTCTTAATAATTTTGCTTTAGGATTCTTTATAGGGTCACTATCGTAAATACCATTTACCTTTGTTGCCTTAATTATTAAGTTACATTCTAATTCAGATGCTCTAAGTGTTGCAGCTGTATCAGTAGAGAAAAAAGGATTACCTGTTCCAGCAGCAAAAATTACAATTCTTTTCTTTTGCAAATGTCTTTCAGCTCTTCTTCTAATATACGGTTCAGCTATTTGTGACATTGATATAGCTGACTGAACTCTTGTTGGAACACTAATTTTTTCAAGACTACTTTGAAGAGATAATGCGTTCATTACAGTTGCTAGCATACCCATATAATCAGAAGTAGAACGATCAATTCCCTCTGAGGCCCCTTTAATGCCTCTAAAAATATTACCTCCACCAATAATTAAACAAATTTGATAATTTTTTTTATAAACCTTTTTAATTTCATTTGATATTTTATTAATTGTAGAAACATCAATACCATAATCAGATTTTCCCATAAGAGACTCACCTGATATTTTTAATAAAACTCTATTTTTCATTTTACATTGATAGTAATTTAAATGAGTCTATCTTATAATTATAAGTTTTTTCATATTCATTGATTACTTCTTTAACTGTTTTTTCTGGATCTAGAATATATTTTTGATTTAATAATGTAATTTCTGAGAAGAATTTACTCATTTTTCCCTCAAGAATTTTTTCAACTATCGAGGATGGCTTTCCAGAATTTAGTATTAATTCTCTTTGGATTTTTTTTTCATTAGCAATTATATTTTCATCTAGGTCTGATATATCCATTGACTCTGGCTTCATTGCAGCTATGTGCATACAAATATTTTTTGATAAAATTTTAACTTCATCGTTATTATCTGATGCAGAGTATTGAATGGTGGATATAATTTTTCCAATATTATTTTTGTAACTATTATGAACATAATATGAATAATTTAAATTATTATTATTAAGCATTATGATTTCATTAAGAACTAAATTTTCACCAATTGTTGAAATCATTGTATTAAAATAATCTGATATCAACCCTTTGTCATTTTTAAGATTTAAAAATTCTTCTTTTGTTAAATCAATTTTATTATTATTGATGGCAATTTTACCCAGATCATCTAAGAAATTTAAAAATGTATCACTTTTTGCTGCGAAATCTGTCTCACTATTTACCTTTATTATTGAAATACAATTTTCATTTGAATAAATACCGATAGCACCTTCATTTGCTTCTCGTGATGTTTTTTTTGAAGCCTTGGCTAAACCTTTTTTTCTTAAATATTCAACTGACTCATCAACATTATTATTATTTTCAGAAAGTGCAGTCTTGCAATCTAAAAAACCGGCACCAGTTTTATTTCTTAATTCTTTGATTAATTGACTAATCTCCATATAATTTCCCCTAATCTTTATTACTTATTATCCTTTGAAATATTTTTTTGATCATCAATTACAACTGCATCTTTAACCGTTTCAGAAAAATATTTTTTATATAAATTTATAGATCTCAAAGCATCATCATTTCCTGGTATTACATAATCTATAAAATCAGGGTCAGCATTTGAGTCAACTATACCAACAACAGGAATATTTAACTTTTTAGCTTCTAGGACAGCAATCCTATCTTTTAAAACATCAAATACTACTAGAAGATCTGGTTTGCCATTTAATTTTCTAATTCCTCCAATGTTTAGTTGAAGTTTTTGTTTTTCCCTTGAAATATCAAGTAATTCTTTTTTTGAGATATTTTTAGATGAAATTTCATCATTTAGAAAACTTTCAATCTCGTCTAATCTTTTAATTGAATTTGATATTGTATTCCAATTTGTAAGAGTGCCGCCAAGCCATCTTTTATTTACATAAAAATTACTATTTATTTCTGCTAACTCTTTTACTGTATCTTCACATTGTTTTTTAGTTCCAACAAATAGAATTTTTCCAGATTTACTAACAACATCATGTATTTTTGTCAGAGCAGTATTAATTAATTCTACTGTAATTCTTAAGTCAAATATATGTATGTTGTTTCTAACTCCATAAATATATTCTTTCATTTTTGGATTCCATCTTCGAACATTATGACCAAAGTGAACTCCAGATTCTAAAAGCTCATCAATCTTTACTTCAGGTAAATTCATTTTTATCCTCCGGTTTTACCACCACAGAAATAAAAACACCGGTTTTTTCTGTGTGCTAGATTTAGTAATTTGCTCTTATTATAATTGATAAAATTTTCAAGATATTTCTAGTGAATAATCCAAAATTTTTGAGTTTTTTAATTCATCAAGTTTTTTATATGATTTTATAGTATAGTCATTAAAATCAAAATTTATTAATTTTTCATCAATATTAACAAATAAATCAACACTGTTATTTTTTTCATTTTTTTTCTCAAAAATATCATTTTTAACAGAAATAATATTTTCTATTGATGAATAAATACTTAATTTAAATTTATTTTCATTAAAAATATTATCCAATAATTGAATCTTCTTAATAATAAATCTTGAGTCAGAATTATTCCTTACAATATCGATATCAAAAACAAGTAAGTTACCCTCTTTTAATATTGATCTATATTTATATAAATTTTCACTGAATATTGATAATTCAAATTGTGTATCTACCTCTGATACAGTAATGAAAGCATATTTTTTACCATCTTTGTTTGATCTTTCTTTCACATCTAATATAGAACCACAAACTCTCAAAGAATTAATATTTTGATTATTAAAATTTTCAGCAAAAAAATTAATATTATGTGCATGTAAAAATTTCTTAGGATAATAATTTAGTGGATGATCTGAAAAATAAAAACCTATAACCTCTAATTCATTAGTTAAAGTTTCTAATTTATTCCATTTTTCAAATTTTTGATTAAACAAATTTATATCATTGAATGAAATTTCTTTTTCTTCAA
>MDSW01094899.1_pt1 | contig 10060 bp, 8 predicted proteins | sample 811171 | NCBI WGS metagenome assembly MDSW01 (sample SAMN05326641, study PRJNA326480) | marine metagenome | isolation source: seawater | place: Atlantic Ocean: North West | collected 2012
CTTCGTCAACCCAATCTAAGGCACGACAATATCGAGTTAAACAAGATTTTATTTCATCATGAGCTTCAAGTTTTTCTAATCTTTCTTCTAGGTTAGACATATCTCCTCCATTCTATAGAAATATCGTAAAGATAACTTTAAAAATCATCAATGCCAATATAAGCCAACTAAACATAAATAAACCAAATCTTATCCATACTAGATTTAAGGTTGCCTGGAATATTGAATGAATCAAGCGGACGAGAAAATATAGCCAGGCACAATATAAGTAGAAATTATCTGTAATATTGAGAGCCCAAATTACGAATACTGTTGCGTAAAAAACAGTTGGTTGTTCAAATAAATGATTATAATTATCTGCTACTCTCTCAACTTTACTTGGAAATACCCCACCTAATTTTGATGGGTGAGATAAATCTTGAAGATCTATTCCTTTTTTTTCTATTTCTTTAGAAGCTGGAATTCTTGTGGCATACATCCAAACCATCATCAAAAAAGACAAAAGACACATTAAAACTACTGGTTGAAGTATTAAATTATTCATTTGAAAATAATAGTAGTATTAAATTATTCATTTGAAAATAATAAAAGTGCATTTCCAGGCATATGATAATAAATACCATATCCAGAATTAACCGCCATGTATCCGTTTCTAATAGCTGGACCCGAGCCACCAAAGCCCCCTCCGTTAGCAGGTACTCCTGATATACTTTTAAATTCTTTTAGAGCATTAAATGTCCAGATTATTTCTCCATTATCCTTATTATAGACTCGAATAACACCATCCGAGTGTCCAGCAATAACTGCACCCGGAATAGCTGTACTTGCAGCCGAAATTCCAGGATCACAAAACTCAATTGTGCCACAAGTATTAGGATTAATTTTTGACCATAGTATTTTCCCTGTCTCTGCATCTAAAGCGTGCATACCAGGCTTTAGATCAAGGTAAATTTTTCCATCACGAGTATTTGCCATGTCATTTATTGGTGCATAAATAATATTGTCTTCAGCAGACATCCCAAAATGAATTCCTCCTTGAGTTCCTCCTCCTGAAATATTTGTTTCCCAAATTATTTCTCCTGTATCTGGGTTTATTCCAAAAGCATTTCCAGATTTTTGACCACTTACCAAAATATCACCTTTATTAGTTTCGATTAAAACAGAACTTGCTGAATAATCTAAATCTGGACCATTCTCAACAGGACAATTGGGGTTATCTTTAAACATACAGGCAACATTCCAAGCGTCTCCTGGCAATGTTTGTCTTCTCCAGACTTCATCACCACTATCTATGTCATAAGCAATAATTGCATCAGAGGAGTCGTCAGCGGGTGAAGAGTAGTTCTCCCCTGTACCAACATACATATATCTTCTTTTCTTATCTATAGTTGGCGAATTCCAAATTGGAGCACCTGAAGGACCATACATTCTAGTTCCTACTGAAGTCCTTCCCATATATTTTCCAGGTAAAGGAATAGTAAATGATTTCCATAAGGTTTTTCCCGTTCTAGCTTCAACAGCAAGGACACCCCCTCTAAAAGTACAGCATTCATAATTTTCATCTGATGCAGAAGTAACTTCTAAGGACGAAATAGGAATGAATAGTTTATCTTCAAACCTAGAAGGCGATGCGGTTTGTGTAGCATTAGGATGATCATCTGACTTTATTTTCCAAACTAATTTACCTGTTTGAGCATCTAAAGCATAAGTATGAGCCAATATATCTCCAAAATATATATATGGTTTGAAATTAGGTTCAACACCCACTTCCCACAAATCCATTACTATAGCTGTTCTAATTTCTGCCGATGCAGTAAATTTCCATTTCACACATCCCGTTTCTAAATCTAAAGAATAAACATCACCTGATTGACTTCCTACAAAAATTGAACCAAGAGCGAACAAGGGCTGAGACCTAGCCCTTTGGCTATAAGGAAAACCAAAAACCCATTTTAACTTAAGGTTTTTAATATTTTTTGAATCTAATCCACCTACGCTTTTTGGTATAAATCTTGAATTATCGTACCCCCAGTTATAAGGTTCTGGAGCTTCTTTCAAATTGAAATCTTGTTTTGAATCTGAACACATATTTACTTTTGCTTCTTTAGGAAATTGGGATCTTGTTTGTCTATATAAATATTCGGCTATCAAGATTTTTTCTTCTTCTGAAAGGTGAGAAGATTGCAACTGCATAATACCGTCATTCATGGCACGTAATATATTACTGGGCAGCATCAGCTCTAGCCAATTTTGGGCCGGAGCTTTGGTAACTGTTCCATTATGGCAAATATTACAATTTTCTTGATAAAGATTATTTCCTGGGTGATTTTCTATATCTATGGTTACTTCTTTGGCCTGAAATGCGTCTGTTGATTCAGTATATTCTCCATCCTCATCAATTATGTAATCAAGTTCTGTATCCTCAATAAAAGGAACATCTTCATTGATACTATTGCTATTTGAATTATCTTTTTCTTGTCCAAATAAGGATAGTGAAAATATAAAAAATATTAAAAAGTAAATTTTCTTTGATTGCATTTAATCCCCCAGATTTAAATCAATAGTGCGTTACGATAACAAAATATCTAACGAAATTTTTTCTAAATAATCAATATAACTCTTTTCATTAATTAGTTGAGGCTCAGTTTTTTTCGTATGCGATAATGAACATATAAAAAAACATAAAAAATCATGCCTTTTTTTAACCGATATATCTAAATTTTTTCCAGTTCCTATCTTATTAAGATATCGGTAGATTTTTTTTGTTCCTTTTGCATAAGTATCAATAATTTTTATATATCCGTTAGTAATTATTTCACTATCATTAAAAATAATTACTTGCTCATAAAATGATAAAAAATTCTTCCATAAAGGATCATTAGAGATTTTTTCAATCACAGGACCTATTAATAATTTCATTAAATCTTTCTTAGATAAATTTTTCTTATCTTTTAGCATCGCATTATAATTGCGCATTCTTATTTCTTCTAATTCACTAATCCTTGCAGTTAAAATAGAATCTATGAGATTTTCTTTATTTCCAAAATGATAAGAAAGCGAAGAAGAATTCCTTAAATTTGCATGAATATTTATATCTCTTGTAGATGTTTCATTTATTCCCTTATTACCAAAAAGATATTCTGCGGATATTAGTATGTTAGTTTTGGTTTTATTACGAAAAGGATCGCCTAAAACAGTTAACAGTTCTTTTTCATTTTTTTTTAATAGAGACATAAGATAATTATATTAATATTAATGCACTTGCATTACTTCTAATTTAATGTAAGATATTTGTAAACATAATTCTTGGGGAAGGGTAAAATAATGACAAAAAAAGTTTTTTTAATTGCGATAATGTTATTAACAACATTTGGATCTACAACATATGGACAAGACTCAAATTCAGCACCTAATTTGACAGGGCAAATTGAAGAAATACTTGTAACTGCAACAAGGAGAACAGAAACAGATATTCTTACTACCCCAATACCTATGACTGCATTAAACGATACTATGATCGAAAAATATGCTCCAAGAGATCTTCAAGATATGGCATTAATGACGCCAGGTCTTTCAGCAGGAACTGTTTCGGCTTTTAAATCAGCTTCTTTTGCTATGAGAGGTTTGTATGAAGGAACAATTATCTTATACAAGGAAACACCTGTTGCTGTTACAATAGATGATTTTGTAGTGCCTCATATGCAGACGCAAGCCCTAGAAATGTTTGATATTGAGCAGGTTGAAGTTCTTCGAGGTCCGCAAGGTACTTTATTTGGAAAGAATACAACTGCTGGTGTTGTTAATGTAAAAACTAAACAACCTGTTTTGAATGAATTATTTACAGATATAGAATTGGAGTATGGAGATTTTGGAACCCAGCAAGCTAAAATAGCTGTCAATGTTCCAATATCAGATGATAAGCTAGCTTTTAGAATTGCAGCAATGTATTTGAAATCTGATGGTTATTATAAAAATGGAGCAGCATACGGACCATTACCTGATTTTGTAATGGCTGCATCCGGAGTTAATCCCAATAAGACGGGGGCAGGTGACGGGGGCAGTCTTGGAGGAGATGATGTCTTATCAGGTAGAGCAAAATTACTATGGGAACCAAATGAAAACTTATCAGCTGTTTTAACTTATGAAATTATAAGAGATGAAGGAGATACACCTCCAATAGTTAACGATTCTCCAGATAGTTATATATTTTCTCTTTGGGGTTTCACTAATAATGGTGGCGGTGATCCATATGGCAGGGCAGGTGTTTGGTGTCGCGGCAGGACAGGAGTGGATATGTGTTCTGGGCACCAAGTTGATGTTGATGGAATTTATCTTAATATTACATATGATTTTGGAGATTATACTCTACATTCCGTGACAGGTAGAAGAGAGCAAGAAAGTAGATTGGCAAGTGATTATGTTGGAAATCCAGGTCCTTTTTCTCTTTTTGACGCAACAAGAGATGATGATCGTGAGACATTTCAGCAAGAATTTCGTTTAGCTTCTGATTTTGATGGAAATTTTAATTTTGTTACTGGTGTTTTTTACCAGACTGATGATACTCAATTTTGTGTAAATCAGGTTGTAGGTTTTTTAGATTTTTTTGGTTTAGGAACACCACCAGGTTTTTTCCAGGAAACTCCACAAACATTATGTAATGAAAATGAAGTTGAAGCAATGGCAGCATTTGTTGATGGAACTTGGGATATAAGTGACAGACTTCATCTTTCTGCTGGCGTAAGATTTACAAGTGAAGAAAAATCCTGGACAGGCCGTCCAAGAATTGCTTGGCAATCTTTTAGGGATGGGGGTTTTGATCCAAGTATAACTGCAGATACAGTCGGAGATAAGGTTAAAGCTGGAACCGATTGGGAGAGGTTTCCTTATGGTGTTGTAAGGGATAGTGAAAAATGGGAAGAGCCTTCTTACCGTATTAATCTGTCATATGATTTTTCTGAGGATCATTTTGGTTATGTATCGTATGCAAGAGGATTTAAAAGTGGTGGTTATAATGATCAAACTGGGACTCAATTGAATCCAATAATACCTGCCGCCGCCCGACCTGTTGATCCTGAATTTGCTGATTCAATAGAAATAGGATTAAAGTCTAGTTTATTAGACAATACTGCAAATTTATCAGTTAATGCATTCTTTGTGGAATATGAAGATGCTCAAAGAACATTAAATGCTAGTTTTCCATCTGGACAAGAAACACTTTTCTTTAATGCTGCTGATATGGAAGCAGAAGGTTTTGAATGGGAATATATTTGGCGAGTAAATCCTAATTTTACAGTACTATTTAACGGCACAAAAATGGATGTTAAATACAAGAAATTTGCTGCAGATACTAATTTTGATGGCATTATAGATGTTGATTTTAGCGATCAGGAGCCACAAAGATCACCTGAATGGATGTACTCATTAGATCTAAACTATGTTCAAAATTTATCAAATGGTGGAGAGCTAGAATATAATTTCTTACTTTCTCATGAGGATGAGTCTTTACATGGTTATGCTGATGGAGGACCGCAGTATAATCCTAAAAAAGCTGAACACGATATAATAAATCTATCATTAAAATATACTGATCCAGATGATAAATATTGGGTAAGATTGATAGGTAAGAATGTTACTGATGAAGTATTTACAACTGGAGCGCTTTCAGTTGCCACATTATGGATAATGTCTGCTTATAATCAGCCAAGTTATTATGCTATTCAGGTAGGAGCAAGATTTTAATTTTGGTTTATTTTTTTTAATTTAATACTCCCCATAGAGTATTTAAAAGGATGAAACCCTGAAAAGTTAATTCAGGGTTTCATAACTATAAAAGGTTTTGATGTGGATAAAAAAGTTTTTGACTACAAAAAGAGGTGGAAGATTTCTGAAGATCCCAAAGGGGTTGAAAAAAGTTCAGAGTTTCAAGATCTAGGAACATTAAGAGTTGATCCTCAAAGATATGTGTCAAAAGATTTTATGAAGTCTGAATGGGAAAATATTTGGACTAAAACTTGGTTATTAGCATGTCCTTCAAGTGATATTCAAAATGTTGGAGATTATTTTAATTTTACTATAGGAAAAGAATCTATAATTGTAATTAGGTCTAATGAAGACGAAGTTAGTGCTTTTTATAATGTTTGTCCGCATAGGGGAAACAGATTGTTTCATGATGATTTTGGTTTTGTAAAAGATATTGGATGTAGATTCCATGGTTGGAAATTTAATCTCGATGGAACTAATCAATCTGTTACAGATTCAGAGACTTTCAGAGATGAAGTACTTTGTTATGATCTAGATCTTACAACAATTAAAGTTGAAGAAGAATGTGGATTTGTTTGGATAAGCATGAATGAAGATATTGTATCTGTGAGAGAATATTTGGGTGAAGTTGCTGATCATTTGGATTTATATCAAGTTAAAAATATGAATGTTATTCGTCATGCGCACTCAGAATGGGCGGCAAATTGGAAAACAGGTCTTGAGTCTTTTTATGAAACATATCATTTATCTCATATTCATCCTCAAACTCAAGGAATGATGGAGGATTATTATGTTCCTATAGATACATGGGAAAATGGAATGAATAGAATGATTGTTCCATTTGTTGAGCCAAGTAAAAGACAGGAAGGAAGTAATTCAATAAATGATGCTACAAATATAATGCTTGCTGATGTTGGAATTAACCCAAACACATTTAAAGGTTCTCCTTTAGATGCGAAAAGAGCTATACAGAAAAAGAAAAGAGCACTCTCTGAATCTTTTAATCTTGGGTATGAAAGATTTACTGATGCTCAACTTACAGATAGCTTTGTTTATGGAATATTTCCTAATGTCCAATTAGGATGTCATCCAGAAGGTGTCTTTATTCATAAATTTATGCCTCATCCAGATAATCCTGAAATCTTTACTTATGATACATTAATAAATTATAGAACTGTTGATGATCCTAATTACCATGTCCCTGGCTGGTTTGGTCTTCCAGAAAATTCTGACACTTCAGGAAAAATACGTCCTGAAATTGTCAGATATCCTTTAGGAGTCAAACCTGAGTTAGGTGAAGTTCTTGATCAAGATTCTGAATTACTTCCTTATGTTCAAGATGGAATTCGTTCAAGGGGTTTTAAAGGCCCTCTATGGAGTGAGCAAGAATTAAGATTGAGGCATTTTCATTATCAGCTGGATCAATATCTTAATTTATAATAGGGAAAGTCTATGAAAAGATATTTATTATTTCTTTTAACTCTCTTTTTTGTATCTGATTTGTTTTCTCAAAATGATGATTGGATATCATATGGAAAGGATAAAGGCGGAGGTCACTTTTCTAAAGCAATAGAAATAACACCAAATAATGTTAAAAATTTAAAAAAGGCTTGGGTACATCGTTCAGGGGATTTTCACGAAGGTGCAAACTGGAAAAAAGGAATAAATAGCGCCCTTCAAACAACTTTTCAAGCGACACCAATCTTAGTTGATGAAACATTATTTTATTGTACACCATATAATCGTGTTTTTGCTCTTGATTCTGAAACAGGTGAAGAAAAATGGGTATTTGACCCAAAGATTGAAATCGAAGGAAAAGGAATACTTCATTGCAGAGGGGTTAGTAGTTGGAAAGATAATTTAAAAGATGAAAATGATTCTTGTTATCATAGAATTATAACTACAACTATGGATGCTGAAATTTTTTCTATTGATGCAAAAACGGGTAAATTATGTAAAGATTTTGGCGAAGAAGGAAGAGTTGATCTTAGAATTGGTCTAGGTGAGCATGATAGAGCACACTATTTTAGCCCTTCACCTCCTGCAATTATTAAAGACAAAATTATAGTTGGGGGAGCTGTTGCCGATAATATAAACATTGATGTACCAGGCGGTGTCGTAAGAGCTTACGATGCTCGTAGCGGAACATTATTATGGTTTTGGGACCCTATTGCACCGGGAAAATTACCTATTATAGAAGATGAAGAAACCCAATTATACCAAAAAGGAACAACAAATGTTTGGTCAATAATTTCTGTAGATCCAGAATTAGACTTAATTTATTTACCAACAGGAAATACTTCACCTGATAATTTTGGCGGCTATCGAAATGGATCTGATTATTATTCAAGTTCTATTGTTGCTTTAAACTCAAATAACGGAAAAGTTGTTTGGAGCTATCAAACTGTTCATCATGATGTTTGGGATTATGATGTACCTTCCCAACCAACTTTTTATGAGTTTAATAAAGAAGGAAAAAAAATTAAGGCTTTAGCTCAAACAACTAAAACGGGTTTAGTTTTTTTACTTAATCGTGAAAATGGTAAGCCCATATTCCCCATTTTAGAAAAACCAGTTCCACAAGGAACTGTAGCAGGTGATTACCTATCAAAAACTCAACCATTTCCTACCTTGCCGAAACCAATAGCTTCATCCGATTTTGTTCCTTGGGGTTTTACTTTTTGGGATAAAGGATATTGCGAAAAAATAGTTAAAGAGTTTAGATCTGAAGGTTTATATACACCTCCATCTATGCAAGGAAGTATAACATATCCAGGGGCAAACGGAGGCAGTAATTGGGGAGGCCCATCAATCGATCATTCAAGAAAAATTATGATTGCCAACAGTATGAATATTGCAAGCACATTAACGATGATACCAAGAGAAGATTGTGATAAAGCAATCGATGAGTTGGCCAGAGATAAAGTTCAGTCTAAAGCATCTGTGGTTGAACCTAACCTTGGAACACCTTACTGCACTCTTCGCGCTTATGGTCTTTTGTCGCCATTAGGTGTTCCATGTACTAAACCTCCATGGGGAAAATTAACAGCAATTGACTTATTAACTGGTGAGCATTTATGGGACGTACCTCTTGGCACATCAAAAGATTTGGCCCCTTTTCCTTTTCATTGGATAAAAGGCTCTCCCAATCAAGGTGGCCCAACATCAACAGCCTCTGGTTTAACATTCATAGCTGCAACTAGTGATTATTATTTGAGAGCTTTTAATACTGAAACAGGAGAGGAAATAGTTAAATTTAGATTGCCTACAAGTGGCGTAGCTACACCAATGACATACAAAAATAAAAACGGTAAGCAATATGTTGTAATTGCTGCAGGTGGGCATTGGGCTTTTGGAAGTGATCCTGGAGATTATCTTATAGCATTTGCTCTTCCAGATTGAATCTAATAATATATTTTACAGGGGGATTTTAATATGACTATTAATGGCTTACATCATGCTGCAATTTCAACACCTAATATTGAAAAACTTATGAGGTGGTACAGCGATAATTTTGGGTTCGAGGATATTGCTCGTAGCGAATGGCCTAAAGGGTCAAAAGAAATTGATGATGTTGTTGGATTAAAAAATAGTTCTGCAAAACAAGGTTTCTTAAAATGTGGAAATATTATGATAGAATTTTTTGAATATTCTTCACCTCAATCTGAGCCTATGGATAAAAATAGACCTGTAAATAATCATGGTCATACTCACGTATGTGTTGATGTTACTAATATAGAGGATGAATATGAAAGATTATTAAAGAATGGGGTAAAGTTTCATGCTCCTCCTCAAAATTTTGGTCAAGTCAAAGCAACATATGGAAGAGATTGTGATGGTAATGTATTCGAACTTCAAGAAATAATTGATCCAAATCATCCTGCAAAGGTTTTCGATGTCTAGAAAAAAAAACGAAGAGTATTTATTTCACCTGCTTCAGGATATCTATTTTGATAATATAGATACTGCTAAAGCTGATGAAGCCTCAGAAGCAATGCATAATGATGTTAGATGGGTTCATAATCAAGTATGGGAACATGATGCGCATAAAAGTAATATTAGAGATGCTTTAAACGGGCGAAAAGAAGTAAGAGAATTTTTACGTAAAAGAATTGTCGAGATGCAGATTGAAGGCATCATCCATAAAGTTGAAAATGTCGTTTCTGATGGTAAATTAGGCGCTTTCAAAGCAAATGTTATTGGTACAGATAAATCTAAAAAACCTTTTTTTGGTTTAGTGGAGATAAAAGACGATAAAATAATTTATTATAGAGTATTGCCTTTGGAGTAGAATATATTA
>MDSW01096120.1_pt1 | contig 10060 bp, 8 predicted proteins | sample 811171 | NCBI WGS metagenome assembly MDSW01 (sample SAMN05326641, study PRJNA326480) | marine metagenome | isolation source: seawater | place: Atlantic Ocean: North West | collected 2012
CGGGTATACATCAAACGCGCGGCTTCCCACGCAATTTGCCGCCGCAGTTTTGAGATCGACATGAGCGCGCGTTTCGCTTACGAAGCGTCTGAAACTGCTTTTTTAGGAACTGCTTTTTTAAGTGGCGTTTTTTTCGGTCGATTGCGACGCTGATTCGGCTGCTGACCGGCGACCGAACCATCGTCCCGATACTTCTCTCGCAGTCGCTGCAACTCACGTTTCAAATCGGCAACAACAGGGCGATACCCCGGGTCGTCATAAACGCTTTTCAACTCCAGAGGATCTTTCTCCAAGTCGAACAGTTCCCAATACTCCAACTCATAGAAATAGATCAGTTTGTAACGCGCGTCGCGAACGCCGTAATGCTTGGCCACACTATGCGCGCCGGGGAACTCGTAGTAGTGATAATAAAGCGAAGTGCGCCACTGTTCTGGTTCGGCTCCCTGCAGTACCGGAACGAGGCTGGCACCTTGCATATCCTGGGGCTGTTCTATGCCAGCGATATCCAAGAACGTTTGCGCAAAATCCAGATTCATGACCATCGAATTGCTGACACTTCCCGGCTTGGTTTTCCCCGGCCAGCGGATCAACAGCGGCGTGCGGAACGATTCCTCATACATCCAACGTTTGTCAAACCAGCCATGTTCACCCAGATACCAGCCTTGGTCGGATGAATACATGACGACGGTATTGTCGGCGAGTCCTGTTTCGTCCAGGTAATCCAAGACGCGTCCCACATTTTCGTCAACGGAGTCAACACAGCGGAGGTAGTCTTTGACATAGCGCTGGTATTTCCACTTCACCAGCGCCTTACCTTCCAGTTTGGCTTCTTCAAACGCTTTGTTTTTGGGGCCATAGGCTTCATTCCAGACCTTTGCCTGCTCGGCGTTCAAACCACGCGGCTTGTTCAATTTCAGATCGTTCGCATTCAAATCTCGATTGACTTGCATCTTCTGGTTACGCGCTGCGCTACCTCGCCCGGAATAGTCATCGTAGAGTGTGACCGGCTCGGCAATCTCGACATCGTCATATTTGTTCAGGTATTTGGGGCCCGGCTGCCAGTTGCGATGAGGGGCTTTGTGTTGGTACATCAGGAAGAAGGGTTGATCTTGCTGCCGTTTCTTCTTCAGCCATTCCAAAGCCAGGTCCGTGATGATGTCAGTGGTGTACCCGGTGTGTTTGACGACGCGATAGCCTTCTTTGCCAACTTCCCCGTCATTGGTCCGCATGGTCGGATTGTAATACGGCCCCTGGCCAACTAGACGATGGTAATAGTCAAAACCTGTCGGTTCACTTCGCAAGTGCCATTTCCCAACCAGAGCCGTTTGATATCCATTCGCTTGCAGTATCTTGGCGACGGTCTGCTGTTTACCGTTGAACGTATTGCCATTGCGAACAAATCCGTTGAGGTGACTGTACTTGCCGGTCAGGATCACGGCGCGGCTGGGTCCACAAATCGAGTTGGTCACAAAACAACGATCGAAGCGCATCCCTTCTTTGGCGATCCGATCCAGATTCGGAGTCTTATTGACTTGACTGCCATAACAACTCATGGCCTGATAGCCATGATCATCCGAAAAGATAAATAGAATGTTGGGCGCCGCTGCCTGGCAAACACTGGCGGTTGCCAAAGCCATGGCGGCGAAGGTCAAAAAACGCGCGTACGATGCAAATTTCATGCGATAACCTGGATGCAAATCTCTGTGTCGGATGGGCATTTTTGCGTTAGATTACGAGCGTAGCTGCTGACACCCTCAGGTGCAAGCTACCCGTCATATTGTCTCACCAGAGCAGGAATCCCGTGAATTATTTTTCGCATGCCCGTCGCTTTTTAGACGACCCATTATTCGTGGCTGGCGTCTCTGTGCCTGATTGGATGGGAGTGATCAATCGTCGCGCCAAGGCGCCCACCAAACTTGCTCTCCCTTTCGCTCACGACCAAGACCAGCGCGTGGCATCGCTTGCGCGTGGCATTATCCAGCATCATCATGACGACAAGTGGTTCCATCAATGTCCGGCTTTTGTTGAACTGCAGTTGTCTTTCACCGCCCGGCTTCAGACATTTGTCTCTCAGGATCGAAGTTTGCGGCCACGTTTTTTTGGGCATGTGCTGATCGAAGTCTTGCTCGACGATATCTTGATCAGCGAAAACCCCGCTCAACTGGACCGTTACTATGAAGTTGCCGCTGAATACGACGCTGCCTTCATTTCCCAAACCGTTAATCGCATGCTGACCCGTCGCACGGGCATGTTAGCGTTCTTTATTCCCCTGTTTGTCAAAGAGCGGTTTTTGTATGACTACAGTGATGACGCCAAATTGCTGTATCGTATGAATCGCGTCATGAAACGCCTTCGTTTGGATCCCATGCCAACCGAGGTGGCCACTTTTTTCCCCGAAGCCCGGGCCCTCGTACGTAGCCGGAAATCTCAGCTGCTCGTGGGAGAAAACCCGCAACTTGCCTACGAAAACCCGCTTTAATCCCTTAAGTTATACCAGTGGCCGTCGTTTGCAGCCGGGTTTCGGCAACTTCGTTCTGGCTTCATAATAGGGTGTTGCGAAGTCGTGTCACCGTGAAAGGAGTGGCTGGGGTCTTTCGATCCATCTCACGACGCCAAGGAACAAGTTCGCCAAGCTGTCGACATCGTCGAGCTTGTGGGCCGCAGTCTTGAGTTGCGCCGCCAGGGAAATCATTTTGTCGCCCCCTGCCCGTGGCATGACGACCAGCATCCCAGCCTGCAAGTGAACCCCGACCGTCAGTCCTGGCGGTGCTGGGTATGCAATATTGGTGGTGATGTCTTCAGCTTTGTGATGCAAAACGAAGGCGTCAACTTTCGCGAAGCACTCGAGATCCTGGCCGAACAAGCAAACGTACCACTCCGTCGCTCGAACCAGGCACCAGCAAAACCGGGCAGCCCGAATGACAAATCCACGCTTTATGAAGCGGTCGCCTGGGCCGAATCCCTGTTCCACGAATACCTCCTGAAAAGCCAGGATGCAGAGCTGGCACGTCGCTACTTGGAAGCCCGAGGGATTACCCAGGAAAGCCTCCAGCGCTGGCATATCGGCTTTGCACCCAATCAATTCAACTGGATCGCCGATCGCGCCCGAACCACCAAATTCTCACCGGAAGTCCTCTTGGCAGCCGGCTTGCTGCGCAAAAGTGAGCGTCAGACGTATTACGACTTTTTCCGCGGTCGCGTGATGTTCCCCATCCGCGACACCCAAAATCGCCCGATCGCCTTTGGCGGCCGCATCCTACCGGAAATTGCGAGACAGATCGCCCAGGAAAAAGGGGATTCGCCCGGCAAGTATTTCAACTCCAACGAAACGAAGATCTATTCGAAAAGCGAGAATTTCTACGGCCTGAATCTTGCCCGCGATGCCATCCGTAAAGAAGAAGACCGAGTCCTGGTGGTTGTCGAAGGCTTTACGGATGTCATCATCCCTCACCAAGCTGGTGTTCATAATCTGATTGCCGTCCAGGGTACGGCGTTGAACGATCGGCACATTCGGGTCTTGAAACGCTACTGCAACACGGTCGTGCTTGTCTTGGATGGCGATCAGGCCGGACAAACGCGTGCCACCCAGATCTTGGAACATTTCGTCGCGGCTGACATGGGCTTACGCGTGCTGACCTTACCCGAAGGTCTCGACCCGTGCGATTTCGTGGCTCGCCACGGAGCGGAGCAGTTCGAAAAGTTGATCGGCACGGCGGTGGATGCATTGGAGCACAAAGTCCGAGTGGCAACTGCGGGTGTTGATGTCGTCAACGACACGCATGCTGCTTCACGCGCCTTAGAAGACATTCTGAGCACGATCGCCAAAGCCCCCAAACTGCAAATCACCGTAGAAGAATCGCGCCGCCTGCGCGAGCAGCAAATGTTGAATCGGCTCGCCCGTCAGTTCGCGATTCCCGAAGAGCAATTACGCAAACGTCTGGCCAATTTAAGGCAAAATCAACGGCCCAGTGCGCAAACTAGCTCAGAAACGCCCCCCCGGCCGTCCTCTGCCGCACAATTGACAGCACAAGAGTGCGAGCTGCTAGAACTGCTATTACGTCATCCCGAGCTGGCACCTCAGGCGATGGAAAGAATTAGCCAAGATGATCTTGACTCGAACCCTGCAAAGAAGATCTATTCTCTCTACTTCAATTTGGATGCGGTCGGTGAACCACTGGAATTTGCCCGTGTCATCACCGAACTTGAGGATCCACAACTGAAGCACATGGTGGTTGAATTGGACGAACGATCACACCGAAAGTCCGAGGCTGCATTACAAGATGCCGCGGCACGCTTGAACGGTTTGCTCCAATACTACAGCCACCGACAGTTGGCGGCAGAAAGCCGTCAAACCTTGGTTGCCATTGAACAAAAGCAATCAAGTGGCGAAGAATCGCTCGATGACCTCGAGCAGTTCATCGCACAACAACGCGAGCGGCAAGGAATTTCCGCACCTACGGAAGGGTGACGGCCAAGTCGCTTGATCGAGATGGAAGTGTGAGTTAGACGCAGGAACAATCGCCTCACGCGAAACGCAAGGGATTGCATATCACCTCCGCGGCTCCCGACACGCCCCGCATGCGTGCAGGTAAGCCAAACTCTCCCGTAACACTTCGATCCGATCGAACACAAGACTCTATTGCGCAAGGAAGACGCAGAAGGAGCCTTATCGATGGATTATTTGGAGCAAGATCTGCTGGAACTGATTGCCAAAGCCAAGGCACAGGGATATCTCACATACGACGAAGTTAATACCTATTTACCTAACGAAGACACCAGCCCGCAAAAATTAGACGAGCTGCTGATGGCGCTCGACGAGCTGGGAATCGAAATTGTCGACGAGGTTCCCAAAGATGACTTCGAAGACGACAAGTCCAAGTCGGCCGAAGCGACCAGCAAACCTCCTGCAGAAGACACCACCACGCTGTTAACGCGGGAAGAAGAAAAGAAGCTGACGAGCGATCCGATCCGACTTTATCTATCCCAGATGGCTGTGATCCCTCTGCTGGATCGGGACGAAGAAATCGCCTTGGCCAAAAAGATTGAGCTGACGCGGAAGCGGTTTCGACGCAGCGTGCTCTCGTGCGACTACGCCATGCGTGCGACCGTGGACACGTTAAAGAAGGTCTACTGCGGCGATTTACCGTTTGATCGCACGATCAAAGTCTCGCTCACCGAACGGCTTACCAAAGAGCAAATCCTTGCTCGTATGCCGCACAATCTGAAGACGCTTGAGCATTTGCTAAATGAGAATCGCAAAGACTTTGCCATCTTGATTCGCAAATCCACTCCGACCGACCAACGGCGCGCGGCACGTGCACGGTTTATCAGCCGTAGAAAAAAATGCCTGACGTTGGTGGAAGAGCTGAGTCTCCGCACGCGCCGTGTCCAACCGTTGATCAAGCAGATGCAACAGTTTGCCACACGGATGCTCGCGATACGCGAGCGGCTTGACGAGCTACAAAGTGATCCAGCATGGCTGGCGAGCTCCTCGATCAAGGGACAAGTCTCACGTCTCAAACGAGAACTGCAACAACTGATGTTGACGACGCAAGAAAGCCCGCGTGGACTGCGAGAACGCGCCGACACCTGCTTTCGGCAACATTGCGAATACGAAGCGGCAAAGCGAGAATTATCCAGCGGCAACTTGCGGCTCGTTGTTTCGATTGCCAAAAAATATCGCAACCGAGGTATGAGCTTCCTGGATTTGATCCAGGAGGGAAATACCGGGCTCATGCGGGCAGTGGACAAATACGAGTACCGTCGCGGATTCAAATTCTCCACCTATGCGACCTGGTGGATTCGCCAAGCAATCACGCGAGCGATTGCCGACCAGGCACGGACGATTCGCATCCCTGTCCACATGATCGATGTGCTCTCTAAGCTGCGCAACATTCAAAAGCAATTACTCCAAGAACGTCGTCGCGAACCGACGTCGGAAGAAATTGCCATCCGCGCCGGCCTGGAACTCGATGAAGTAAAACGTGTGATGGACATTGGCCGTCACCCGGTCAGTCTCGATCGGCCCATCGGCGAAGGCGAGGACAGTAGCTTTGGTGAATTCATCGAAGACAATGCAAGCGACAACCCGGTCAAAACGGCGGGGAACAGCATTCTTCGCGACAAGATCGAGCGTCTGCTCACGACGTTGACTTATCGAGAACGGGAAATCATCCGCCTGCGTTACGGTTTGGGTGATGGTTATACCTACACCCTCGAAGAAGTTGGCCGGATTTTCAAAGTGACGCGTGAGCGTGTACGTCAAATCGAAGCCAAAGCGGTGCGCAAGCTACAGAACCCTGTGCGTAGCCAGCATCTGGAAGGTTTTCTCAAGGGCGTCGCCGGCTAACATAACGCTTGCCATCCCAACCATGACAAATGGCCACCAGGCAAATACCTGGTGGCCATTCTGTCTTCGTACGGTCAAGCGAACTTACACCGCGCAGCAAGGGACATGATTGCCGAGGTCAATCTTCCATCACCTCTTTTTCGCGGTTCTTTGCCAGATCGTTCGCTTGCCCTTCATATTTCTTTGTCAACTCTTGAACGTCATCCTTGGTCGAATCGCGTTCGTCTTCGCTCATCTGCTTGTCTTTTTCAGCTTGGTCGGCAGCCTTGTTCGCGTCGCGACGAATGTTGCGAATCGAAACCTTTGCTTCTTCCGTCAGCTCTTTGATCCTGCTCACCATCTTGCGTCGAACATCGGTCGACAGCGGTGGGATGTTGATGCGAATCAGCCGACCGTCATTTTGCGGGTTGAATCCCAGATCGCCCGCGACAATTGCCTTTTCGATATCTTTAATGGTGCTCGGATCGTACGGTTTGATGACGATTTGCGTGGGCTCCGGTGCGCCGACGGAGGCCAGCTGCTTGATGGGAGTCTGCGATCCATAGACTTCAACCCGCAAGGAATCCACAAGTCCTGGATTCGCGCGACCGGTGCGGATTCCTGCGAGGCTATCGCGCAGATGAGTTACCGCTTTTTCCATACGTTCTTCTGCGTCAAACAGAATCTCTTCAGCAGACATGATTAAGTCCTAACTTCGTGATTAAAAACACGTCACACGCCCCGTGAGCTCCACGTCTGGCAACTCACCTGAACATCATAGGCATCTTCGCCAGCATCGACCATCGAATCCGCGATCTCTAAGCTCGCGCGATGGTCTTCTCGCTCTCAATTCGAGTGCCAATCTTGTCGCCATGGATGGCTTTCACGATGTTCCCGTCCTTCTTGAAGTTGAACACGATGACCGGCATCGCATGCTCCATACAGTGGGCGATCGCGCTGCTGTCCATCACGCGCAATTTCTGGTCCTGAACTTCGTTATACGTTAGCTCCGAGTAGAAGATGGCGTGAGGATTCTTTTCGGGATCTTCGCTGTAGACACCATCGACGCGAGTGGCCTTCAACAAGGCATCTGCTTCGAGCTCCAAGCTACGTAGCGCTGCGGCGGTGTCCGTTGTAACAAACGGCCCGCCCGTTCCCGCAGCCAGAATGATAATCCGTCCTTTTTCCAGGTGCCGTTGCGCTCGTCGCCGAATGTACGGCTCACAGACGCCATCCATTTTGATTGCCGACATGAGGCGGGTACGGCAGCCAATCGATTCCAAAGCGTCCTGCAGCGCCAAACCATTGATGACCGTCGCGAGCATCCCCATGTAATGAGCTGTCGCTTCATGAATCCCCGCATTGGCGCTTTTGAATTGGCCGCCACGGAGAATATTGCCTCCACCAATCACGACGGCAACTTCACAGCCGTCTTCGTGCGCCTGCTTGACCTGCTCAGCAATATGCACGACTTCATCCATGGCGATTCCACGTTCGCCTTGCCGGCAAAAACTTTCGCCTGACAGTTTGAGGATGACGCGTTTAAAACACGGCTGTCCGTCCGTTTCGAGATCATCACTGGACATGTTCTGCAAACTCCAAAAAAAAGCCCCGAACTGTGTCGGGGCGACTTTATCACAACTGGCTACTCTTTGCCAAGTTCCCAGTGGACGAACTGCTTCAGTTGCAATCCGCCCTCTTCGGCGATCTTGCCAACCGTCTTCTTGTCTTCTTTGACGAACGGCTGCTCGGTAAGCACCTGCTCGGCAAAGTAGTTTCTCATGCGACCGTCGACCATCTTGTCGACAATATTCTCTGGTTTACCTTCTTTCAAAGCAGCTTCGCGAAGAATACCTCGCTCTTTTTCCACTACTTCGGCATCCAAATCATCCACACTCAGAGCGGCTGGACGCATGGCGGCGATGTGCATGCAGATGTCTTTCGCCAAGTCATCATTGGCGCCGTCTACCGATAACAAAACGCCAGACACCGTACCTGCATTGTGAACGTAAGCACCGCAGGGGGTTTCAATCCGTTGCATCCGGCCGATGTTGAACACCTCGCGGATACGATTGAACATATCGTCTTTCACGTCTCTCAGCGTCTTACCATCCTGACTCGGACATGGCTGATCCAACAGCTCATCCGCCGTCGCAGCACCCGGTCCGGTGGCGAGAGCTTCTGCCAAGTCATTGGCCAACTGAATGAATTCTTCGTTTTGCGTCACAGGAGCGCTTTCGCACTTCAGTTCGACAATCGCACCCGAAGCTTTGTCGCTACCGGAATAGATTCCAAAACGACCAAAATCAGTTGCCCGATCGGAACGTTTCGCTAATACCTGATTGCCACGCTCACGCAACCATGTGATGGCTTTGTCCAAATCGCCATCGCATTCCGTCAGAGCTTTTTTGCAATCCATCATCGGCAAACCGGTCTGCTCCCGCAGATCTTTCACCGCAGCTGCCGTTACTTGAGCCATCTGATCAACCTCCTGAATTGTTGCCTGTCAGCGCGCCGCAAGCGGACTGACTTCAACTTTGATTGAGTAACAAAGAGTGGACCCTTAAGGGTCTTGGCATGTTCGTAAAAATCTCACCGTTCACGTCGCTTGGCTGTCTAGCCTTCACCAGCAGGAGCAGCAGCTTCCTCTGTCGCCGGAGCAGCCTCCGCCGGAGCAGCATCGGCTTGCTTCTGCTGAGCCGCTACGTTGGCCGAACCCTGAACCACTGCGTCAGCCAGATTGCGGACGATGATCTCCACCGAGCGAATTCCGTCATCATTGCCTGGGATCGGCAAATCCACGTCATCCGGATCGCAGTCGGTATCAATCAGGGCCACCGTGGTAATCCCCAATTTCCGTGCCTCGCGGATAGCGTTTTTCTCTTTCTTCGGATCGATTACCACCACACATTCGGGAAGCCGATTCATGCTCCGCAAACCGTTCAGGTTGCGGTACATCTTGCGATACTCGCGGTTCAGTGACGACTGCATTTTCTTGGAGTAGAACTGCAGCTCCTCACCACTTCGAATCGCCTCGAGTTCTTCCAGACGACTCATTCGGCTCCGCACCGTGCGGAAGTTAGTCAACGCACCACCCAGCCATCGCTCGGCAACATAAGGCATCTTCGAACGCAAAGCTTCACGCTCAATCGTCGCACTTGCCTGACGCTTCGTGCCGACAAACAAAACCAGACTGCCACCAGCTGCTACCTGGGAAAGGTATTTCTTGGCCCGCAGAAGACCGCGTACGGTCTCGCGAATATCCATGATGTGGATTTGGTTTTTGCGAGCGTAAATATAAGGCTGCATCTTGGGGTTCCACCGACTGGCACGGTGTCCAAAATGCACGCCTGCTTCAATCAACCCCTGTACGAGTGAATCGGCCACAGCAATCTCCTTAATTTGGCATCGTTTGGGTCATACAAGGCTGGCGGGACGCTGACTGCGAATCGGCAGTCAGTAATCACCTCCGCCAGGCAACGTACAGGGCCCCCTGTGGCAGGGGTCGCCCTTCGCCCGGATAACGACGAACAAAAAAACAACGTAACGTACCTACACCGCAGTAGATACTATCGAATCCAAAAGTCTAGCGATGTTGCGTAAGCGGGTCAATTGGGCTGCCTGAGTGAACCATCACAGTCCCCTCACCACGTGTATGCAACTTGACCCACCAGATGAGCTACGTTAGAGTGCCAACAGACGGACGATTTGCTGTTGCCCCACCCGCAACCA
>MDSW01110239.1_pt1 | contig 10059 bp, 9 predicted proteins | sample 811171 | NCBI WGS metagenome assembly MDSW01 (sample SAMN05326641, study PRJNA326480) | marine metagenome | isolation source: seawater | place: Atlantic Ocean: North West | collected 2012
TGACAAATGGTTTTTCTGCAGAAATTATTGCTGCTGGAGCTGATATAATGAGAGAAAAAGCTATTAAAATAAATGTTCCTGAAGACTCAATAGATATTGTTGGTACTGGTGGTGATGGTCATAATACCCTAAATATATCTACTGCTACTGCTATTGTTTTAGCAGGTGCTGGATTAACTGTTGCTAAACATGGTAATTACGCCGCCAGCTCTAAATCTGGATCAGCAAACGTACTGGAAAGCTTAGGTGTTAATATTTTGAATAAAGTTGAAAATGTTGAGAAATGTATCAAAAAAGTAGGTCTTTGCTTTTTCTTTGCACCTAAACATCATAGTGCTATGAAATATGTAATGAATGTTAGAAAAGAGCTAGGATTTAGTACTATTTTTAATCTTTTAGGACCTCTATCAAATCCAGGTTTTGTAAAAAAACAAATGGTTGGAGTTTACTCTAAATCATTATTAGTACCTTTCGCTAAAGCTCTTCAAAAACTTGGGTCTACAAATGCTTGGATTGTTTGTGGAAATGATGGAATGGACGAAGTCTCTTCTACTGGCCCAACGCAATGCGCTCAATTACAAAACGGTCAAATCAGTGAATTTGAAATCAAACCTGAGGATTTTGGAATACAAAGGGTTAAGTTAAAAGAATTATTAGGCGGCAATCCTAAAGAAAATGCAATAGAAATTTTAGAACTTTTGAATGGTAAAAAAGGCCCATTTCGAGACATAGTAACCTTCAATGCATCAGTAGGTTTGATTGCAACTGGAAATGCTTCAGATTTAACTGAAGCTAAAACAAGTATTGAAAAATCTTTGATAGATGGATTCGCATTAGAAAAACTTAATCAATTAATAGAGGTATCTAATAGTTAAACCATGAGAACCTTGAAAGAAATAATTGAATACAAAAAAGATGAAATCTACAAAGAAAAAAAACTTCATACTAAATTGCAATTAAAAGAATTAATCTCAAAATTAGATAAACCTAGAAAATTTTTAAATAAATTATCAAATAATAATCAAAGCATAGGATTGATTACTGAAATAAAAAAAGCATCACCAAGCAAAGGACTAATAAGATTAGATTTTGATCCTATAAAAATTGCAATTGAGTACAAAAATAATGGAGCTAGTTGTTTATCAATTTTAACTGATAAGTTTTTTTTTCAAGGAGACAATAAATATATCCAGTATGTTAAAGATATTGTTGATTTGCCTATACTAAGAAAAGATTTTATTATTGATAATTGGCAAATTTCTCAATCCCGAGCTTTGAATGCTGACTGTATTCTTTTAATTTTATCCTGCCTTTCATTTGAACAAGCCAGTGAATTTGAAGAAGAAGCCATGAGTCTAGGTATGGATGTATTGATTGAAACGCATACCCCAGAAGAAATAGAAATTGCTAATAAGTTAAAATCACCATTAGTAGGTATAAATAATAGAAACTTGAAGACCATGAAAGTAGATATACTAAACTCTGTAAACCTTATAAAATATTTAGACAAAAATAAAATTCCTATCTCTGAGAGTGGTATCTCAAAAAAAGAAGATATATTATTATTAAAATCAAAAGGTTTTAATAATTTTTTAATAGGAGAAGCATTTATGAAAGATAAGAATATAACAAAAAAATTTAAAGAAATTTTAATATAGAACACCAGAAAGATAAAAGTATGAATAATAAATCATTTTCCCATTTTGATAAGTCAGGCAATCCAGCAATGGTTGATATAAACTCCAAATCTGAAACTCGCAGAATTGCAATTGCCTCATGTACAGTTTTAATGCAACTAGAAACTCTAAATAAAATACTAGAACAAAAGATAAAAAAAGGAGATGTTTTTCAAGTTGCAAATATAGCTGGAATCCTTGCAGCAAAAAGGACAGACGAGATTATACCTCTATGTCATTCATTACCAATTTCTTATGTTAAAATAGAATTTAACCCAGATTTGAAAAATTCATGTGTAAAAATACAATCTGAAGCCTCCCTAATAGGAAAAACAGGTGTAGAAATGGAAGCTTTAACAGCTGTATCAGTTGCTGCGCTTACTATATATGATATGTGTAAAAGCTTAGACAAAACTATTTGTATTTCTTCTATTAAGTTAATACATAAATCTGGAGGAAAATCAGGGGTGTTTAATGCAGAAAAATGAATTAATTAGTGTACAAGAAGCAATCAAAAAAATAGTTACAAAATTTGATATATTAGAAGATGAGGATGTCGAATTAACTAATGCTCTGGGAAGGGTCTCTGCTGAACCACTATTTTCTCAAACTTTTAACCCTATCTCAAATGTTTCTGCAATGGACGGTTTTGCAATTAGTTCTGAAAATAAAGGTAGTACTTTTAAGATTATTGGAGAATCTGCTGCAGGCAGTCCATTTACTGGAAAAATTAAAAAAAATGAAGCGGTAGCAATTTATACTGGGGCTCATCTCCCTAAGGGAACAGATACAATAATAATTCAGGAAAATGTAAAAAAGAAAGGTTCTAACATCGAGCTAATTGATAAAAATTTTAAAAAAAATCAATTCGTTAGAAAAAAAGGATTAGATTTTAAAAAAGGAGACATTATTTTAGAAAAAAATCAGACTATAAATTCTAGAAATATTGGGTCTATAGCTATGTCTGGAAACTACTGGGTTAATGTTATAAGAAAACCAACAATCGGAATACTCTCAACAGGCAATGAAATATCAAAAGTTGGAAACCTTACTAGGAAAAACCAAATTCCTAGTGGCAATCTAGTGATGTTATCATCTATTGTAAAAACACTAGGAGGAATAGCTAGATTACTTCCAATAGCTGAAGATAATAAAAAATCTCTAAAAAAATTATTAGAAAAAAACTTGGACTGTAATCTTCTGTTAACAACTGGTGGAGCTTCAGTTGGCAAATATGATAAATTAAAAAGTATTTTTGAAGAAAAAACAAAAAATACAAAGATAAATTTTTGGAAAGTAGCCATGAGACCCGGGAAACCACTAATTTTTGGAAGATATATGGGCACCCCTTTACTTGGATTACCCGGAAATCCTGTGTCAGCTGGAGTTTGCTCATTAATATTTTTAAGTGTCATTATGAATAAAATGAGAGGTGACAAAAGTTTTTTTCCAAAAATTTTTGAAGGCAAATTATCTGAATCAATATCATCAAATGACCGCAGAATGGATTTCATGAGAGCTACATATTCAGTCAATAAAGGAAAAACTTTTGTAACTCCTTTTAAAAAACAAGATAGTTCTATGACTTTACTATTTTCACAAGCAAATTGTTTGATAATTAGACAACCATATGAAGAAAAGATTGATAAAGGGCAGATTGTTAAATTTATCAAGTTTCCACCTTTATTATAAAATCATTGACATGTATTATTACATTGTGTAGAACAAATAGTGAACTAAGTTATTTGAATGTTAACAAAAAAACAAAATCAACTTTTAAATTATTTAATAAAAAGCATAGAGACAGATGGTATAACACCATCATACTATGAATTATGTAAAAAATTATCCTTAAAATCTAAATCTGGTATTCATAGAATTGTCAATGGTTTAGAGGAGAGAGGTTATATTAAAAGATTGGAAAATAAGGCTAGATCACTCTTTCCTAAAAAATATCCCAATGGACAAAGTTACATCAAGGATATTTATTTTATTGAAAATGAAAGAAAAAAAATTTTAGAAAATAATCCAATAGCAAATACGAAAGTTCCTTTGCTTGGAAAAATTGCGGCTGGATTACCAATTGAAGCCATTGAAAACTTTGATGATTACATAGATGTACCTCAAACTTTTCTAGGTTCAGGTGAATATTATGCACTTAAAGTTGAAGGTGAATCTATGATAGAAGCCGGCATTCATGAGCATGACACAATTATCATTGATAGTAAAAAAAGTGCAACTAATGGTGATATAGTTGTTGCCTTAATCGATGACGAAGAGGTAACTTTAAAAAGATTTCGAAAAAAAGGGAATACCATTGCTTTAGAGCCAGCAAACAAAAATTTTAAGACACACATTTATGGCCAAGATCGAGTTAAGATTCAAGGTATATTGATCTCACTTTTTCGTTTTTATTAAGAATTTATCTTTGAGTTCTTAATGATATGAAAGTTGTAACAAGATTTGCACCATCCCCTACTGGAAAACTCCATATTGGAGGAGCTAGAACGGCTTTATTTAATTTTCTTTTTTCTAAATACCACTCTGGTGATTTTCTTATTCGAATTGAAAATACTGATAAAAATAGATCAACTATTGAAAATGTAAATTCGATAATTGATAGTTTAAATTGGCTGAATTTAAATTCATCTCAAAAAATAATTTTTCAGTCAGAAAATTTTCAAAGTCATCAATCTGTTGCTTTTGAACTTTTGGATAAAGGCTTTGCTTATAAATGTTATCTTACAGAAAATGAATTGGAGAAATTGAGAACTGAATCAAGAAAGACCGGAATACCAATTAGGTCTCCATATAGAAATAAGAATACTAGAAATAACTATAATGATAATTTCGTTTTAAGACTAAAAATGCCATCTTCTGGAGAAACTATTATTAAAGATAAAGTGCAGGGAGAAGTTAAAATTAAAAATGAAATTCTAGATGACATGGTTCTATTAAGAAAAGATAAATCCCCCACTTATATGTTAGCATCTGTTGTTGATGATTACTTTATGGGAATAACGCATATATTAAGAGGAGATGATCATTTTAATAATGCGTTTAGGCAAATACAAATAATTAAATATCTTAATTGGCCTATTCCAGAATATATACATATACCTCTGATACATGGTCAAGATGGCACTAAACTCTCAAAAAGACATGGGGCAAAAAGTCTTATGGAATATAAAGAAATTGGGTTTGAACCTATTGCCATAAAAAATTATTTGCTTTTGCTGGGTTATTCATTAAATGATGAGAAAATTTTTAATTTTAGAGAAGATATATTTAAATTTGAACTTGAAAAAATAAATAAATCTCCTTCAAGATTTGATGAAACAAAACTTATTAATATTAATTCTAACTTTATAAGAAAAACAGATTTGAGCTACTTAGTTTCTAAAATAGTGAAAGACAAGAATTTAAAAAATAAAAAACTTATTAGCAATTTATCATATTTCTTACCTGAGTTAGTTAAAAGATATAAATTACTAAATGAAATAGATAATGATTTAGATTGGATGTCAGATGAATTTTTTATTAATGAAAAACAATATCCATTAGAGTTCAAAAATATAAATAATATAAAAATACTCGAAAAAGTTTATCAAATATTAAGTTCTTGTGATTGGGAGTTAAATAATATAAAAACTAGTATAAATAATTATATAAATGATAATAATTTGATGATGAAAAATGTTGCACCTTTAATTAGGTTAGCTGTGACAGGTAAATTAAACACACCTGATATATATAATATTTTACATATATTAGGTAAAGAAATTTGTTTAAGTCGCCTCAAACAATGTTTATGAGTAATTAGTTATGAAAGAAAAAAACTTTAATAAAGCTAAATTAATACTAGATGACAAAGAGTTAGAACTAGATGTACTGAATGGAAGTGTTGGACCATCTGTATTAGATATCAGAAACTTATATTCTAAATTAGGATGTTTTACATATGATCCAGGTTATGGCGCTACAGGTTCATGTGAGTCTGAAATAACTTATATAAATGGAGAAGAGGGTGTTTTACTTCATAGGGGATACCCCATTGAAGAGCTTGCAAAAAATAGTAATTTTCTTGAAGTAGCTTTTTTACTTTTAAATGGAGAATTACCGAATTTAGAAGAAAAGAAAGAATTTGAAAATGCCATAACATTCCACACTATGGTTCATGAACAACTTATTAATTTTTACAGGGGTTTTAGAAGAGATGCTCATCCAATGGCTATAATGGTTGGAGTTGTTGGAGCTTTATCTTCATTTTATCCTGATTCTACAAATATTAATGATCCACAACAAAGATTAATTTCTTCTAGACGTTTAATTGCTAAAATTCCAACGATAGCCGCAATGGCGTTTAAGTACTCTTTGGGACAACCATTCAATTACCCTCAAAATAAATTAAATTATTCAGAAAACTTCTTACATATGTGTTTTTCAGTACCAGCTGAAGAATATAAAAATAATCAAGTAATTTCAAAAGCTTTAGATAGAATTTTGATTTTACATGCAGATCATGAACAAAATGCGTCTACATCAACAGTTAGAATTGCTGGTTCTTCAGGAGCCAATCCATTTGCCTGCATAGCCTCAGGAATCGCATCATTATGGGGGCCTGCACATGGAGGTGCCAATGAAGCAGTACTAAATATGCTTGCTGAAATTGGAAGTAAAGAAAATATTAAAAAATTTGTAAATAAAGCTAAAGATAAAAATGACCCTTTTAGATTATTTGGATTTGGACACAGAGTTTACAAAAATTATGATCCAAGAGCATCTGTAATGCGAGAAACCTGTCATGAAGTATTAGATTTATTGGGTGTTAAGAATGAACCACTTTTAGACATAGCTATGGAATTAGAAAAAATTGCATTAAAAGATGATTATTTTATAGAAAAAAAATTATACCCAAATGTAGATTTTTACTCTGGTATAATATTAAAAGCGATGGGATTTCCAACTGAAATGTTTACTGTTTTATTTGCTGTAGCTAGAACAGTTGGATGGGTTGCTCAGTGGAATGAAATGATAACAGATCCTGTACAAAGAATTGGAAGACCGAGGCAATTATATACAGGACAAACTGAGAGAAGTTTTGTAAAATTACAAGATAGGTAAGTTACTTACTTAACAAATCCAAAATATCAGATGTAATTTTCTTTTGGAAATTATTTTCAATATTGTTTGGATTATATTTCATTTCACTTACTAGTAATTTTGAAAATTCTTCGAAGATATTTTTATATTTTTTATTTTTTTTATAGAACTCCTCAAAGTAAAAAATAATATTTTTAGATGTACACTTATCCTGAAATAAAAAAGGAATAGTTGATTGACCACTTATAAAATTTGGGAGTATTACGTTTGACATATTTACTAAATATTTTCCAATTAATCCTGAAATAAAATCAGTTTTATAAACACCAATAGTTGGAACACCAGCCAATGCTAATTCCATTGTAACTGTACCACTACATGCAATAGCAACTTTTGAAGAAACAATTGTATCGAAATGTTCATTGAAATTAACTAATTTTATATTTTTTTCTAATCCAGCATCTCTTAATTCTTTAAAAATATTTTCTTTATATTTATCTAGAGTAGGTAATACCCAAGTAATGTCTTTGAACTTTTTATTTATTAATTTAACAGCTTTAATAATTGTAGTGAGGTTATACTTAATCTCTTTTTTTCTACTCCCAGGTAATAATAAACATATATTTTTATTTTTAATTAATTTTGTTTTACTTTTTTTTATTATTAAATTTTCAAAAAAAGGATTACCGCAATACTTTGTATTAATTTTAAATTTATCAAAGTATTTTTTTTCATTCGGAATGATAGAATACAATCTATCAAAAACATTTTTCCACTCAAGAGCTCTATTAGGATTATAAGCCCATATAGTCGGTAAAACAATATGAACAATAGGAATATTGAAATTTTCTTTATGTAATCTTTTTTTCAATCGTTTCGCTAAATTTAATGAAAAAAGTTTTGAATCTACTGTTATAACCAAGCTTGGTTTTAATTTAACAATATAATCTACAATCTTATCAATTTTTTTACTTAAAATAAAATACTTTAATAAAGGCCCTATAAAGCCAATTAAGTTCAATTGGTTAAAATCAAAAATATTTTTTATTCCGAAATCAATCATTCTAGGCCCAGCAATTCCAAAGAAATTAAAATGTATTTTACTTTGATTGTAGTTTACTAAACCTTTCATAACATTATACGCAATGAAGTCTCCTGAACTTTCTCCTACTGTTATAAAAACTTTAACGCTTTTATTTTTTAAAAAAATTTCAACCTCCAGTAGAATAAAAATAAAAATCTTTAGTCTTTATAAAATCTAAAATTTCATTTTTATCTAAAACAAGAGTTCCAAATGAACTTACAACCACACCTAAAAAATTGTTTTTTTCACATAATTTTATAGTATCTATACCTATAACAGGCATATCAAGGTCTAGTGACTGGTTTTTTTTTGGAAATTTTACTAAAATTGGTCCAAGTTCATATACGTGTTTTAAATATTTTTTATATAACATTCCACAACGTTTAATTAATTCATTTGTACCCTCAAGCCCTTCAATACCAATGACATGTTTATCTAGTAATACAACGGACTGACCAACATCAAAATTTGATATTTTATTTAACAAATTTATACCATTTTTAGCACTTTTTTTTATAAATTTGATTTTTTTTTCGTCATTTAGTTTTGAAAAAATAACATTACTTTTAATAAAATTATTTTCTAATAAAATTGAAGGAGAGATAATTTCAAAACCTTTATTTAAAAAGAAAGATTTTATAATATTTAAAGAAACTTCATCGCCTTTGTAGGAAATTTGATTAATTATTTTTCTTGAAGATTTATCAAATTCTTTTTGATTTAAATTTGGTCTTAAAAATTTACCTGCAAATGCAATTTTTTTAATTTTATAATAATTAAGTTTTTGGATTAATTTTTCTATTTCTAATAATGATACTACTGTAGTTTTATTTTTAAAATCATTTGGATTTGATAGACCTTTAATACAAACTACTAATGAAATTAACGAATTTTTGGCAATAATTTTTGGAAAGTTTCCTTTGCCTGCTATGATAGAGATAGTCATGTTAGTTTATCCCATTTTTGGGTGTACGAATGATCTAGTAGAATTATTTTTCAAAAACTTTAAAATCTCCTTTACTGTAGTGTGATTTCCATAAACCTCTCTAACTTCATTTAAACGTTCGTTGAAAGTACCTTCAGGACCAAATAATAATCTATAAACTTGTCTTAAAATTTTTATTTCATCTCTTTTAAAAGAACGTCTTCTTAATCCAACTAAATTCAATCCACTTAATCTTCCTCTGCTTCCAACAACAGAAGTATAGGGTATTACATCGCCATCTACTGTTGTACCAGCACCTATAATTGCATGTTTACCTATCCGACAGTATTGATGAACTGCAGAATGGCCACCAAGGTAAGAATAATCTCCAATTTCTACATGTCCTCCTATAATTGAATTATTAACAAAGACAACGTTATTACCTACTATACAATCATGAGCAACATGGCTTCCAACCATAAAAAGACCATTACTTCCAACTTTAGTTTCTTTTATACCAATGTCGGTTCCAGGATGCATCGTTACATGTTCTCTAATTATATTATTTTCACCTATTATTAATTTTGATTTACCTCCTGAAAATTTTGCATGTTGAGGGGACATTCCTATAACACAAAAAGGGTAAAAATGATTATTTTTTCCTATAAAAGTATCACCTTGGATAACACAATGAGAATTAATTACACATCCACTATTTATATGAACTTTCGGTCCAATAATAGCATATGGTCCAATGTTTATATTTTTTCCAATCAAAGTTGCTTTGTCGCTTATAATTGCAGTAGGATGAATATTATTATTCATAGAAAACCTATCTTACACCGTAAGCATGGCTGAAAAGTTTGAAATTGCCATAACTTGATTATTAACAGTAGCTTTACCTGAAAATTTAAAAAAATTTTTTCTTGAATTCAAAAAAGAAACTTCTAAACGAACAACATTTCCAGGAACTATAGGTTTTTTAAACCTTGCTTCTTCCACTCCTGTCAAAAAAACTACTTTTTTACCCTGATAGTCTTTATTTGAATAAGATATCAGACAAGCTGCAGTTTGAGCCATAGCTTCAACTATCAACACTCCCGGCATAACTGGGTATTCTGGAAAATGCCCTTTAAAAAATTCTTCATTCATTGTAACCATTTTAACACCAACTGCTGTTTTATTCTCTTCAAGTTTTTCAATTTTATCTATCATTAAAAAAGGGTATCTATGTGGAATCAACTTTATGATATCATTATAATCAAGTGAAA
>MDSW01127042.1_pt1 | contig 10059 bp, 8 predicted proteins | sample 811171 | NCBI WGS metagenome assembly MDSW01 (sample SAMN05326641, study PRJNA326480) | marine metagenome | isolation source: seawater | place: Atlantic Ocean: North West | collected 2012
CATTGGAGAGGCGGCGCCTGTGCTGATGATTTCGGGAGTCGTGTTCATTCCCAATGCCCCACAGCACTTGATGGCTCCCTTTACCGTGATGCCTTTGCAGATTTACGATTGGGCTGGACGGCCACAGGAAGAGTATCATGTGCTCGCCGCACTGGGAATTACGGTGTTGTTGGCTGTGTTGCTGCTGTTTAATGCGGTGGCAGTGTTCATTCGCAACAAGATGAAGAAACCATTGTCATGAATTCTGAATCACAACTCGACGAGACGGCTGAAACTTCCGAGGGGACGGTGACGCGCGAAGTTCCCGCTCCGGCTGTGCCCTCTGAGTCCGCCGAGGTAGATCACCCAACCGCATTGTGTCTCGCCAACTTCAACGCTTGGTATGGAGATTTTCAAGCGTTGCATCGGGTGACTCTGAACGTACCCGAGTGTCAGGTAACGGCTTTTATCGGTCCCAGTGGTTGTGGTAAGAGCACGCTGCTGAGATGGGCGAACCGGATGAATGACAATATCCCCACGGCGCGGGCGAATGGGACGATGACGTTGCGGGGGGTGGATGTGCTGAGTCGACAGATGGATGTGGTCGATTTGCGCAGACGTGTTGGGATGGTATTCCAAAAGCCAAATCCGTTTCCCAAGTCGATCTACGACAATGTGGCGTTTGGTCCGCGGTTGCACCTGAAAATTACGCGGTCGGATCTTGATGACCTGGTCGAATGGTCTCTGAAAAAAGCGGCCGTTTGGAATGAGGTCAAGGATCGGCTGCGCAAGCCGGCCTTGGGACTGAGCGGCGGGCAGCAGCAGCGGTTGTGCATCGCCCGGGCGATTGCCGTCGGGCCGGAAGTCATGCTGATGGACGAACCGTGCTCGGCACTCGATCCCGCTTCGACCGCTTCGATCGAAGACCTGATCCACGAACTGAAAAAACAGTACACCATTGTGATCGTGACTCACAATATGCAGCAAGCTGCACGCGTTTCTGATCAGACGGCATTCTTCTTTGAAGGTCGGGTGATTGAGGCTGGGCCGACGACTGGTATTTTTACACGCCCCGAAAACAAGCAAACCGAAGACTACGTATCTGGCAAGTTCGGATAGATATCATGACCAAACACTTTCAGCGAGATCTGGATCGACTGAATCGTCGAGTTCTTTCTCTCTCCGCGGTGGTGGAAGAGATGATTGATAAGGCAACGCAAGCGCTGGTGGAGCGTCGCGCCGATGTTGCTGAACAAGTGATAGCCACCGACGTCGAAGTGGACGAACAAGAAGTAGATATCGAGAATGATTGCCTCAAATTGTTGGCGCTATATCAACCTGTCGCCAGCGATCTCCGCCGTATCGTCACCTTGGTCAAAGTGAATAATGAGTTAGAGGGCATTGCCGATCTGGCGGTGAATATGTCGGAACGTTCCTTGGCACTGCAGACGCACCTCGCGTTTCGCGTGCCGGAATCCATGGAGCAGATGGCCGATGTCGCGGCGGCGATGGTGCGAAATTCCATGGATTCCTTTGTGAATGTTGATATGGCAGCGGCTCATCAAGTGATTGCCAGTGATTCTCACATTGATGATCTAAACGTGGGGATGATTCAGCAATTGACAGAGGTCATGAAGCAGGATCCGAATCACATCGAACCAGCGTTACACTGTTTTTCCGCGGCACGCCATCTGGAACGGATTGGCGACCATGCAACCAATATCGCGGAAGACGTGGTCTATCTTGTTGATGGGGAAATTGTTCGACATAGACATGGGAGTTGCCTTGCTGGCAGAGAATCAAGCCAATGACGAAACCAACGATATTGATCATTGAGGATGATCGTTCGATCGCAGACATTCTGGCGTATAACCTGGAGCAGGAGGGGTACGAAGTTGCGGTGGCACGCGACGGTCAGGACGGACTGTCGCAGGCGCAACTCAAGCTGCCTGACGTGGTTATCCTGGACTTGATGTTGCCGATCATCGACGGGCGTGATGTCTGCCGCCAGTTGCGGGCCGATGCCCTGACCCGTGACTTGTTGATCTTGATGCTGACCGCGAAATCCGAGGAATCGGATGAGATCGTTGGCTTCTCGCTTGGTGCTGATGACTATGTCAGTAAACCGTTCAGCGTCAAGGTGTTGCTGGAGCGGATTAAGGCCTTGCAACGCCGGAAGAACAAGGCGGTAGATACCGATGATGTTGCCGTCAGCCAAGGTGTGATGGTGGATCGACGACGGCACCGGGCCACGATCGGCGGTCGTGCACTGGATCTGACGAGCAGTGAATTTAAGATGCTCGACACTCTGTTGCGGCAGCCAGGACGGGTGTTTCGACGCTCTGAATTAATCGACGCCGCACTAGGAAAAGATGCGATTGTCTTGGAACGCACGATCGATGTTCATATCCGGGCTTTGAGACATAAGTTGGGGCCCAATGCCGACTTGATCGAAACGGTCAGAGGGGTGGGGTATCGCTTCCGCGACCCCGAAGCAACGCTTGTCGATTCATGAGTGACTTGCCGCGCGTCGTCCCGCTAGTATACTTGGCAGGCATCCTTGGTGTGATCATGTCGGTCGCATCGGTTCCTCGTCAGGTCTCATATGGGTCGAGCCATGCAACGTTTTTTGATGACTGCCGCCGTTTTATTCCTGGTTCCGGTTGGTGTCCTGTGTGCTGAAGGGGATTGGTCAGAGTTCCGTGGGCCATTGGGAAATGGTCACGCGAATGTCCAGCAAGCTCCGGTCCGCTGGAGCCAGAAAGAGAACGTGTTTTGGAAGCAACCGCTTCCTGGGGAAGGTTGGTCTTCTCCTGTGCTGTCGGAAGGCAAGATTTATCTGACAGCTGCGGTGCCTCGCGAGGGGGATGAAGAGAATCGGTACGATCTGAAGTTGCTGGTGCTGTCGGAACGTACCGGAGCGATAGAACAGCAAGTTGCGATTTTCGAGCAATCTCCCGAAGCGCCGAAGATTCACAACAAGAACAGCCACGCTAGTCCTACGCCACTGATTGAGGGTGACCTCGTCTACGTCCACTTCGGACACCAGGGGACTGCGTGTGTCACCCGAAGTGGCCGCATTGTTTGGAAGAACGATACGTTGGCTTACAAGCCAGTTCATGGGAATGGTGGGTCACCCATTATTGCCGGCAAGTCACTGGTGTTCAGTTGCGACGGTGCCAGTGAGCCGTTTGTGGTGGCTTTGGACAAACACACGGGTGAGGAATTGTGGCGCACCACACGTCAGGTCGAGGCGCCAAAGAAATTCTCGTTTTCGACTCCGCAGCTAATCGTTGTCGGAGGGAAACCGCAGGTGATCAGCCCCGGTAGTAACTGCGTGGTTGCGTACAATCCGCAGAATGGCGAGGAGATCTGGACGGTGAAATACGACGGCTATTCGGTGATCCCACGTCCCGTCTTCCTCAACGGATTGTTGTATGTCTGTACCGGGTATGATTCTCCCAGCATGATTTGCATCGAGCCGACAGGTCGAGGTGATGTCACGGAGACGCATGTGAAATGGGTCATTCGCAAAGGCGTCCCGCATACACCGTCTTTACTGGCGTTGGAAACGGAGATCTACATGGTTTCCGATCGAGGTGTTGCGAGTTGCATCGACGCTGCCAGCGGAGAAACGCATTGGCAGCAGCGTCTGGGAGGTAAATATTCGGCGTCGCCAATCCTGGCGGCAGGGAATATCTATTTTCAGAGTGAAGACGGCGTCACGACCGTGGTCCGACCCGGTCGCACCTACCAGATGATTGCGGTCAACGAGATGCAAGACGAGCGCACGCTGGCTTCTCTGGCGGTGGCGGAGAATACGTTCTACATCCGTACAGATAAGCACCTGTACCGCATTGGCAAGTGACGATGGCGGGACGCCCTTGCTGCTAATGGACCCGTTGAAGCGGTCTGCCGCGTAGCGACACTACCTCGTGCGCACATGACGTAGGCGAAACCATTGTGGTTGATAAACGAAGCAAGGCAGGTCTGCTGGTGCAGACCTGCCTTGGCAATCGGATCATATCCGTTTCGCGAAGTCGCTGTGATTAAGCGTCTTCCTTCTTTTTCTTCTTGGCGCCCTTTTTCTTGGGAGCGCGGACGCCGGCTTTTTCCTTTTGCTCAGCGGTCAGTAACGCATTGACTGCCTGGCCGAACTCAAAGCGAGCTTTGTTCGCAGCAGTTTGTGCTTCCTTTTGTTCGTCGCTCAGACCGGCAGCAGCCATGATGGCTTCTCGGGCCTCTTTGCCTTTTTTCCCGTCCGCAGCAGCCTGCTTGCGTGCTTCGGCCATTTTCGTGCGTTGCTCTTTGGTCAAAGCAGCTTTTTTGCTGAGTTCGGCAACCTTGGCTTGCCACTCTTTGGCCATGCCGGTGATTTTTTCTTTTTGTTCGTCAGTCAACTCAGCTTTCGCGAGTCGTTTCATGGTGGTGGCAAGCAATTGGTTGTTGCCGCCTTTACCTTTGCCTTTGCCTTTCTTCTTTTCGTCGTCTGCCATGAGCGGCATGGCGACCAGCAGGGCTAAGGTCAGGATTAAAGTTGTTTGTACCGATTTCATCAAGGTTCTCCAAGGATATGAGAGAGAGGGGGAACTAAAACATGTAAATCATTGGTGCCGCAATGCGGCGAAGTAGAAAAACACCGCAACCAGAGATCGAGGTGCACGTTCATGGTTGCGTTAGCTGAACAGGTCTTGAATGACGCTGCCATCACGCACAATTGTAATTGGGCGACCGGTCGCGGTGTGGTATTCCTTGGTGTGGTCGATTCCCAGGTTGTGATAGAAGGACGCAGCGACATCTGAAGGCGAGATGGCTTCGTGCTTCGGCCCTGTCGCTTTTTCGTCACTTTCGCCGATGACTTGTCCGCCGCGTACGCCGCCACCCGCTTGCAGCATGAACATACAGCGCGGATAGTGGTCGCGGCCACCTTCTGCGGTGCGGTCGTTGATTTTGGGGGTGCGGCCAAATTCTCCGGTGACGAAAACGGCGGTCGTTTCCAGTAGGCCTTTTTCCTCCAGTCCGGTGAGCAGGGCAGACAAGCCGGTGTCGAGTTTCGGCAGATTGGTGTCTTTGAGTTTGGTGAAGTTATCGCGGTGAGTGTCCCAGCCACCGAGGCTGACGGTTACAAATCGAACACCCGATTCGATCAGCCGAGAGGCGAGCAAGCAACTCAAACCGAACGGATCTTCACCGAACGGCTCGGCGTAATTGGGAGACTCTTGGCTGATGTCAAACGCCTCCCGAGCTCGCTTCGAAGTGATAATGGAATGTGCCTGTTGGCTGAATCGGTCCAACCCATCGAGCAGTTGATTGTCTTGCTCAAATCCCTTGAACGCTTGATCGAGATCGCCCAGCAGATTCTGGCGTTTTTCCACTTCTGAAATCGTCATGCCATTGCCAAGTGCGATACCACGGACGCTAAACGGGGCGTTCGGTCGCGGCGTGGCATTCGTCATCAGCGGGGCATATTTCACGCCCAGGAAGCCCGGGCGTTGGTTCGTGTTGGGAATGGCGACAAACGGCGGCAAGTCCGAAGGTGATTCCAATTCCTTCGTCACCACGCTCCCGTAGCCGGGGTATTCCAGGGACGGCAACGGTTTGGTGCCAGTGTTGACGAATTCTTGTCCCAAGCGGTGTGCGCCCAAGGTGTGGCTAACGCCGCGGAGGATGGCAAATTTGTCGGCGACCTTGGCCAGTTTCGGCAGATGTTCGCTGATCTGGACACCGTCGGCGTTGGTCTTGATCGGGTTGAATGTCCCGCGATACTCCTTCGGGGCATCAGGTTTGAGATCGAAGGTGTCCATGTGAGATGGGCCACCGGGCAAGTTGATGAAGATGGCCGAGGTGGCCATTGCCGTCGAGCTGACTTGTCCAGCGTCTGCAAAGCGGAGGTAGTTCGCTAAAGAGAGTGCCGTTCCACCGACGGCTCCGACTTTGAGAAAGTCGCGGCGTTTCAGACCGTCACATGTTCGATGAAGTGCCATTGGTTGTCCTTGATATGGTGTTGTGCTTATTTTGAGTTTGCTGGAGTTCTGGTTGCGTGTCGCGTTCTAGTGGTTGACGATGAATTCTTTCGTATTCAAGAGAGCCCACAAGATGTCCTTGATGGCATCGACCTTTTTGTCTGAAGAACGGACATGCTCTTCGCAGCGCGCCATTTCGTCATCGCTTGGAGCACGACTCACACTTCGCAAGTAAGCTTCTTGGATGAGTTGTTTCGAATCGAAGTCGGCGGGCTGAGCTTCGGCTTCTGGTTCCGGTTCTTTGTAGCGGGCAAGGAACTGCTGCAATCGTTTTTGCTGCTGCTGGATCAGTTTCTTGTCAGCCTCCCGTTCTCGCAATTTGGCCAGCTTGTTGCGTAAGTTGCGGACCATTTGGTCGTAATTTTCGGGTTTCTTTGGGGTGCGTGCTGTCGCACGTGGTTGGTACTTGCGAGCCAGTGAGTCGATCCAACTGCCGCGTGCAATCAACATCGTTTGGATGTCGCGATCGTTTTGCAGGTAGACCGTTTGCAGCAGACTGGGGTCCATGGCGCGGTCGCAGTCACAGTTGCTTTCGCGCGTGGAACGTCCAAATACGGTCAACGCAAAGGCAGCATTCCCTGCGGTATTGCGGTTTTGTCCGTTGGCTCCGGGAATGGCAATCGCACGACCAGCGAGTTCGGTTTGCAATTGTTCCGCTTTTTCATTGGAAGCCGTTGCTTGTACGATCGCATCGTAAATGACCTCGGCTGGCAAGCGTCGTGGGATGGCGTGACTGAAGTTCGATTCGTCTTTCGCGTTTGTCTCATTGGGGACCCAGCTCCGCTGGTAGGTGTCGCTGTTGAGAATAGTGCGGTGAACCCACTTCATGTCGAAATTGTTTTCGTAGAATCCACGTGCCAGGAAGTCGAGCAACGGTTTGTTGGCGGGTGGATTTGCCAGGCTCATGTCGTCTGGTGGCTCGACAATTCCGCGATTGAAGTATGCGGCCCACACACGATTGACGAAGGCGGCAGTAAAATAAGGGTTGTTTTCGCTGCGCAGCCATTCCATTAGCGGGACGCGGGCATCGTCGTGGTCGTTGAGTTGGACCACGTCTGCACCGAGTAACTTGGCAGTAGGGCTTGGGGCGGGAGTATTCCGATTCCGGTTACGGTTGGTACCGTTGTTCTTGTTGACGTAGACGACGTTGAATGGAACTACCTTGCCTTCTGCGACTTTTTTCGAGAATTCTCGTCGGACTTGATTTCCGCGGAGGCTCTTGTCGATATCCAAGGCCGCCATGATTTTGTCGTAGTCTTTGCGATATTGGGCAGGTGGCCGGTTGTTCGCCGCAGTGGCTTGGGAGAAGAATCCGGTGAATTGAGCAAAGTCATCCTTGGACCATTGGTCAAATGGATGCTTGTGGCACTGAGCACACTGAATGCGAATTCCCAGGAACGCATAGGCGAAATTGATCGCCCGCGGTTCGACTTGACGGAAATCACGACGTGCCCAGTAAAAAGGCATCTGGTCGAAGTCGGCAAAGGATTTTTCGCCGTTGTACACGTCACACATTTCTTTGCAGTAATCTTGATAGGATTGCCCCGGCTTGATGCTCGTGGCGGTGACAATGCCTTCGACCAGTTTGTCGTAGGGATCATTGTCTTCGACGCGCCGATGGATCCAGTCGTACCAGGCCTTCGAGGCAGGCGTTCGGATCCCACGCATGGTCGGAAGCACGTTGGTTACCTGCTGGTCGTTGTTGCCGGTGAAATCGCAGAGTTTGGTTGCCCACCAGGCGGCATAGGCTGGAGATTCCAGTAACGTGTCGATCATTTTGGCGCGTTTATCGGTTGCCTGATCTGCTACGAACGTTTTGACCTCAGTCGAGGTCGGAAGCGTGCCGGTCAAGTCGAGTTTCAGTCTGCGGAGAAATTCGGCGTCGGAACAGGTCTCCGAGGGAACCACTCCAAGTTTCCGTAGCTTATGGACCACCAGTGCGTCCACTTCGGTGTTGGTTTTGACGACCGGATAGTTTTCGCCAGCTTGATCGCTGACGGGGCGCATGATCGGAACGGGAACAACCGCTTTGTCGTAGAACACAACCAGATGGGTGTCACCCGCTTCTTTGCCTGTGACATGGCCGTTGGTGTCGATCGTGGCGACTTGCGTGTTGTTGGACTGGTAGCGGCAGAGCGGAGTGACATCTTCGCGCGTTCCGTCTGCCCAGACCGCGACGACTTGTAGTTGCGTTTTCTCGTTCGTTTTGGCGAATACAATTTCACTCGGTGAGATTTCCAAACGCTCCAAGGCGACGATGTGGTCGGCATCAAATTTGGCACCGCCTTTGATCCAATTCGCGATCACGTGGTGTTCCCACGATCCGAGTTGGTATCGCTGGCCACCCTCGTGCATCTCTTCGTCGGTCGGCTTGGCGATAATGAGACTCTCCGCCACGGCGTCGAGATCCACACGCGGACTCTCTTTGTCATGGAGTGCCTCGTGGTCCAGTTTGAAGTCGTAGCCGAACAGCGAAAGTTGAAACCCTCCCTGACCTTGAAACGAACCATGGCAGGCGCGGCCGTTACAGCCAAGTCTGCCGAACAAGGGGACCACATGTTTCTGGAAACTGGGAGTTTCCTCAACGCCGGCATTTGCAAAGCGTTCGTCGACGCGCTGCATCACGTCTTCACCGATGGCTCCCTGGGTGGTAGCCACCACGACCAGTAGGGTCATGAGTAGGAACGGTTTGAGGGAGAGATTCCGCATGTGTTTCTCCAAGTCGTGAACGCGGGCGTGTATCGTGTTGCCGGTCTCGCAGGCGGGTGCGTTGGGTGTGCGGTCTGCGAACCGACGATTGTGACGAATGAGAACGGGTTCGTTAGGGGGGGGATTTTTTGGGCGTGCCTTTGGGCGTGCCTTTGGGCGAAGCTTTGGGCGAAGCTTTGGGCGAGCCTTTCGCGGGCCGTTTGACCGGTGTTTGGGATGGGTTCGCAGCGTCCTTGGAGGGACGTCCGTGCACGATCTGTTTGAACTTGCGTTCGACCGATTTTTCCTTTGTCTCTTGCAGGCGAGCAATGTTCTTCTGGACTTGCTGGATGCGTTGAGAGAGACGCTTGTTTTCGAGCTCCAAGAGCAGGATCTGTAACTCGGTCTGCTCCTCGAGAGCTCGACGCAGTTGCTCACGAAGCTGGGGGGAATCCGACATCTTGATCTGGGCCGTCAAATACTGCTGACGCGACTTGACTTTCCATGTCTGGAGTTCGATTTCATATCGCTCGCTATCCCGTTCTTGTGCTCGCGCTAATCGCTCACTGACCAGGAAGAGGTCGCGAATGGCACGGCCGTAACTTTTCTGATCCGTTTGCTTGAGGTTTCGCAGGAGGTCGACGAGATCAGGGTGATGCTGTTTGACGAAGGTCATCACCGCTGCCTCGCGTTCGGGAGTGACTCCGGCCAGGTGATTTTGTTTCTTTCGTGGATTCTCACCTGCCGGTGCTTGCGCGACCGCTTTTTTTGCGAATACATCACCCCACGCAACCGTGGCCTGGTTGCAATTCAGGGCGCAAACGAGCGTCAGTAAGATTCCAGTAGCCAGTTTCATGGCCATTACGATTCCTCACCTTCGTTGGTATCCATATCCATATCATCAGGAGCAGGGGTTTGGGCATCCTCCAGGCTCTTAATACCGGCCAGCATCCAATCGGGAGTTGCCACGTCAGGCGTTGTGTTTGTCTCGTCGAGTAAGACGTCTGCCATCTCGAGTTCCGCAGAGACGTCAGTCCAGAACGCGTCTTGTTCACTGCCGTCGGCGAGTTCTTCCCGCGTCTCACTCCAAAGCATTGCCAATTTGGCCGCGTCGGTTGGCGACGGAGGCGTCACATGGTCCGCTGTGGGTGTGGAATGGAGAGGAAAGACCAGGGGTTGAAATGCGAACCACGCGATTGCCAGGCAGGCCGAAAGGCTGACGCACGCCCAACCCACCGTCGCAGGCCGCAGGTGGACACGGGATTTCACCGCGGGGAGGGCTTCCTGAACTGACAGCACGCTACCCAGCTCGACTGCCGCTGCCACTGCCTCACGGGCGGACTGGTCGTTCTCCAGCATGTCCTCAAAC
>MDSW01206139.1_pt1 | contig 10059 bp, 7 predicted proteins | sample 811171 | NCBI WGS metagenome assembly MDSW01 (sample SAMN05326641, study PRJNA326480) | marine metagenome | isolation source: seawater | place: Atlantic Ocean: North West | collected 2012
AATCAATAAAGAAACTCAAAAGAATATTTTTTTTGTTTCCTATGAAGATTTGTGTGATAATACTGAGCAGGTTATTTATAGAATACAAGAATTTATTCCTGAATTAGGAATGATCAAATCTGACCTTGAGTTTTCAGCTCATAATTTTAAAACTAAAGGGAAGATGAAGATTCAAAATCTTAATGATGAAAAAATTAATAAGCTAAGTTCTAAACAGATACAGATTATAAATTCGTATTTTAAGAAGGAAGAAGATTTACTTAATTATTTTGGCTATTCTATCATTGAATCATAGTAACTTGAGGTTATGGTTTATTTATCTTAGATTTGTCAAAAAATAATACTATGAAAAATATTCTTTGGATACTTTTATTCATCTTTTCTTTTAGTTTTTATTCAAAAGCACAATGTAATGCAGAGCCTGTTTTTACTTCCTTAGGATTACCAGGTGTTTATCCACCAGCTGTACAAATTCCTAATTTGCCGTTACCATTAGGGATAGATGATGGTATTTTAGGAACTAATTATAATCAGACTTTAACTTTAGTGGTTTTAGAAGATACTACAATGGATATTGGCTCTTTGCTTCCATCAGCGGCAGTTAATGCAATGAATCTAGCGGGAATTAGCACAACTATGACGCTTGATGTAAACCATGTGACATTTAATGTGCAAGGACTCCCAAATGGCATAAATTATCAGTGCGACATTGCTACTTGTGAGTATCCTTCTGCTATAGATGGATGCATACAATTAAATGGAATCCCTACTGTTTCTGGAACTTTTTCTGTTGCTGTAGATATGCTGATTAATATTCAAGTGCCAGCAATTACAGATCCTATACTTGGTACTGTGATATTTCCAGCCACTGCTTTTGATATACCACAATTTACAGCTCAAACATATGACATGTTGATTACTGCAGCTACATCAGTTTCTGAGGATAGTTATAATGTGAATATTTACCCTAATCCTACTTTAGATATAGCAACTTTATTTTTTAAAGAACCTTCTGATGTAATAGTGTATAATATATTTGGTGAACAAGTAATCAATTTTAAAGATGTTCATGGGAAAATTGTTTTTCATAAAGAAGAGATAGGATTGGGATTATTTTTTGTGAGTATTTCTTCAAAAACCTATAACAAATTAACTAAATTAATAATTAAATAGAATTATGAAAATAAGATTACTGATAACTGCGGGTATATTTATAGCTGTAAATACTTTCTCTCAAATTACAGTTACGGATGCTAATTTGGTAGATGTTGGGGATGTGATTTATCAGTCTTATGATGATATGCCATCTTCGACTATTTCGGTTGGAGGATCTGGGATTAATCAGATTTGGGATTTTTCACTATTACAAAGCTCTATTAATGATACATTGTTTTTTGTTGATCCAGCATTAACAGCTTTTGATAGTTTGTATTCAAATGTTAATTTAAGTATGATACGATCAGGTTCTATAAGTTATTTTAATAAAACAAGCTCAGGCTTATATTTATATGGTCTAAGTGATACTGTGTTTAATAATCCAGTAACTTTTTATCCACTTCCTTTAACATATAACCTTAATTTCACAGATGGCCCTGTTCTTGCTATAGATACCGTGCTTACTAATCCGACTTTACTTTCATTTATTGATTCAGCTACCGTTTCCACTATAACTAATGGTTTAGCTGATAAAGTGGATACAGCGGTAATTCTTACTTCTTATATTTCTGATTTTATGATTGATGCTTCCGGGACATTAACGATCCCTATAGGTTCTTTTGATGTTTTAAGATTAAAAACAATCAAGCATATTGTTACAGATTTGAATATTTATTGTTCTAATTCACTTACGCAGTCTGGCTCATGGGTTTATAATTTGCCTCTTTCTTCTATACCGTTGCTTTCAAATTTTTCAAATAATCAAGTTGAGTATAAATACGAGTGGTTAACAAATGATGCTTCAGTAGGATTTCTTTTAGTAGAGGCTGTTGTTGATTCTTTAGATAATATAGTTGGAGGTGTTTCATTTCAAGATTTGCCATTTCAAACTGAAGTTAATACATTATTGCAGAAAAGTTTTAAGGTGTATCCAGTACCTACAACTTATAGATTAACAATTGAATCTAAAGAGAATATTTCAGCAGATTTAATTTTAAGAGATGTTAATGGGAAATTGATTTTAGAAGATCAATTTAAGAGTTCAACAACATTGTCTTTGGAAGGTTTTTCAAAAGGGGTTTATTATCTCACGTTAACAACAAAAGATGGACAACTAACTAAGAAGGTTATTCTAGATTAAGTAATAGTGTTTCTGATAAATATTTTTTATTGAAACGCTAATCTGTTTGTTTTTATTTACTCTCTATCTAGAAATGTTTTAGTAATTTTGAGTTATGAGAAACTTTTTCTATATATTATTTTTCTTCCCTTTAACTATATTTGGACAACAAACGATCAATGATAGTATATTAATTAATGGGACTTACAGACATTTCATTACTTATATTCCATCAATATATCAGCCATCTCAGCCTACTCCTTTAGTTTTTAATTTACATGGAAGAACATCAAATGCATTCCAACAAATGTGGTATGGTGATTTTAGAGACATTGCAGATACCGCAAACTTTATTATAGTACATCCTCAAGGGCTCTTAGATAATACAGGAGTTACACATTGGAATTTAGGACAGTCTACAGTAGACGATATTGGATTTTTAAACTCATTATATTCTTATATAGTATCAAATTACAATATCAATCTAGATCAAGTATATTCAACAGGTATGTCAAATGGAGGCTATATGAGTTATTATTTAGCATGTAGTATGAGTGATAAGATTGCTGCGATAGCATCTGTAACGGGTGCAATGAGTTCATTCACTCAACTAAATTGTAATCCTACCCATCCAACACCTGTAATGGAGATTCATGGAACAGCTGATTTGACTGTGCCTTTTAATGATATTGTTAATGGCATAGAATATTGGAGGGATTATAATAATTGTAATTTAACAGCAGATACAACATTGATACTAGATTCATACCTAGGAGATTTAAGCACTGTTAAACATATAGTATATAATAATGGAGATAATGGTGTTACTACTGAATTGTTTAAAGTTATAAATGGAGGGCATACGTGGCCAGGTAGTAGTATCTCAACTGCTGGTACAAATTATGATATTGATGCATCTGTAGAGATATGGGAATTCTTTTCTAGATATGATATTAACGGTTTGATTAATATTCCAACAACAGTTAATCACAATGTTATAAATGAAGGTAAAATCGTTAGAATAATAGATGTGTTAGGGAGGGTAACACAGAAAAAAAATAATATACTACTTTATTATATATATGATAATGGGACGGTAGTAAAAAAGATGTTTTTAGAATAATATTAGTTGATAAAAACTATTGAAAGATAATATCTACTTCAATGATTTTAGAATCCCTATATAACTTGACTCTGGTAGAATCTCCTTTATTAAACTGGCTTAATGCCTCCATATAATTCATCATATTTTTAACTTCTATGTTTCCCATTTGTATAACAATATCACCTTTTAGTATTCCATACTTTGCAGCTGTTTTACCCTTTGATATTCCATCAATTTTCATGCCTTCACCGTCAAATAAATAATCAGGCATGACTCCAAGAGTGACATTGAATTGGGGAGTTGTTCTTGAATCACTTTTGGTTTCTTGAAAAGAAAAATTTTCTATTTCAGTTGATTTTGTAATAATAGTTTGCACGTATTTATATATTGTATACATTCCTTCAAAGTTTATCTTATCAACATCATCAGATGGTTTATGGTAATCAGAATGTTGTCCAGTGAAGAAATGAATTGCAGGGATATTTTGCAGATAGAATGATGTGTGATCTGATGGTCCAATACCAGATTCTGTGGTTTTTAATTTAAGGTTAAATTCATTTGCTTCATTAATTAGATCTTCCCATTCTTTACTTGTTCCTATGCCATTTATTGCAAGTGTTCTGTCTTCATTTAATCTCCCGACCATATCAAAGTTAATCATGTATCTAACTTTTTCTAGATTAATTGTTGGATTTTTGGCATAATACGAGGATCCAAAAAGACCATGCTCCTCTCCTGAAAATGCAATAAAAAGATAGTTGTAATTAGTTATTGTTTTTACTCCTTCGATTAAATTTATTAAAATACTAACACCACTAGCATTATCATCTGCACCGTTATGTATTTCTTTTTCTCCGTCATAAAGTGAACCAAAATTTCCAAATCCTATATGGTCATAATGAGCTCCAATAATTATTGTTTCTTCTTGATTATTTTCAATATATCCAACTACATTAGTTCCTGTCATCTTTTTCTTAATCTTTTCACTATGAGGGTGTTCTTTTATTTTTGCTTCAAAGTATTGGAAGTAGTTATCTTCTCCTTTAGGTAGAAGATTATAGCTTTCAAATTTTTCCCTAATGTATTTAGCTGCGATTTTTTCAGATGTGGTTCCAGTTTCTCTTCCTTCAAGTTCATCAGAGGCTAGATAAGTCACTTCTTCTTTCATTTTTTCAATAACATTTTGTTGCTCCTGAGCTGTTGTAGAAACTGTTATAATAAGAAAAAATAAAAAGAGATATATGAGTTTTTTCATGTTATAAATGAGTATTTTTGCAATCGTTAATTTGAACAACAAAAATATGAAAAAACTAGTTTTAATTTTGATTTATTTTCCACTTATTTCTTTTCCGCAATCTTCTTTGAAGAAAACAGAATTAAATAAAAAAACACTTATTTATCCTCAAGAATTACATTTTAAAAACATGCGGCAATTAACTTTTGAAGGAGAAAATGCAGAGGCTTACTGGAGTTTTGATGATTCAAAATTAATTTTTCAAGCTACTAATGAAAACTGGGGTCAAAGCTGTGATCAAATATATATTATAGATACTAATAATTATAATTTAAAGACTGAGATTCCTAAAATGGTTAGTTTAGGAGAAGGAAGAACTACTTGCTCATATTTCATGCCTGGAGATACAACAATAATTTATGCATCCACACATTTGAAGGATGCAAAATGCCCGCATGTTCCTGAAAGAAGGGTAGATGGTAAATATGTGTGGCCGATATATGATTCTTATGATATTTTTATTGCTGATCTTGAAGGAAACATTGTTAAGAGATTAACTAATCATGAGGGATATGATGCGGAAGCTACTGTTTCGCCTAAAGGAGATAAGATAGTATTTACTTCAATTCGTTCGGGTGATTTGGAGCTGTATACATGTAATATTGATGGTTCAGAATTAAGACAGGTAACGAATCAACTAGGTTACGATGGTGGCGCTTTTTTCTCTCATGATGGGGAAAAGCTTGTTTTTAGATCTTCTAGACCAAAGACAGATCAGGAAATAAAAGAGTATAAAGATCTTTTATCAAGAGGGTTAGTACAGCCTACAGAGATGGAGATCTATATCTGTAATATTGATGGAAGTGATTTGCAACAAGTTACCAATCTAGGCAATGCCAATTGGTCTCCTTTTTTTCACCCAAGTAATGAGAAAATTATTTTTTGTTCAAATCATGAGAGTAAAATAGGTTTCCCTTTTAATTTATATATGATTGATATTGATGGAAATAATTTAGAACAAATTACATACGATAAAAAATTTGCTTCATTTCCAGTTTTTTCTAATGATGGAAAGAAGATTGTTTTTTCTTCTAATAGAAATAATAATGGAACAAGAGAAACAAATATATTTATAGCTGATTGGATTGATTGATTATCTATCCATGAGGATTCTTTAGTAGCTTTTTTATAATTCTTGAATTTCAAATTTGGGATGCCCTTTCTCACCTATATCATTATAGAAATCTGTAAAACGCATCTTAAAATATCTATTTGTGACATCTTTAATTACATATGTTATGCCTGATTTTATGCTATATACTTGGTTGTCAAAATCAAAAGTTTTCCAATTATAACCAATTTCATCTTGATTATCTGAGAATTGATAATCAGCTATCATATTTATATTAATTTCCTCAAAAGAATTGATAGTATCTTTTGTAACAAGCACATTATTTAGATAATTTGTGAGTACTCCTGTAACCAAGTATGCTGGCGTTTCAATATTATCTGTATAAAGATGTGTGTATTGTGTAAATACTAGATCCCAATTATCTTTCTCAGGAGCAATATTGACAATATTATTGTTCTTAAATGAAAAATACTGGAAGTTAAAAAGGCTATCTTTTTTGATTTCTATATTATTTATTTCTGTATTATCTAGTTTAGCATAAGTAATAAAATATGAGATATTTGTTATAGAGTCGATTCTTATTTTTCGATAACCTCTTGAGCTGCCATCTAAATTATATCCTCTGTCTATAACATATGTTGAAGAACTTTTAGGATTATTAAATGCTACTCCGTAATAGACTCCTTTCGGATTATCCCATCTCCATGTTAAATCTGTTGTAGAAATAGGATTTTCAAATAGGTGATTTTCTATCTCAGAAATTTGACTAAAAGTTGATGAGTTAATAATAATTTCAGAACTATTTTTAGATGATGAAAATCCTAAGTCCCAATCATCTTTCGTATTGCTTGAAACTACAATGTCTTGTGAGGTATTATAAAAAATCTGTTGACTATAATCACTACCCATATTAATCTGTTGCTTTACTATTGTCCCCATAGGATGTTTCTCTATTGCTATTTCATCTCTTTCACAGCTGATAAAGATTATAAGAATATATACAAGATTTATTTTTCTCATAGGTTAAAATTAAGACTTAAAAAGAAGGTTCTTCCATAGCTAATAGGTAAGTTGTTGCTTGAGGATGAATGTATGGAATTCACATCATTGAATTGGTTAATATTGGTTACATCTAATAGATTTTTTCCCCCTAAGGATAAGATCAATGATTCGCTGAATCTTCTGTTTATAGAGATGTCTAATAGTTGATATTCTTCTTGATATTCTTCATTGATAATATTTTGATCTAGCCAAAAATTTACAATCTTGTCTGTATATTTATAGAATATATTTATTTTGTTTTTACTTCCAAGGTTCCAGATCATATTAAAGTTGTAATCTGTTGAAAAGTTAAATTTTGGAATATTCTGATTGTTTGCTAGTTTATTATATCTTCCTGCATGAGACATTCCTATATTTATTTCAGTGTTTTTTCTATATATACTCATGTTAGTAGAGATTCCTTTTGTTTTATATTCTTCGATATTAAAATAACTATATTGGCCATTTATTATTGCAGAGTTAGTTAGTTCAATTTTATTTGCTATTGCATTGTAGAATAGATTAACATCAGCTTGTAGTATAATGTTATTAGTTGAATATTTATAAGTATTGTTAATTTGGTAGTTAGATGATGTTTCCGCAACAAGATTCTTATTTCCCACGATATTATGGTTTATATCTACAAAATCTAAATATAATTCTTTTAGACTTGGGGCTCTAAATCCTTTTGCCATACCAATACGTAACCTATAATGGTTTAAATCTATAAGCATATTAAATGCAGGAATAAAGGGGGCATTATAGTTAGTGTTATGTATGGCTCTAGCTGATGGTCTAAGAGTAATAGTATTATTTAGTTTATACTCAATAGTTGAAAATAATGCGTAATCAGATTGTATTTGTTTGCCAAGTAAGATTCGATCTCCTTTTCCTGACTCTGATTGTGTTTCAATGCCAATTTGATATTGCAGATTTTTATTATAGCTATTAGACATAATTGCTTTTACTATAATTAGATTAAAAGATGAGGTGTCTTGGGCGCTAGGGCTTTCTACTAATGTTGTTGAAAGATTTGTAAGGTCTTTATAAAATTGTTCTTTAATTCTTTCATAGTTATTATAAGCGAGTAGAACTTTGATCTTGTCTTTATTATTTGTAAAATTAATATTTGATCCAACATTTGTTCTGTATGTATAGTAGTATTCATCAAATGCATTCTCAAAATAAGGTTCTCTAGGAAGTCCTCGATTCGTTATTTTTTCATTGAAGTATTCAAAATAGTTATATATTTCTACGTTATTTCTATGTAGGTTGTACTGGATTTTATTTCTAAATTGTTCCTTTGGTTTCCATTGCTTGAACCTATTTTTATCAGCTAGTTCCTTGATGGGAATAATATTAAAGTCTTCATTCTCAGACCAACCATCAAAATAGTTTCTTTCAAATTCATAAGTGATTGTTTTATTATTCAGATTTCTTGCGAGCATAAAGTCAAGATTATATTTCCCTACTGTCTCATAATATGTGTTAAATACTTTATTAAACTGAGGATCTTTATTAGTAATGATATTTATTGTGCCTGCAAGGGCATCTGTACCATATAAAGTAGACAATGTTCCTTCTATAATTTCAATACGCTCAATATTATTTAAACTAATCTGAGATAAATCAATGTTTCCATTTAATCGGCCTATTACTGGGATATCATCAATTAATATTTTAACGTTCTGCCCTGAGATTGCTTGTAAAGAGATGCTAGATCCAAGGATGTTGTCTTGAGCAAGCTTAATGTTTAGTTCTTTTTCTAATACTTGTCCTAAATCTGTAAACAATCCTGATTTTAGCTTCTTTCCTGTTATAACACGAACTTTATGAACTGCTGATTCAGCAGGTTTTTTATCTATTTGGCCAGTTACTATTACGGTTTCTAAATTCTTGAAGAATGTTGGTTCTTTCTTCTCTTCTTGTGAGTAGCTCTTTTGGATATAAGAAGCAAGAATAAATAATAGTAGAAGATATCTCATAAATTTAATTAATTACTATACGATCTGTTTCTTGCATTCCATCTATATTGATTGAGATCATATAGATACCTTTATTAAGATTTTTTGTATTGATAGTATGTGAGGTGAGATTATGATTTTTTAATTCTGAAACATATACCTGTTTTCCATGCATATCATGGATTCTAACTATAGCTGTAGTATGATGACCATTTAGATCATAGATTAGTGTAAGTTCTTTGTTTTGATTTATTGGATTAGGGTAAATAGCAAAACTATTTATTGAATCTAAATCCTTGATTTCTGTAGTTTGAATTAATTCAGTATTAAATTCAATATTTCCTGTAGAGGTGCCTTCAAAATTCACAAATGTTAATCTCCAAATATTATTTGATTTATCACGGATAAAATAACAACGATTGTCTTCAATAACATAGCTTCCTTGAAATACCTTCCAATCAAAACCAATAGTATTTATTGTATTGGAAAAAGAGTGTAGACTATAATCAGTGTAGGTAAATGGTGATGAGATATTATCTGCCTGAGCAACTTCAACACCATAATTTTGTAATGTTCCAGTTACAGAATATGGGGTAAATGTTCCTTGATTAGGATATAATGTCATATATTTTGTAAAAGTAATATCCCAATCTTCTTTATTAGGCTCTCTATCTATGATTAGGTTATTATCTAATGAGTAGTAAATAAAGTTTTTGTTTGTATAATTTGATGCTTCGATATTCATATCTATTTCATTATTGCCATCAAGATCAGAATATCTAATTTGATAGTCTCCTGAGATTTTATTTTTTATCCATAGTTTTTTCCAGTTTCCATTTACTGTTTTAATTATAAAAAGAGAATCGCCTATTAAATGATGATTTTGTAGATTATATATTGCCCAGCCATAATCAAAGCCACCTGTCTGATATATGTCAAAAGCTCCATATTCCCAGCTAGTATCTGTATTAAACATAAGATCTGGAAGGTTGTTAATGTCATTATTGTTGATGCTGTTCCAGGAACTAGTGTCTCCTGACTGGTATGTGTATAATTCAACCCCTTTCCCATCATTTGTTCTAATAGTTGATGAAAAGCTCTCCGTGCTGAATGCTAAATCCCAGTCTTGATTAGATATATTTAATACTTCTCCATTTTGCATGCTATAGAAACTTTGGTTTGTATATCCTGGATTCAAAGAAAGTTGATTGTTCTGTGCTATTAATATATTTGCTAAAGAGATTATGAAGATTAAGGTCGTGATTTTTCTTTTCATTTTGTTCATTTTTTTGGTTTGTAAAATTAATG
>MDSW01208944.1_pt1 | contig 10059 bp, 7 predicted proteins | sample 811171 | NCBI WGS metagenome assembly MDSW01 (sample SAMN05326641, study PRJNA326480) | marine metagenome | isolation source: seawater | place: Atlantic Ocean: North West | collected 2012
ACAAAAAATTATAAAGAGGAGATTAACCGTTACTATTTTTTTAATTTCGATGAAAATGAAAAATTAAAAAAAAAATATTTAGAAGAAAGAGAAAATTTTGCAAAAAACTGTTACTTAGAATTTTTAGAGTTTAAAAAATTTTTAATAAAATTCGCAAATAAAAATAAAAAGCAAAATATTGTAATTAGACCCCATCCCTCAGAAAATTTGAGAACTTGGCATGATGCAGTTTCTGGATTAGAAAACGTTTTTATAGAACCTCCAATTGGCGATGTAACTCCTTGGATATATGCTTCAAAATGTGTGCTCCACAGAGGTTGCACAACTGGATTACAAGCATTGTTTATGAATAAGCCTTCTGCATTTATTTTATTAAATAAAAATTTAAAAACAAAGCAACCATTTATGGAGAAAAGTATAGTATATGATATATGTGATAAAGTCACAAACATCAAAGATCTTGAACTATGGGTTAAAAAAAATAAACCAAACATTAAAAATTTATCCTTATTAAAAAATGAGCTTGGTGTTACGAATACCGATTCATTAACCAAGTTAATTAAACAATTTCAGAAAATAAAATTAAATAAAACAAATATCATTATTAGAAATAATAATAAAAACAATTTTGTTACTAATTATTTATTTCATACTAAAAATATTTTTCTCAAAAATTTGTTAAAATTGTTAAATTATCTTGGATATAACAAAAAATCTGCGTCAGTTTATGGTAGAGCGTCAAAAATTTTTGGAGGTATCAAAGTTAAAGAGGTTCAATTATATCTTAATCAGTTGAATAATAGATTTAAAACATCAATAAGTTCATTTCAATATGACGAGGATATTGTGATAATTGAAAAAAAAAAATAAATGTTTAAAATAATTACAAAAAAAAATGAAGACATTATATAATTTAGATAAACTTAAAAATGATTATGAAGCCAAAGGTTATTTGCATATTAAAGAATTTTTTACTAAATCAGAAATTGAAAAATATGTAGAAACTGTTGATGATGAAAGCTTTTTTGTACAGGATATAAATTTGTCTCCAGAAATTTCAGGAAATCCAGTTTTAAGTAATATTTTTAATAATGAAAATCTAATTGAGATTGTAAAAAAACTCTCTAATGGAAATCCAACGTACTTTGGCATGAGTTCTGTTGTTGGTCATCTTAAAAATAATAAAAATAAAACATCTTGGAGAAGGCTTCATACTGATACAAGGGGAAATAAACAAAATGTTAATGGAAGAACCTATTATGATCCAAGTAAAAAAAGATGGCCAGTATTTGACATTTACATTTATCTTGAAGACTTTAAAAATTATAGTGGATGTTTAAAAGTTGTAGAGGGTTCACATAAAAAATTTTTACCTTCTTTAGGTAATTTTTTTAAAGTATTTTTTAATATTAAAAAGCTTACTAAATTTGATGGAAAATATTCGTTTAAAAGCATACCTTTTTTTCATCTTTTCAAAAATAAAAATCTTAAAACAAGTCCAGGTGACATTGTAATATTTAATCATGCAATTCATCATTCGCCAAATTCTTTAATCATTAAAAAATTTCCTAATATTTCCTTGCCAGTAATTTTTGAAAATATTTTAGAAAAATTTTTTCCTAAAATTTTTTTACCGAACAGTGCCCAAAGAAGAATAATTACTATTTGTTTTGGAGAAGAAAGTGAAGAACTTGAAAATTTTATTAGAAGTCGAGTACAATATTTAAATAAGGATTTTTTGAAAGAAAGTAAATTTTTTCATGACAAAGATTTTATAAAAAAATTAAGTGATAATGGTGTAAAATCAAATTTACTATTAAAAAATTTGCTTAAATAAAATTAAAATTTGTTATTTCTTAAAAAAATATTAAAATATTTTGACAAGCTTTTACTTAACTCTACACTTAGATTGTCATTATCCCTAAAAAGCAATACATCTTGATCGTGATCAAATGTTTTGCAAATATTGTCTTTACATAGAGCGTCGTTTACATCAAAAATATAAACATTTTTAAACTCTTTAGCTAATTTAGAATAAATATTTTTTATTTTTAACTGATATTTAATTCCTTTTTCCAAAGATAAATTACAATTTTTATTTAATATTACACATGGTGCTGGACCAAAGTTAAAAACTGGAGTTGGATTTATAAATATTATTTTAATATTTTTATTTAATTTATTTATATAATTTTTTAAGATTTCATAATAGTTATCCAAATTCATAATTTCATTTCTTTCTGTAAAAAATAATTTATTTATTAAATATATTTCTGAGTACTCTAAGGATATATTATTTATATATTCAATATTATTAATATAATATTGCTTTCTTTTTTGTTCTTCTTTTTTACAAATATTTTTTAACAAACATTCTGGAGTTAAAACTGAAAGAGATACGTCTCCAATGAAATATGCATTTTGTATTAGTTTTGAGGAATTAATCATTGGAACAAAATGTGCTGCATGACAATCACCCGTTAAAATAAATAGTTTTTCATTATCGGTTAATTTAGAACAATATTTTTTGAAATACTCTCCCGATGAATTTTTATTTGATTCAAAATAACAATTTTTATTTACTTCTTTATTATCTAACAGATAATTAGGCTCAATTCTGTTTCCCAAATTAAATTTATTTTTAATATAGTTTTTTGTATCTGTATTATAAAAAATATTATTTAGCTGGTCGTCTAGTTTATATTTAATTTGATTCAAAACATTTATTGAAAATAAGATTAAGATTAAACTAACTAAACTAAACGGAACATACTTAATAAAATTTACAAAATATTTATCGTGATTTTTATAATTTCTTATAGGCTGTTCAATTAAAGTATAAGAAAAATGTGAAACTAAGTATGTTAAAGATAATGATATTAAAATTCTAACATTCCCTGACGAATAAATATCTGAGAAATATATAATTGGAAGATGCCATAAATATAATGAATAAGATATTTTTCCAGTATGAGTGAGTAATTTATTAAGAAGAGTAAATTTTATAAAATTTTCACTTTTTATTCCGCTTAAAAGAAATACAAAAGCAAGCAAAACTACACTTATTGTTTTAAATTCGTAACTTAGATTTTTTAAATCAAATATTAAAATAAATAGAATTAAAAAAATAATTGAAAATGATACTAAGTTATTTTTTCTATAAGAATTATTAGAATATATCAGAAAAGCCAAACAACCGAACGCCAACTCCCAAGCTCGAATGATTGGAGAATAAAAATTAAAAAATTTACCTTCTCCAAATATAAATAGAAATAATGATAAAAAAATTATAAAAGTTAGAAAAAATTTTAAATTCAACTTTTTTTTTAATCTTTCATTATTTCCAATGAAAAAAAATAAAATTAATGGATAAAAAATGTAAAATTGTTCCTCTACTCCTAAAGACCAAGTATGTGTAAATGGATTATTCTCTTCATTTAAAAAATAATTATCATTTTTATAGATCAAAAAAATGTTTGAAATTCCAAATATAGAAGTGATCGCAGTTTTAACATAAAAATGAAAGTTAGAAACGTTCAATAATCCAAAATATGGCAACAATAACAATGTAACCAATATCATTATTATTAAGGCTGGGTAAATTCTCTTTAATCTTCTTACAAAAAAACTTATTAATTTAATTTTACCTGTTCTTTCTTTATCTTTTAATATTGTCTTTGTTATTACAAATCCTGAAATTACGAAGAATAAATCAACACCCAAATATCCATTGGGAGCTAGAAACTCATTAAGATGATATAAAATAACAGGGATTACCGCTAAGGCCCTTAAAATATCAATTTCACCCTGATATCCATATTTCATAATTTATTTCGATATATTAATTAAAAGTTCCTTGACATTATACACTTTGTCAAAAAATTCTAAAATTTCCTCGTCATGGGTAACAGCAATAATAGTTTTTTTATTTCTTATTTTTTCCAGGTTACTAAAAATTAATTTTTTATTTGTACGATCTAAATTTGATGTAAACTCATCAAAGATTAATATTTCAGCATTTTTATATATAGCTCTAGCAATACCGATTCTTTGAGCCTCTCCACCTGATAAAAATTTATTATTTTCGCCAACTCTGAAGTCAAGACTGTCAATTTTTTTGTTTATAACCTCTTCTAAGGAAGCAAATTTAATTGCATTATTTAGTTTTTCCATGTCAATTTGATTATTATCTTCGTATAAGGTAATGTTATTTTTTACTGTATCATCATGTAAATAAATATTTTGATCTATAAAAGCAATTTTTTTTTGCCAATCGATCAAATTAATATTTATATTTTTATCATCACAAAAAATACCACCTTCGGTTGGTTTCAATAATCCCATTATTAAATTAAGTATTGTGGATTTACCCGATCCACTTGCCCCAACTATTGCCGTAGATTCATTCTTCTTTATTTTTAAATTCAAATTTTCTATAATTTTACTTTTCTCAAAACTATAACTTACATTTTTGAGATAAATTTCTTTTGAAAAATCAATCTTTTCAGAACTATCAGCACTTAAATTGCTACTTAATTTTAAATCGTTATATAAAATTTCCACCACTGGTTTATTCATTCTAAGTGTTTGGAAAGCATGGGACAATCTTGAAAAAGAGGGTATCAATTTATACAAAGATATTGAAAATATTGATAAAGTAAAAATTAAACTTTCTATATCGTATGGGGTTAATTGAATAAAATATAAATATAATAATAACAATGCTAAACCAATAAATTCAAAAAGATGTTTAGGCAGCTCTGCAACAAAATAATTTATTACATTTATATTTGAAAGTTTAAAATCACTATCATAATACTTTGATAAAAAAACTTCTTTCTTTTTATAAATTAATACTTCCTTGATGGATCTAAATGTATCTTGAAGGACAGAAATAATTTTAGCTTCTCGTTCTACTTTCTTTTGTCCCCATCTAGTTAAATATGGTTTAAAAAATAAGTAATATAGTCCTAAAATTACTGATAAAATTAAAATTAGTGAAATAGTTTCATAGGGTTTAATAACAATTATTGAACTTACTATAAATCCTACCAGAAAAATATCAAAAATAGCTTGAATTGGAATTTGCAATGATACATATCGAAAGTTTCCAACTTCTGTATTAATATTTCTTATAAGATCACCACTAGAAAATTTTAAAAAAAAATTATACGGCTGATCTAAATATTTATTAAGCAAAAGTCTTCTTAATTTAACCTCGTAAAAAAAAAGATATTTATTTTTAATCCAAAAAAAAGTTACTAAAAAAACTGATTTTAAGAATAATAAAAAAATGCTCGATAAAACAAAAAACTTAATTATATAAACCTGTTCCTTATCGATAAAAAAATCACGAAAAAAACTATATTTATTTAAATATTTCAAAAATTCATTTTGATTGATTATAATATTTGCAACACCAATTATTGATACAACATTCAGTAATTCCATGAAGGTTGTGGCAGCTATTATAAATAGAAAAACAAAAAACATTTTTTTGTCTTTGCTATCTAAAATGAAATATATTTTTTTAAAAATATCCATTTAGTATAAATATAATAGTGTTTTTGGCATAATTATGTGCTGTATTGGTAGACATTAAACTAAATTTTATTTATTTTGAAATATAAAAAATAATTTTAAAAGTGAAAAAAAATAGTTTTTCAGTAATCATACTGACTTATAATCGAAATAAAGAACTTCAGGTAGCGTTAAATTCAGTATATAATCAGTTTTATAAGCCATCAGAAATTATAGTTGTTAATAATTACCCTAAAAAAATAAAAAAAAATTATTTAAAATTAAATAAAAAAATTAAAATAAGAATTTTTAATTCAGCCAAAAACAGAAATGCAGGGGGCGGCAGAAATTATGGTGCAAAATTTGCAAAATATGAATATTTAGCTTTCTTAGATGATGATGATTTTTGGGGAAAATATTATTTATACAATGCAAGTAGATTAATCAAAAGACACAACTCAGATGTTATTCTTAGCAACTTATTTTATATGAACGATAAAAATAAAATCTTAAAGAAAATTTCCCAACCAACAATACAAGAATGTTTTATTAAAAATCCTGGATCAATGGGTTCAAATTTAATTGCAAGAAAAAGATCCTTCATGAAACTTAAGGGTTATAAAAATATTTTTGTTCCAGCTGAAGATAAAGAGTTTTTAATAAGAGTTCTTCAAGCTAAAATGAAAATAAATATTTCTAATGGAAAAGTTTTTTACAATTTAGATTCACCAGACTCGATATCAAGAAATAATATAATACTTTACAAAGGACATTCAAAATTATTTCAAAAGTATAAAAAAATTATAAACCAAAAAAATAAGCTTTTTATAAAATTTAAGTTGAATAATTTTAAAAGAAAATCTGAGCAAAATTTAATTTTTAAAACATTTTATTTCATTCAAGCTATATTTTATTTTTTATTGTACTCAATAAATTAATTTATGAAAAACGAAATAATGACTTTAAATTACATTGCTGAATTAAAATTGCCATCTAAATCAGCTCAGTCTATTCAAGTAATGAAGATGTGTGACTCATTCTCAAGACTAAATTTGAATGTAAATTTATATGTATACAATAATATTGATAGCTCAAAAATTTTAAAAATATATAATTGCCAAAGTCAGTTTAAAATTCATTCTTTAGGAATAGAAAATAATAATTTTTTTTCAAGATTATATTTTGCGATTAAATTATTTTTAATATTTTTAAATAAAAACAACCAAAATTATATTTATTCTAGAAGTATTCTATCAGCAATTTTATTATCAATTATTAAGAAAAATATAATTTTAGAAATTCATCATGAATTCACTGGTTTTACAAAGCAACTATTTAACTATATTAAAAATTTTAATTTTTTTAAAAATATTAAAATTGTTTATATTTCTAATAATTTAAAAAATTTCTTTAAAATTAAAAATAAAAATGTTGTTCTAGATGATGCCGTAGATATTGGCGAATTTAATGTTTTAAGAAAAGAAAAGAAAATAGATAATACATGTTTATATTCTGGTTCATTTACTAAAGGAAAAGGAATTGAAAATATTCTTAAAATAGCGAAATTATCTAAAAATACTAAATTCCACTTATATGGAGATTTGAGCAATTCAAGATATACAGAACTAGAGTTTAGAAAATATAAAAATGTATTTTATAATGGATACGTTAAGTATAATAAAATACCATCGATTTTAAATAAATATTATCTTTATCTTATGCCCTACTCAAAAGAAGTTTACGTAAGATCCAAAAGCATAGAGGTATCAAATTATATGTCTCCATTAAAACTTTTTGAATATTTAGCTTCGGATGGTGTTTTAATGGCTTCTAAAATGGACGTTTATAAACATATTTTAAATAAAAATAATTCAATATTGGTTGATAATAAATCTCCACATGAATGGAAAAGGAATATTGATAAATTTTTTAAAAATACAAATAAATATAAACGTTTATCAATTAATTCTAGTAAAATAGCAAAAAAATATACGTGGAATAATAGAGCAAGGAAAATTTTAAAATTTTTAAATGTTTGAATTAAAAATAGAAGATAAAACAAATTTTAAAGAGTTCGGGTATATAAAAATTGATGAGCTGAGTAAAAACAATTTATTTAGTGATTATATAAATGAATTTAAGAAAGATTTAAAATTTGCATACGATACTCAAAATATTCAATCATTGGGCGGATACAAAGCAGGTAATTTAAATATCAATCTTGGAAAATATGGACCACTAATATTTAATCTCCTTCAAAGTTTAAATTTCAAAAAATATTTTAATTTTATAACTGGTGATGATATTTCGAACTTTAAAGTTTTATATGGTGGAAACTTAAATTTAGTAAATAGCAAACAGCAATTATTTCATACTGATGGAAAATGGAATCCTAGAATGATCGTCTTTAATATTGCAAGTATGGATATAACATCCGAAAACGGACCTATAGAAATAATCGAGTCTTCTCACAAATTCGATCTACCGTATTGGAAATTATTATTAAACAGCTCAAAATTAAAAAAGAAAAAAATCAATCTTAAAAAAGGAGAAATTCTTATCAGGGAACATCGCTTATGGCACAGAGGTACCACAAATAAATCAAAAGAGAATCGTGAAATGCTAGGGATAATGTTTTTAAAAATAACAGAAAAAAATAAATTAATTGAGGTCAAAGAATCAAAAATAAAATTGTATGATAATATGTTTGATACAAGCCTAAGAGGTCAATTTAAAGAGTTTATTTTTGTAAATTTAAAATTTATAATTGCAACATATAGATTATTAATATCTTTTTTAAAATAATTAATATTTAAGATTTATTTTTAAATATAAATTGTATAATCTTACTTATAATGAAAAATACATATAAAAAATTAATTTTTATTTTTTTTCTTTCAACATTTTCCTTGTTAATAATAATAAAGTACTCGATATCCTTTTTTAAAAATGAAATATTAAATATAATTAAGTCTGATTATTTTGATACTTTTATAATAAATGTGTTGGATGATAAATTAGAAAAGTTAGCAAATTCGGAAATTCCAGAACAAAAAAAATCTTTTTATAAAAGTAATATTGAAAAAATAATAATAAAAATAGAAGAATTAAATTGAAATATTTCTCTATTATTTTTAAAGAAAAAATAATTTTAATTCTATTTACATTAATTATTTTTGTTGGATCTATATATCAAGGGCAATATATATATGATGGTTTTCATTGGGGCCTAGTGGCATCTAATGCTCAAGACTATTTAAATCACAAGCTACCTTATAAAGATTTTTTTGTTCACTATGGATTCTTAACAGTTTTTTTTCACTCATTAGCATTAAAAATATTTTCTTCAATTTATTCAATTTTAATTTTTACATCAGCTGTTTATGCATTATCGATGTATCTACTTGCAAATTTAATAAAAGCAAAATTTGTAAAACAAAATTTTTATATTTTTTTAACAATTATATTATTTATGCAGCCATTTATTGCATATCCCTGGCACACTTATTTAATTTTTTTATTTACAATTTTATCAATAATTCTTTTCAAAAAAGATACAATTTCAAGCCTCTTTCTTTTTGGTTGTTGTTTGCAATTAGGGTGCCTATCAAGTGAAAGTTATAAGATATTTTCCTATTTTGCTATTTTAAGTTCCATAGCAATCATTTTAATTAATAATAATTTAATAAAGCTTAAACTGTTTAAAATATTAGCTATTTCAATTGGTTATTTTTTACCTTTTTTAATATTTATTATTTATTTAAGCAAAAATAACCTCATCGATTTTTGGTTAATGCACCAACAAATACCTAAAGTATTCTTAGAACAACTTAACGCTAACTTGTTTGAGGCAATTCTTCAATTTATAGAAAATTATATAATTTCTACTAAATATTTTTTAACTGAACCATATATACTTTTAGGTATTATAATTAATTTAACTTGTATCTATTACTTAATAAGGTTTTTTTTAAAAAAAGAAAAAAATACAACATTACTTTTAATTTCAATATTTGCATTATTGCTGAATTTTTTACTAGTATATAGAAATGAAAGCTTTAGGTTTTTCTGTGGTCCAATCATTGGAGTAATATTAATTTTTTATTTTTTAGAAAAAATAAAAAATTTTGAATTAAGATATGTTATTATTATTTCAATTATATGTTCGTCTATTTTATCTAATCCATTTGAAAAAGGTCATTCAAACAAAAACTTTACGAATATAAGTACTAAGAAATTGAGCTCTTATGGAGATAATGTGAATTTTTTTTATAAAATGAAATTTACAAAAGATACTTGGGCACATTTAAATCAATACAAGAAAATATTAAATGCAGTTAAAGAAAAATGCGAGAATGTTAAATATTTTTATAATTCTACCCAAGATCACTTTTATTATTTAATTAGTCTGGAAGAATTCGCCTCTATTCAAATGATACCAGGATATAGTGAAAGCTCTTTAAAAACATACTATGATTCTCTCAATGCTATATATGATGCGACGATTGCTAATTCTTTAAAATCAAATGTTAATAAAAA
>MDSW01013965.1_pt1 | contig 10058 bp, 8 predicted proteins | sample 811171 | NCBI WGS metagenome assembly MDSW01 (sample SAMN05326641, study PRJNA326480) | marine metagenome | isolation source: seawater | place: Atlantic Ocean: North West | collected 2012
CAATCTTTAGTTGAATCTCAAGAAAATTGGAACTCAACTCCCATGTCACCAGCAAGGATGATGCATGAAATAGCAAATGCATTACCAGAAAATGCCATAGTTGTTGATGATGCAATTAGTAACCGAGGTGCTTTAAGGAATTTTATTAAAGCAGAAAAAAGAGATGATTTGCGTGGAGTAAGAGGCCAATCAATTGGAGGCGGTATCGGTGCAACCATGGGAACTCAATGTGCATTCCCTAATCAACCAGTTTTTGGAATTATTGGCGACGGAAGTGCAATGATGACCATACAAGGCTTATGGACAGCAGCAAATGACAAAATTCCGTGTAAATTCATTATTTGCAATAATGGAATGTATCGTGTCCTCAAAGTTAATTTCAATATATATCAAAAAGATGTCCTAGATTTAAGTGAAACTGCTGGAGAAAATCTTTTATATTCAAATTTCGACACTCCTTTTAACATTACAGAAATAGCTCAAGGTATGGGTATTACCAGCGAAAGAATTACTGACCCTTCAGAAATTGCTGCTGCAATAAAAAGAGCCACTGAATTTAATGGCCCATACTTATTGGATATTGTTATAGACGGATCTTTGTAATTGAGGAAACTTCAAAAATCATCTTTCTACTACGGCTGGGTAATTGTTGCTGTAATGGCAATTGCGAATGCAGTTGGCATGGGCATGGGAGCTCTGAATATTGGTTTATACATAAAACCAATGGGAGATTCATTAGGAATTAGCAGAGCCTCATTTGGCTGGGCTTCTACAATAAGAAGCTTTTCTAGCGCTGCAACCAGCCCTCTTTTAGGAAACTTACTAGACAAATATGGAGCAAGATGGATCCTAGCTATATGCATATTAGTTACAGGGATATCCATGATTTTATTAAGTCTAGTAAAAGATTCATGGCAACTAATTCTAGTTTTTGGATTTATGGGACTAGTTGGCGTTGCAGGGCCAGGAGCTATAGTAACTTCTGTACCTCCAGCAAAATGGTTTATAGAAAAAAGAGGAAAAGCTCTTGCCATAACATCAATTGGTATTTCAGTAGGAGCAGCCCTTTTTATCCCTTTAACTCAAATTTTGATTAACACCTATTCATGGGAATCAACTTGGATTATTTTAGGAATTTTGGGAATCATTTTAGTATGTCCCATATCTATTATATTTGTCAGACGACAACCTGAAGACATTGGCCTTCTACCTGATGGAAAATCAAATTTATCTGCACAATCATTGGAAGAAGCAGACCAAAAAGAATATTCATTTACTCTAAACAAAGCTTTAAAAACTCCCTCACTATGGCTTTTAACTATAGCTTTTTCAATTTTAAATTTAGCAATTTTGACATTTGCACTGCACAGGATTCCAGCATTTATGGACCGTGGATTGGACCCAACTTTAGTTTCATTAGCTACTGCTTTTGATGCGGTATGTGCAGGAATTGCAAGTTTTGCAGGGGGATTATTAGTGGCTAAAGTTCCATCTAAAATAATCGGGGCTTCCGCATTTATCATGCTTTCCATCGCAAGTTTAATGACAATATATGCCCATGAATTCTGGCTGATGTTTTTTTCAATGGCCATTTTCGGATCAGGAATCGGCATTAATTCCTTTACCCAAAACTATATTTGGGCAGAATATTTTGGCAGAGACTACTTAGGACAAATACGTGGATTTGTAACGCCTATAAGTCTAATACTGGGTGGAATTGGAGCCCCTTTAGCTGGTTATGTTCTAGATATTACTGGATCTTATAATCCAGCATGGTGGGTGTCAGTATGGCTTATGATTTTTGCAGCAATAATTTTTTATTGTTCTCCTAAGCCTAAGCACTAACTTGACCAAATGTTAATGTTTTATTATAGTTGTCCCGGCTCATTCACCTAGTCGAGTGAATTAGTTGAGGGAGTAAACCTAAACTTCATAGTGGGATCTTAAAACAAACCAACGGCTAATTTTGATCCTATATGCGCCCTACTGAGGACGCTTTTGGCTGCCTTCATGGCATTTCTTGTTATATAACCCCCCATCCGATTATCTCGGGCAAGGGCCAAACCAGATTTAATTCTGAATCCTCTTTTCATTTCTGATGAAACGCTATCTTTAGTATTTTGTTGGAATTTATATGGGTACCTCATGCATTTCAACCAATCAAGGAGCAAAAAATGAAATATGTATCGATAATGACACTTCTAGGACTATCAATGGTCTTTGCAATTGCTTGTTCAAGCACTACAGAACCTGAGGTAGTAATACAAGAAGTAATTAAAGAAGTTGAAGTAATTAAAGAAGTTGAAGTAGTTAAAGAAGTTGACAAAGAAGTTGAAGTAATTAAAGAAGTTGAAAAAATTGTAACTGTTGAAGTATCTCCACCAGCAGGACCTAAACGAGAGATAGTTTTTGGTGGACTTAACTGGAACAGCGCACTTATTCAAAACGCCGTTGCCAGGTATATCATTGAAAACGGCTACGGCCACGAAACATCTCAAATTGAAGGTGCAACTGTACCTTTATTTCAGGGACTTAGAAAAGGTGATATAGATGTCACTATGGAAATTTGGTTACCTAACCAAAATGATGCTTGGAATGAAGGAATTAAAGCTGGGGAAGTAATTCCAGTTGGGAAAAGTTTAGAAGATAACTGGCAGAGCTCATTTTTAATACCTGCTTACGTCCAAGAGGCTAATCCTGACCTAGACTCAGTAGAAGACCTAAAAGATGAAAAATACAAAGCTCTTTTTGCAGAACCTGATAGCGATGGAAAGGCTGTACTATACGGTTGTATGTCAGGTTGGGGATGTAATGGAGTTCAATTAGGTAACGACAGTGGTGATGGGCAAGTTATTAATTACGGATTATCTGATCACGTAAAATTCTTAGACCCAGGAACTTCTGGTGCTTTAGCTGCTGCTATTGAAGGTGCTTTTACTAAAGAAGAACCAATACTATTCTATTACTGGGGTCCTACAGCTTTAATGCTTGACCTTGGACATGCAGATGGAAAAGTTGTTGATCTTGATCAACCAGACCCATCTGAATGCCCAAATAATGACCCAGTTCACGGATGTGCATTCCCAGCTGCAGAAGTTATGATTGCCATGAATACTGACTTGGTTGATGATGCACCATACTTGATCCCATTCTTTCAAGCTTGGGACTGGTCTGCTGGAAACCAATTATTAGCTGAAGGATTCTATTCAGAAATCTCTGACGATTACGATAGTGCTGAAGAAGCATTTGAAGCAACAGCCATATCCTACTTAAACAGTAGTGAAAATTGGCATAGTTGGGTTCCATCAGATGTTTTAGATGGCGTACTATCAGCTCTAGCGGCCGAATAATTGAAGCCTAAAAATAAAGCTTAAATATTCAACATTAAAGGGCCGCGAATTCGCGGCCCTTTTTGTTAAATTTCAGGTGAAATATGAAAGAAACACATATTGAAGTAAAAAATCTTTGGAAAGTATTTGGTAAAAACCCAAATCAAGTGTTTGATGAAGCATTTATTAATTTAAGTAGATCTGAAATTCAATCTGAACTTGATTTAATCACTGCTCTCAGAGATGTATCTTTCACTGTAAATAAAGGCGAAACATTTGTAGTGATGGGTTTATCTGGTAGCGGTAAATCTACATTAGTTAGGTGCTTAACAAGATTGATCGATCCTACAGACGGGCACATCTTAATTGATGGAGAAGATATAGTTGAATTCGATGAAAATTCACTAAGAGAATTCAGAAGAAACAAAGTAGCAATGGTTTTCCAACAATTTGGACTACTCCCCCATAGAAACGTCCTAGACAATGCCGCATTTGGATTAGAAATACGTGGTATAGATAAAGAATCAAGATACTCTACAGCTGAAGAAATGCTTGACCTCGTAGGACTAGATGGGTGGGGCGAATCAAGAGTTTACGAACTAAGTGGAGGTATGCAACAACGAGTTGGAATTGCGCGTGCATTAGCAGTAAACCCCGAAATCATGTTAATGGACGAACCATTTAGTGGACTAGACCCACTTATTCGTAGACAAATGAGAAAAGAATTAACTTCTTTACAACAAGAAATTCATAAAACCATGGTTTTTATAACCCATGACTTAGAAGAAGCTGTTTCTGTTGGCGACAAAATTGCTATTATGCGTGACGGTGAAATCATTCAACTGGGAACCCCATTAGAAATCATTAATAAACCAGCTGATGACTTTGTGGCTGAATTCACTGAAGGTATTACTGGAAAAAGATTTGAAGAACTACAAGCTGTCGGAGCTTAACAATTTACACAAATGAAACTGAATAAAAACACTTCCACAATTTTAGGTATTATTTCTCTATTGATAATACTATTGGCAAATTCTTATTTGATTCATTTTTTCAAACTAGACTTCCTTACAGATTTCCCAGTTGATATAAGTAAACATTTGGAAAAAGGTATTGATGTCTCAATAGAATGGACCATTATAAATTACGGATGGTTTTTCGACTACATTAGTGACAATCTAAAATACTTTCTTGGCAAAATGAGCAAGTTCTTAGTTTGGGTTCCATGGCCTATAACTATGATTTCCATTTTTTTACTTGCATGGAGAGTTGCCTCTTACAAAATTGGGATTTTTTGTGTAATCGGATTAACTCTTTTAGCAATAGTAAACTTATGGGAACCAACAATGGTTACTGTAGCAATTATGCTTGTTGCTGTCCTAATTTCCATACTAATTGGAATACCGTTAGGAGTTTTAGGGGCAAAAAATGAAATTGCCGACACTGTCATGAGGCCAGTATTGGATGCCATGCAAACTATGCCTAGCTTTGTTTATTTAGTTCCTGGAATCATGTTATTTGGATTAGGAAATGTTGCTGCAATACTAGCTACAGTTTTATATGCAATTCCACCTTGTATAAGATTAACAAATTTAGGAATTCGACAAGTAGACGAATCTGTAGTGGAAGCTGGCAAATCATTTGGATCAAATGATTTGCAATTACTCTTAAAAATACAAATCCCTATGGCTATTCCAACAATTATGGCCGGAATTAACCAAACAGTAATGATGGCATTGGCAATGTCCACTATAGCTGCAATGGTAGGAGCAGGAGGACTTGGAACTGAGGTTCTTCGTGCTATGGGCCAACTGAGAGAAGGAGAAGCAGTAGTTGCAGGATTCGCAATTGTAATTCTAGCAATCATGATCGACAGAATTTCTCAGGGATACATAGACAAAAAAACTTTATAAACTAGCCTCTAGCTATATAAGGCATTTTAGTAGCCATTATGGTCATAAACTGTATGTTTGCACTTAATGGTAAATTACTTATATAAAGTACAGTTTCGCCAACATGCTCTACATCAAATGTTGGTTCTACTTTCATTTCTCCATCAGCCTGAGGTACTCCATTACTCATTCGTTGAGTCATTGGAGTAGCAGCATTTCCAATATCTATCTGACTAGCAGCTATATCAAATTTCCTACCATCTAGTGAAATTTGCTTGGTTAATCCGGTAATAGCATGTTTAGTAGTTGTATAAGCAACGGCATCTGGCCTAGGAACATGGGCAGAAATTGATCCATTATTAATAATTCTTCCACCAATCGGAGATTGGTTTTTCATAATTTTAATGGCTTCCTGAGAACATAAAAAACTACCTGTCAAATTAGTATCCACTACCCGTTGCCAATCAGCCAAAGGCATATCTTCCATCGGCATTCTAGGTGAACCAATTCCAGCATTATTAAACAAAACATCTAATCTACCAAATTTTTCTAGTACTAATGAAAACAAATTTTTCACTGAATCTGCATCGCCTACATCTGTAGAAATAGCAATTGTTTTATCTTTAGAAACACCAGATTCTTCAATAGTTTCATCCAATACTTCTTGTCTTCTACCTGCCAACGCAACCGAATACCCATCTTTCAATAAATGCATTACAGCACTTTTACCTACGCCCGACCCTGCTCCAGTAACTACAGCTACTTTATTCTTGGATTCCATAACAACTCCTTTATTCTTTCCAATTTAATACAAATGTTTTTTGTTCTTCTGTTTCTGGAGAATCTCTGAAATTACCTGCCACATTATTTCTTAATTCATCAATTTTATTTAACGCTTCTTCTCCTGACAAACCATGCCTAACTAAATAACACCCAATAGTAGTACCCGTTCTTCCCAAACCTCTAAAGCAATGTAAGTAAACTATTTTTTTTGATTGAATCTCACTATCTATAAAATCCAAGATTTCTTTCATTTCTTCAACCAAAGGAACAGATCTGTCAGTTACAGGGAATCTGATGTGTTGAGTGGAAACAGCTCTTCTTCTACGTTCTTTATGTAATATTGGTTGATATGAAATCCTCTCACCTTGTTCAGTCAAATCAACAAAAACAACAACTCCAAGATCCAATAAATTCCCGATTTTCTTTTGAGCAGAGTTCCATATAAATTTTTTAGACTTAAAAATAGCATTAATCAAGTGAAGAATTGTACCCGAAAAAGTTTTAATATTTTTTGAAAATTGATTTCCTGGATATTCTCCTGCAACCAAATGGTCAGGAATCACCCAATATGAAAAGGGATTGATTTTCTGGTTTTTATTTATAGACATATTGATACCTTACCACTATCTTTATACTAACTTGGATAATTAAGAGGAAACATGGAAATTGATAAAAGTAACAATTTAGTTTGGATTGATTTAGAGATGACAGGACTAGAAGATGAACATCAAATAATCGAAATAGCATCACTAGTAACAAATAATGAATTAGAAATTCTTGCTGAAGGGCCTCAAATTGTAATTAAAAAAACTGAAAAAGAACTAGAAAATATTAACGAATGGTCTCTAGATCAGCACACAAAATCCGGCTTACTCAAAAAAGTAAAAGAATCCAACATTTCTATACTTGAAGCTGAACAAATGACATTAAATTTTTTAAAAGATTGGGTGAATGAAAACACTTCACCTTTGTGCGGAAATTCAATTTCTACTGACAGGAGATTTATCAGAAAAGAAATGCAAGAATTAGAAAAATTCTTACATTACAGAATGATTGATGTTTCCACTGTCAAAGAATTAGTAGCAAGATGGTATCCTAATATTAATATACCTATCAAAAAAAACACTCATTTAGCAATGGATGATATCAAAGAAAGCGTAGAGGAATTGAAGTGGTACAGAAACAATACATTTATCACCCCTTCTAATTAATCTCAAACAATTATTATGACTGAAAATACAGACTTCATAAGAAATCAAATTTCTGAAGATATAAAGAATGGAAAATTTGATCAAATCATAACAAGATTCCCTCCAGAACCTAACGGGTATCTACATATAGGTCACGCAACATCAATATGTTTAAATTTTGGTATTGCACAAGAATTTTCAAATGCAAGGTGTAATTTAAGATTTGATGACACCAATCCTACAAAAGAAAATTTAGAATTTGTAAATTCAATTAAAGAAGATATTCAATGGCTTGGATTTGATTGGAAAGATAATGAGTTTTACACTTCAGGCTATTTTCAAAAACTATTTGAATTTGCAGTTAATTTAATTAAGCTCCATAAGGCTTATGTGGATGATCAAAATTCTGAAGAAATCAGAAATAATCGTGGCACTCTTACCGAACCTGGTATAAATAGTCCAAATAGATCAAGAAGTGTTGAAGAAAATTTAAGCTTATTTACAGCTATGAAAAATGGAGAATTTCAAGCTGGATCACGTGTCCTAAGAGCGAAAATTGACATGACTTCACCTAACATCAATATGAGAGATCCAGTTATGTATAGAATCATAGACTCTACACATCATCAAACTGGTGATCTATGGAAAATTTATCCCATGTATGATTTTGCTCATGGCTTAAGTGATTCTATAGAAAAAGTAACACACTCACTTTGCACTTTAGAATATGAGGCTCATCGTCCATTATATGATTGGTTTTTAAAAGAATTAGACTCATTTCCCTCTCAACAAATTGAATTCGGGAAAGTTTCATTAAGTCACACAATTCTGAGTAAAAGAAATTTACTAAAATTAGTCGATTCAAATAAAGTTTCCGGCTGGACTGATCCCAGAATGCCAACATTGTCCGGAATGAGGAGATTGGGTTACACCCCTGAAGCCATCAAAGATTTTTGCTCTCGAGTAAGTATCACAAAAAGGGAAAATATTGCTGACATAGCATTACTAGAACATTGTGTTAGAGAAGATTTAAATTCAAAAGCTGAAAGAAGAATGGCAGTCCTAAACCCTTTAAAAATTACGATACAAAATTTTGATGCAGACAACACAGATTGGCTTGAAGCACCTAATCACCCTAAAGATGAAACTTTTGGAAGTAGAAAAGTTCCTTTTACTAAAGAGATTTATATAGAAAAAGATGACTTCATGGAAGATCCAATACCAAAATTTTTCAGATTATCCCCAGGAAAAGAAGTACGCCTAAGATATGGATATATCATTAAATGCATTGAGGTCAAAAAGCATCATGATTCAGGTGAAATCATAGAATTAATATGTACTTATGACCCAAAAACTAGGGGTGGCAATACTCCAGATGGAAGAAAAGTGAAAGGAACAATTCATTGGGTAAGTGCCTCTAAAAACCTAAATGCAGAAGTTAGATTATTTGATAGATTATGCTCTGAACCTAACCCAGATATTCCTTCTGAAGAATCCTTAGATAAAATTCTCAATCCTAATTCATTAGAAATTATCAAATCAGCAAAACTTGAACATGAGCTAGAAAAAGCTGAGTCTGGAAATTTATTTCAATTTGAAAGGGTTGGATTTTTTTGTGTAGACAATGAAGATTCCACTTCAGAGAATTTGATATTTAACCGTACTGCAACTTTAAGAGATAACTGGTCAAAATAATTACTATTTAAATTCAGGTTTTTTAGCAAATAAAAATCCCAAACTACCTGCAATTGCTACCCCCGCTAGAACATAAAAAGCAATATGATAACTGCCAGTTATGTCATACATTCTGCCTGCAAACAATGGCCCTATCATCATCATAATTGACATTGGTGCCATAGATAGACCTAATACTTTTCCAAAAGATTTTCTACCAAAATATTCTCCACGAATAGCTGTTCCTAATGGGATCCTAGCTCCAAATCCTAGACCATACACAATCACAAAAATTGGCGTCCAATAAATTGACGTAATAAAAGTAGAAAAAATCACCCCACAAGACTGAATACATCCAAAAATACACAGAGCTATATTTTTGGGAAATCTATCACCAATAAATCCACCAAAAATTTGACCTCCTCCAGAAACCAATAATGTGAACCCCCAAACCCAAGCACCTATATTTACTGGAATACCTTGATCACGTAATGCCAAAATAAAATGAACCGTCATGGTGCCTATTAACATTGTTGAACATGCATGACTGATAGAAACTATCCAAAATGCCGGAGTCTTAAGAATTCGTACAATTCCCAAATCTAACTTATCTAAATCATTGATATTAGAAGTAAAAGATGCTTCAGAAGCAATTTTCTTTTGCACATATTCTTTTCCATCAGGAATTTCTCCATATTCTTCAGGAAGATTTCTAATTAATTTTGACACAGGAATGGCTATCAAAAAGTAGAAGATCGCTATACCCAATGATGTCAATCTCCATCCTGCATTTTCTGGCATCACCAACCAAGCAAGAGCTGGAACCATCAAAAATCCACCAAAAGAAAATCCAACAGACCCAAACCCCATAGCCATACTTCGACGTTTATTAAACCAATTATTGATGACTGTCATCATCGGCAGCCATCCTCCACCTGATGCCCCCATCATCAAAATTCCATATGAAACATAAAACATTGGTAAAGACTGAGTAAAACTCAAAAGTGCAAATCCGATCCCACATAACATCACACCTCCCAATACAACTTTCTTAGAACCGAATTTATCTACTAGAACTCCAATAATAGGTCCAATCAAACTTCCTTCTAATTGTCCTATTGAAAATGCCCAAGAAAGTTGCGTTCTACTCCATCCAAATTCTGATTCAAGTGAATCAATCCAAACACCTA
>MDSW01139253.1_pt1 | contig 10058 bp, 10 predicted proteins | sample 811171 | NCBI WGS metagenome assembly MDSW01 (sample SAMN05326641, study PRJNA326480) | marine metagenome | isolation source: seawater | place: Atlantic Ocean: North West | collected 2012
CCCTACCACAACAGCTTCATGTCCTCTATTTTTTGCCCAACTGGTAGCGGTAGTCAAAGAAGTAGATTGGCCAGATTCCCAGTTGGGATTGTGTAACATAATGGCTTCTTTCGGGATCAAATCTGAAATGTCTACTGAGCCCGTAACCACAATTAATTCATCTAACTGAGCGTCTGCGGCAGAACTCATGGCCCATGAAACAACAGGTTTACCTCTGAGGTTTGCGAGTAACTTATGACCTTGCTTATCCCAACGCTCTCCTCTTCCGGCTGCAAGAATTACTGCTGCAACTGTCATTTACTTAACCTTGAATCAGTCATGAATCGGGCCCTTGGTTTCCGATAGAGAGGTGGATGAACGTCCGGTTCTTAAAGCTATTATCTCTGCAACTATAGAAATAGCTGTCTCTTCTGGAGTTCTGGCTCCTATGTCTAAACCAATCGGCGATCTGAGTCTGCTCATTTCTTCTTCTGTGACACCAACTTCGTGCAAACGATTTATTCGGTCTTCATGGGTTTTACGTGACCCCATCACTCCTATATAACCAACATCTGTGGCTAACGCTGCAACTATTGCAGGCACATCAAATTTTGCATCATGGGTAAGGATGCAAACAGCATCCCTTGGTCCAAAAGTCTGACCTATTTTTTCTATAAGTTTATTTGGCCACTCAACGACAATTTCATCAGCAAGAGGGAATCGCTGAGTCGTGGCAAATATTTCTCTGGCATCACAGACAATTATTCGGTAACCAAGAACTTTCCCTATCCTCACCAAAGCCGCTGTGAAGTCAACTGCTCCGACTATAAGTAATTGTGGTGGCTGTATAAAAGATTCAACAAAAACTTGAACTGTTTCTTCTCTGGCTTCACCAAACTCACCATAGTTTCTGACACCACTGCGCCCAGATTCAAGCTCTCCTCGCGCATCGCGAGTAACCACACGATCCAACTCGCTGTTCCCTAAAGTACCTTCAAAATCGACTCCGCCTTTTTGCTCAGGGAAAACAATTATTTTCTCACCTACCGGTGGACCTTTTACTACAGTTACTAAAGCAAAAGATTCCTCTTCTGAAAGAAGCTCTTCCACACGATCAAAGATCGAAATATTTTTCGGAGGTTTTCTACTCATTTGTCACCAATCAAGAGGTTCAATAAAAAGATGCACGGTTCCTCCACAGGTTAATCCCACCGAGAATGCTTCTTGATCGCTGTACCCAAAAGAAACAATGTGCCTTTGATTATTCTTAATCACTTCAAGTGCTTCTAAAACGACCGCCCCTTCAACACAACCTCCAGAGACAGAACCCGCTACTTCTCCTTCTTCAGTTACCGCCATCGCTGCTCCAGGCAATCGGGGTCCAGAACCGTCAAGGTCGATGACTCGTGCAATGGCAATTTTTTTGTTCTGCTTCTGCCAGTTGCGAATGTCTTTGACAATTTCTTTCATCTTTAAATTAGCTCTCTCTCATATGATTCTTGCAATTCATTTAGTTAGAAGTTTTGACAAATCTTGAAGCGAATCAAAAGAATTACCTTCTACAAAATTATCAACATGAGGTAAAGCCGCGGCCATACCCTTTGCTAGTGGTTCATAATCCGGAGTTGCTTTTAGCGGATTTGCCCAAACAATTCTATGAGTTACGCGATGCAACCGTCTCATTTGTTCATCAACTATTTCTGGGTCGCCACGGTCCCAACCATCAGAAAGGATCAATACAGTAGCTCCTCTAGCCATTCCTCTAATTCCCCACTGATCATTGAACTCTTTGATTCCTTCGCCTAAACGTGTTCCACCTGACCAGTCTTCCACAGCACCAGATACTCGCTGCAGTGCCGCATCAGGATTTCGTGTAGAAAGTTCTTTAGTTAAACGGGTGAGACGGGTGCCAAGAGTGAAAGCCTCGACGTCTGCCCTGCCAAGCATCACAGCATGAACAAATCTTATGAGAACTCGTGCATACACTTCCATAGAGCCACTTACGTCTAATAAGAGAATTAGGCGTCTTCTTCTTTCACCGTTTTGCTGAAAATATTTTTTAACAATTTCGCCGCTAGTCCTAAAAGAGGACCGAACACTTTTCTCGAAATCAAACTTTCGGTGTTTTTTGGTTTTAACCATTCGTCGCGATTTCTTTCTCTCCCCTGTAAAACTAATCTGGTTCATTAGATGAAAGAGTTCTTGAAGTTCTGCTCTATTGCAATTTGAAAAGTCTTTTGAAGAAAGAATCTCTAGGCTCGAATATTTAACACTAAGAAAATCATTTTCTGATTCTGAGGAATCCTCAAATTCTGAGTCATCAGGCAAATCGTCAAAAAGGAAATCCAATGCTGGAAGTTTATTTACTTCGTCCACTAGAGAATTGATACCCAACCAATGACTCTTAAAAACTTTGTTGTAAATCGATATATCCTCAGGCCTGTTTATGAGAGTTGACCTGCCTGCCCAATAAACATTCTCTGAAGAGCTCGCCCCTAGTTCTGTAACAGCGACTCCGAAATCTATTGAACTACCTAACGAAATTTTTACACCTGCATTTCGTAAAATGTCGACGAAATCAATCAGATGTCTGTCGAGAGTCTTTTGGGCAGCAATAATTTGATTCAACTATCCTTGACGCACCAGTGAAAGGATTTCATCAAAACCTCTCGAGCGCACCCTTTCTTGATCTTCTCGGTACTTAATTAGAGTTCCTAAGGTTTCATCAAGCGAATTTTCGTCGAGATCATCAACTCCAATAGTCACTAACGCTTCCGCCCAATCAATGGTTTCAGCAACCCCAGGTGGTTTATATAAATCCATTTCTCTTAATAATGCTGCAGCTTTTGATACTTCTTCAGCAAGGAGAAGTGGTACTTTAGGAGCCCTTATTCTAATAATCTCAATTTCTCTCTCTACATCAGGGTGTTCAACCCAGTGGTAGAAACACCTTCTCTTCAAGGCATCATGTAGATCCCGAGTTCTATTTGAAGTGATCACAACAATTGGTTTAACTTCTGATCGGTAAGTTCCTAGTTCAGGAATAGTAACCGAATACTCCGAAAGTATCTCCAGAAGAAAAGCTTCAAATTCGTCATCCGCTCTATCTATCTCATCAATCAACAAGACAGGTGGTGGGTCATGTTTTACAGAAAGAGCCTGCAATAAAGGGCGCCTTATAAGGAACCGCTCATCATACAGTTCCCCTTCTAAAACATCTGTGGAAACATCTTTGGCTTGACCACTTGCTTCGGCTGTTCGAAGGTGAAGGAGTTGGCGTGCATAATCCCATTCGTAAACTGCTTGATTCGAGTCAATACCCTCATAACATTGAAGCCTTATCAGATCACCGTCAGCCCAATTTGATAGAGATTTTGCTAATTCGGTCTTCCCTACTCCAGCTTCCCCTTCTAAAAGAAGGGGCCGATTCTGCCTTAGAGAAAGGAAAACAGCTGTAGCTAATCCACGATCAGCTATATAGTCCTGTGTTGACAGTGCTTCTATGACTTTCTCAACCGACGCAACATCTCTTAAACCCATAGATTAAGACTAGATGTCTTATTTGCTCAACGGTCAGAAAAAAATCTTTATTTTCCTGATTCCTGAAGCCCTCTTTTAGTTAAAACACGAGCAAGGTGTGAGCGATATTCAGTAGAAGCATTTATATCAGAAGGAGGTTCAAGCCCTTCTGCAGCTAGTTCTGAAGCTTCTTCCGCTGAAGCCCCACTCACAATGGCGTCTTCCAAAAGTGAAGCACGTACAGGTTTAGAATCCATATTTACAAGCCCCACACCACATTGATCGTCAGCTATCAAAACTGAAGCTCCTACAATCGCCCAATCTTGAGCACGTCGATTGAATTTTTGAAATGACCATGTTGAATTAGGCACTTTTGGTACACGGATTTCAGTCAAAAGTTCTTCTGGTTCTAGAGCTGTCTCAAGAAAACCTGTGAAGAAATCATCAGCTCCAACTTCACGCTCTCCTGAAGGGCCCTCAATAATAAACGACGCCCTCAAAGCTAATACTGCAGAAGGTATGTCTGACGCAGGGTCGCCGTGCGCTAAAGCCCCACCAATTGTTCCTCTGTGTCGAACCTGAGGATCACCAACCTGTTTCGTAGCAGCCGCTAAGAGTCCTGTATTAGCTAATACCAAATCATTAATCTCAATCTCACGATGACACGTCAAAGCCCCGATAGCTAAATAATCGCCTTCATCACGCACATAAGAAAGTTCACTTATACGGCCAACGTCTACCACTACTCCAGGTGCAGCTAAACGATATTTCATTAGGGGTATTAAGGAATGGCCACCAGCCAAAAGTTTCGCCTCATCTCCGTACTCTGATAGTAAGGAAATTGCCTGCTCTTTCGAATCGGCTCTCTGATAATCAAAAGCTGCTGGGATCATGATTTACTTCCACTAGCTTGAAGTACGGCTTTGACGATGTTGTGGTACCCCGTGCAGCGGCACAAGTTACCCTCTAGCCCTTCACGGACTTCTAATTCCGTAGGAGTAGGAACTTCATCTAAGAGCGAAATCGCAGCCATAACCATTCCTGGAGTGCAATAGCCACATTGAAGTGCGTGGCAATCACGGAATGCTTCCTGCATGGGATGTAGTGTCTCGCCATCTGCTAGACCTTCAATTGTCGTGACTTCCTGATCGTCTGCCTGAACTGCCAAAACAGTGCATGATTTTACTGATTCTCCGTTTAAGTGGATTGTGCAGGCTCCACAAGAAGATGAGTCACAGCCTATGTTGGTTCCTTTCAGACTTGCCTGCTCTCGTATGAAGTGAACCAATAGAGTCCTTGGCTCCACATCTGCTGAAACCTCTGTGCCATTAATTGTCATAGAAACTTTCAACGATTTCCCCCTCTTTGTAAATTTCTCAAATATTCAAATCTCGATGCCGAGATTAATAATAATCCTAAAACTAGCCTGCTTTTCAATCTATGAACCTATCCGCCTTAAAGAACGAAATGCTAAAACAGAACCAACTGCATTAGCCACAACAAAAACCACGATTCCTGGCCACGTTACCTCCCATGTTATTCCATCTAGGAACCCTTGTCGCGCGAAACGCAAAACGTTTGTTGTTGGGTTAAATCGCGCCACTTGATGCAGCCATCCAGTCATAAATTCCAACGGAACTTGACCTATGGTCATGAAGAAACTAGTGAATGCCACCAATTGAACAATCATCAAAGAGCGCATAGTTTTAAAACGGTAAACAATTGCAAGGCTAAAAAGGCAAAAAATTGAAGCCATAAGTGCGGAAGCTGTTGCTAAAAGTAAAATAGCTGGAAATCCGCCTGAAAGATTTAAACCTCCAATTAAGGCCACAAGAAGGACTCCCACTGTCGGAAATAACGAGCGGATAGCACTCACCAAAACTGTCCCTAGCAGAATTGAACTTCGACTTCCTGGTGTTAAAAGAAGACGATCGAAAAAACCTGTTTCAAAGTCTTCTGCTGTGGATGCAGAGCCAAAAACACCAGCAAAAACTGAACCCTGCAATGCAACGTATGGCCCCATCCAATCGTAAATATTTTCGCTTCCATATCCTTCAATTCTTGTCAAGGAACCAAAAGCTCCCGTGAAGCTAACCAACATAATCACCGGCATAAAAACTATAGGTAGTAATAAAGTTGGCCTGCTCAAAACTCTTAAGACACCTCGCCGACAGACAGCCATTGCTATTGACAGGGAAATACCATTAGCCACTTTGGGTAATGTTTGCGTTGTCATGGTCGTCCCAATTTCTTATGCAAAGTCCGAACTGAAGCACCTGTTATCAAAACTGATCCTAATAATAAGATGCCCAAAGCCATAGTCGCATCAGACCAAGACCAGCCCACGATCATCAATCTCCTAAGCGGGTCAACCACCCATGTCATCGGGTTTAATTCAGCTAATCGTTTAAACCATCCACTCATAAGCTCTGTTGGGAAAAAAGCTGAACTCATAAAAATCATCACGAATATAAGTGGAAATGTGGCTCCCACTACCTCTTGAGAACCTGACCTAATCGCTAATATTTGGCTGAGTCCACCGATAACAACAACAAGAAGGCAAGCTGACAAAATTAAAACAATCAATCCTGGCAGACCACTAGAGACCTCTGCTCCTGCAATTAGAAATACCAAGACTATTATCACAGTCTTGATTCCAGCTAGAAGAGCTGAACCGCCGACTCTTCCAATCAAAACAGGTACTCTCGCTACGGGAGATGCTAATAGTCGATCCATGAAGCCATTCTCTATATCTAGAGCCAACTCTGTTCCTGAATTGCTGGCACCAAATGAAACCATCTGCAGGACTGTAGCTGGTAGGAGAAAATCAAGAAAAGAGTCAACTTCTGGAAACCCTGGAAGACTTAAGACTCGCTCAAATTGTTCCGTGTAAGTAAATGCCAAAAGTAAAGGGAAAAGTAATCCAGGAAGAACAGTGGCAAGTTGACGAAGTTCGCTCACTAAGGAACGTTGGGCTAGAACAATAGTTTGGGAGAAAAAGTTTTTAATAGCTCTCGAAGAATTAGCCGTTTCGACTTTATTCATCCTCCTCCTCAACTCCTTCTAGTCTTCTACCTGTCGCATCAGCAAAAACATCATCAAGACTCGGCGCATCCAATTCAAGGTGTTCTACTGAAATTCCTGCTTCATCAAGCGCTCTTATAACTTCTGCTAATCGAGCTGCTCCTCCATCCAGGCCAACGGCTGCACGTCCTTCTCTAGCCGGCCTACTTTCACCAAATGACATCAGAAGATCTTTTGCTCGGATCAGGTCTACTTCCTCAACATCGACTCGCAACGTAGGAGAACTGATATTTTCCTTTAATTCTTTTGGCACCCCCTGACGAGCAATCTTTCCTGCGTCAATGATCGCTATCTTATGAGCTAGCTGATCTGCCTCTTCCAGATATTGAGTAGTCAAAAAAACTGTCGTCCCTAATTCAGTATTTAGACGCTTGACCTCATCCCAGAGTGCTTCTCTACTTGTGGGGTCGAGCCCTGTGGTCGGTTCATCTAAAAAAAGAATCCTTGGTTCGTGAATCAAAGAGAGAGCCAAATCAAGGCGTCGTCTCATACCTCCGGAGTAAGTGCTGACGCGGCGAGTAGCTGCACCTGAGAGTCCGACGCGTTCTAAAAGCTCACCACCCCTTTTCTTTACTTCAGAACGGGAAATTCCGTGCAAAACTGCTTGCAATCTAATCAATTCATTTGCTGTCATCAGTGGATCAATTGCTGCATCCTGGAGTGCAACACCAATTATTCTCCTGACATCAGCTGCTTCAGACACAACATTAAATCCTGATACATAAATTTCTCCAGAGGTCGGATGCAACAATGTCGTAAGCATCCTTATTGCTGTTGATTTACCAGCTCCGTTTGGCCCTAAAAAGCCAAAAACCTCTCCTTCGCTAACACTTAGGTCTATACCATCGACAGCGACTATATCTCCGAATTTTCTTACAAGATCGCGCGTCTCTATTACAGTTTTCATATCAAATCCGTTTTGTTTCAGTCTTTTTGATTTTGAATTGATTCCCAAACTCTTCGGGAGCTCAATGGTAAATCAATATTCCTGATTCCTAAATGACTTAACCCATCCACTACAGCATTCGCAACTGCAGGGGTAGCACCAATCGCTCCTGACTCACCTATACCTTTACATCCAAGCGGATTATTGGGAGTTGGAGTTTCCATAGGGACAAGTTCAAATGAAGGTAGCTCTGCCATTGAAATTATGCCGTAATCTGCAAAATTAGCCGACTGCGGATTCCCATCAGAGTCATAAGCCACTTCTTCGGTCAGGGCTTGAGCAACTCCTTGCGCTATTCCTCCATGCCTTTGACCTTCCACGATCATTGGATTTATTATCGTTCCAGCATCATCACAAGTAATCATCCTGTCGAGGGTCACACCACCTGTTTCGGTATCAATTTCTACAACTGCTACGTGTGTTCCGAACGGGTAACTGCATTTAGTTTGCTCATTTGATTCAGAGGACAGGTCATCTGCTTCTTCCGCTATATCTGCCCAAGTCTTGCTAACTGCTGGAGTTCCCGAAACATGAAAGGTTCCATTCGAGTGGTCTAAAACAATGTCATCAAGATTAGCTTCAAGCAAGTCAGCTGCAATTTGTTTAGCCGAATCAACAACCTCACCGGCCGCTCTATGAATAGAAGAGCCACCTAGCTGAGTTGATCTTGATCCAAATGTTCCTACCCCTTCAGCAACTTTATCCGTATCACCTTGAACAAGTTCTATATCTTCAATATCCATTCCTAATTGGTCAGCAGCAATCATCGCAAAAGTGGTCTGGTGGCTTTGTCCATGTGAAAGAGAGCCAGAATAAACTCGAGCTTTACCTTCATTAGTAATTTCAACCTTTCCATATTCAGCCCCTCCTGGAGCAGGGCCAGCCGTAATTTCAACATAAGTAGCGATTCCGATTCCCAACTGAACCACTTCCTCATTTTCTCTACGTTTTGCTTGTTCAGCTCTTAAATCTGAATAGCCTGCAGCTTCCAAAGCCAGTTCCAAGCTTTTCTCGTAATCACCGCTGTCATATTCTGTTCCTACAGCCGTTGAAACTGGAAAATCTGGGGATTGTAAATAATTTTTCCTTCTTATTTCTGCAGCGTCCATTCCGATTTCAGCCGCGAACATGTCGACCGCTCTTTCAATCGTAAGAGCCGCTTCAGGTCTGCCAGCCCCTCTGTAAGCTTCAGTAGGAGTTGTGTTAGTCACAACACTTCGGGCTGCTGTCTCAATATTTGGTATGTCGTAAACTCCAGAACTCATTATCAATGTAAACATGGGCAGAAAAGCACCTAGGCGTGTATAAGCACCAGAGTCAGCTAAAACTTCAAGGCGGTAGTGGGTAATATCACCGTCCTTGTTCCCTCCAATAGTAAAACGGTGCACATGAGCTCTCCCTGGTCCCATAGCCAAAAGGTTTTCGGTACGAGTCTCAAACCAACGAACTGGTCTTTTCGCTTTGGCAGCTAACCAGGGAAGAAGAGCGTCTTCAGGATACGGGGGTATTTTCCCACCGAAACCGCCTCCAACATCAGGCACAATTACCTGAAATCCACCTTTTGCTTGTTCCGTATAAAGAGGTTCCAGTGCACCTTTGACCCCATGTGGAGCCTGATTAGACATCCACATGATTGCCTTGTCACCCTCCCAAGTCGCTGCGGTTGAACGAGGTTCCAAAGGAGCAGGTGCTGTGCGCTGATGAGATACTCTCCCACTCAGTACCACCTCACAACCTTCAAAAAATGAATCATCAGTAATTCCAGTAGCCATACCTAAGGCAGAGAAATCAACAGCGATGTTTGTTCCGATTTCCTCATAGATCAAAACAGAGTCAGTCGCTGCTTCTTCCATATCTACAACCACAGGTAGCGGTTCATAATCTATAGCAACTACTTCCGCTGCATCCGCTCCTTCTTCGGGAGTTTCACTTAAAACTACCGCAATGCACTCACCAACAAATCTAACTGTGTCGATAGCCAATATCGGTCGATTTAGCATTGCCTCAGGAAACATTGGTACCTGACCTTGGAGAATCGTAGGACCATCTAAATCAGCGGCGGTAAATACACCTGCCACTCCTGGCATATTGACTGCATCAGAAGCGTCTACTGAAATACTTGCGTGTGCCATTGTTGACCGAACATATGTGACCCAAAGCGCACCCTCAAGAGCCGGCTCATTCAAATCATCCGTGTAACAAGCACCTTCGGTTAAAAACCCAACATCTTCTTTTCTAAGTACACGATTACCCAAAATACTCATTTATATCTCCTGATTACTTTCTAAGAAGACTGTAGCCCGATCAACTCTCCAGTGTTTCAACCAGCGGAAATTTATAAAGTGAAAACTGGAGAGGTGGCTAACTTTTGTAAAAAGGCCAAATTCCGGGGATTTCAATATCTTCGCTAGAAATTGGAATCACATAGTATGCCTCTTCGTGTGGTTTAACTAGGTTGTATTCGGACCTTGCGATTCTCTCTATCTCATCATCAGTCTTTAGAGCGTCTATCGAAACCCTGTAAGATTCA
>MDSW01179817.1_pt1 | contig 10058 bp, 10 predicted proteins | sample 811171 | NCBI WGS metagenome assembly MDSW01 (sample SAMN05326641, study PRJNA326480) | marine metagenome | isolation source: seawater | place: Atlantic Ocean: North West | collected 2012
TATACTTCAACTTATCCAGTTGTTTCTGCTGGTAAAGATACCAAAATTATTGTAACTTCAACTGCTAATGGTATTGGTAATACTTATTACGATATCTGGCAAGGCGCAAGTCAAGGTGTAAATGAATTTCATCCTTTTAGAGTCGATTGGTGGGATGTTCCTGGTCGTGACGAAGAGTGGAAAAACCAAACCATCGCAAATACAAGTCAATTACAGTTCGATCAAGAATTTGGCAATACATTTTTTGGCACCGGTGATACATTAATTAATGCAGAAACTCTCATGAGTTTACGCGCTAAAAATCCTAAACAAGTACATGAAGGTGGCGACTTACTCATATACGAAGAAGTCGTCGCAAAACACGAATACATCATGATGGTAGACGTAAGCAAGGGAAGAGGACAGGATTATTCTACCTTTACTATGATCGATATTAGCTCTCGCCCGTTTTCACAGGTTGCTGTATATCGCAACAACACTATCTCTCCCTTGCTCTTCCCTAATATTATATATAAGTGGGCTGGTGTCTACAACAAAGCTTATGTTGTAATTGAATCAAATGATCAAGGCAGTCTTGTCTGTAATGGTTTATATCGAGATTTAGAATATGAAAACATTCATATGGAATCAGCAGTCAGATCAGATAAAATCGGAATTGAAATCACAAGAAGAAGTAAAAGACTCGGTTGCTCTTCTATTAAAGATATTTTAGAAAATAAAAAGTTAAATATTGTCGATGAAAATACAATACTTGAGATTTCAACATTTGTCGCGAAAGGTCAAAGTTATCAGGCATCTGATGGAAATCACGACGATCTGATGATGAATTTAGTTTTATTTGGATATTTTGTTTCTACTCAGTTCTTTGCAGATTTAACAGATATTAATTTAAAACAAATGTTATTTGAAAATAAAATGAAAGAAATACAAGATGATATTGTACCATTTGGATTTATAGATGACGGTGAAAGTCATAAAAATGATTTAGATAATAGAGAAAACCCATGGCACAAACAGTGGTATAACGCAGATGAAGAGTATTAAAATTTCATTTTATATAAATAATACTGAGTTTTGAACAACCGTATTATGAAACACTTATAATTAATCAAATCGAGAAAAGGACAAGCCCATGGCACTTTTTACACCTTCACAATCACCTGCGGTTGTTGTTAAAGAAATTGATGCAACTGGCGGTGTGCCAAACGTACAGACGTCGACGGGCGCTTATGTTGGCAATTTTAGATGGGGGCCTGTAGAAGAACCAACTTTAGTTTCGGGAGAAGCTGGATTGGTAGAAATCTTCGGTACTCCAAAAGAAGATAATGCGATGCATCTAGATTTTACTAGTTGTGTGCAATTTCTTCAATATTCAAATTCATTAAGAGTAGTCAGAATGATCGATTCTGGCGCAAAGAACGCTGTCGCCGCTAGAGGTGCTCAGCAAGATAGCGGTGGAGCAGCAATGTTTCCTACCGATCATACTGCTCAAGTAGTTAAAAACGACGGTCATTATTTAGGCCAAGAAGCCGGCCTTATTACGGATAACGTCGCATTTATTTCTAAGTACCCTGGAACTTTAGGTAATAGCTTAGTAGTTGAAATGTGTTTTGCTAATAAAAGCGGTTATGACGGCTGGGCATATAAAAATAGTTTTGACGGAAAACCTGGAACAAGTGTATATGCTTCAAACAATGACGCAACTGGAGATGAAGTTCACTTAGTTGTTGTCGATTCTGATGGAGCTATCTCAGGAACGAAAGGTCAGGTTTTAGAAGTCTTTCCATTTATGTCACTAGCAAAAGATGGTAGAAATCCAGAAGGAGTTTCTACATTCTTACCGACAGTGATTAACAATACATCAGAATACATTAAGATGCCACAGTTTTATGATCAATTTACTAACGATAGCCATCCGAACTCTGGGCTGTCTGCGGGTACTCTTACAACTATAGGTACTGCTAAAACATATTACGATAGTAGCTACGATAGCGCAAACGGACTAAGTATCATAGATAGCGGTGTGTTTAAAACACACTTTACTGGCGGTGCTGATAATACTGCATCATTGACAACTGGCTTAATTGAAACTGGATTTGATACTATGAGCGATAAAGAGACTATCGAAGTCGATTACTTAATTGCTCCATCTTTTGCAACATCCAGTGATCAAAAGACTGCAGTTAATGCCCTTGTAACTCTTGCAGAAAATACGCGTAAAGATTGTGTTGTTCTTGCATCACCAGCAAGAGATGACGTAGTTGGACAAGCTAGCGCATCAACTATTACAGATAATATTGTTAATACTGCTAATACTTTTACAAAATCCTCATATCTTATTATGGATGGAAACTTTGTTAAAGCATACGATAAGTTTAACGACAAATATCACGAAATTCCAGGTGCAGCAGCAACTGCTGGACTTTTAGCAGCAACCGATAGAAATTTTGCTCCATGGTTCTCACCAGCTGGTAATCGTAGAGGAAGATATTTCAATATTGCTGGAATTAATTACAACCCAGATAAATCTCAAAGAGATCAATTGTATAGAGCGAATGTAAATCCTATTGCTAATATCGTAGGCCAAGGCATTCTTCTCTATGGAGATAAAACAATGCTTGGTAGATCCTCTGCATTTGATAGAATCAATGTTAGAAGACTCTTCCTTGTTCTTGAGAGAGCAATCGCAGAAGCAGCAAAGAATGTTCTTTTCGAATTCAACGATGAATTTACTAGAACAGAATTTGTTAACGTAATTGAGCCTGTCTTAAGAGATGTTAAAGGTAGACGTGGAATCACTGACTTTAGAGTGATTGCTGATGAAACAGTAAATACTCCTGAAGTGATTGACAGAAACGAATTTATTGCAAACATCTTTATTAAGCCAGCTCGTTCTATCAATTTTGTCACACTTAACTTTGTGGCAGTAAGAACTGGTGTTGACTTCAATGAAGTTGTCGGCACAGTCGGCGTATAAGGAGGATAAATAATGGCTATTGGTAGTATCGACGACTTTAAAGCAAAATTAGCTGGAGGTGGCTCCAGAACTAATCTCTTTAGAGTTAGATTAAATAATCCTGCTGGCGTCGCCGCAGGACTTAACTTAGAACTAGCATCCTTCATGTGTGAAGGTGCTCAGTTACCTGAGTCAACTGTTGGTCTTATTGAAATTCCATTTCGTGGTAGAAGATTCAAAATAGCAGGCGAAAGAGTGTTCGCAGAATGGACAGTCACTGTTATTAACGATACTGAATTTGTTACACGAGACGGTCTTGAAAGATGGATGAACGCAATTGCAAACCATGCAGATGCTGGTGGATCTCAAGATCCTAGAAACTACTTTACTGATTTACACGTAGATCAGTTAGGTAGAGATAACCAGATCTTAAAATCATATACCTTTAAAGATGCATGGCCACAATCTGTAAGCGCAATTGATTTAAGCTACGCAGCTGAAGACATTGCAAGATTTACAGTAACATGGCAGTATCAGTATTGGGTATCAAATACAACTGACGGTGACTTTAACCCTGTATCAGCCTTGGTACGTACCGGGTAAATTTAAATAAATAAAAGAGAGGGCAAGAATGCCCTCTCAATTTAAGGAAATATAATGGCAGAAGATAGTAGAAGTTTTAAATTATTTGGTTTTGAAATTAAAAGAGCTTCAAAGGAATCTGAAAAGCTTCAGTCTATTGTTCCTCAAAGGGATGATGATGGGGCTGGATACGCGTCAGCTGGTGCCGGGCATTTTGGTCAATATGTAAATATTGATGGAGATGATTCAAAAGATAATTACCAAATGATTATGAAATATCGTGGAGTTGCTATGCATCCAGAAGTCGATGCTGCAATTGAAGATATTGTAAATGAGTCTGTTGTTCATGGAGAAATGGAACAACCTGTTGATGTCAACATGGATCAACTAGAACAACCAGATAAAATTAAAAAGACAATCAAAGAAGAATTCGACAATATTGTGGCAATGCTTAATTTTAACGAGCTAGGACATGATATTTTTAGAAGATGGTATATTGACGGAAGACTATACCACCATTTAGTTGTTGATGAAAACAATTTGAAGAGTGGTATTCAAGAAATTAGACCTATTGATGCCTCAAGAATGAGAAAAATCAAGCAGGTTAAAAAGAAAAAAGATCAAGAAACTGGTGCAAACTTAGTAGTCAAAACTGATGAATATTATATTTACCAAGAAAAACCAGGTCAAACTAATTCAGGTATTAAATTAAGTTTAGATTCTGTAAGTTATATCACTTCCGGAATGCTTGATGAAAGCCGTAAAAAAGTTATTTCATTCTTACATAAAGCTCTAAAACCTATCAATCAATTAAGAATGATGGAAGACTCTCTTGTTATTTACAGATTAGCAAGAGCGCCTGAAAGAAGAATATTCTATGTTGATGTAGGTAACTTACCTTCAGGTAAAGCAGAAGAATATATGAAAAGTATTATGGCAAGATACCGTAATAAACTTGTTTATGATGCTAAGACCGGTCAAATTAGAGATGATCGTAAACATATGTCAATGCTCGAAGATTTTTGGATGCCAAGAAGAGAAGGTGGAAGAGGTACAGAAGTTACATCTTTACCAGGCGGAGAAAACTTAGGACAAATTGATGATATTCTATATTTTCAAAAGAGGCTTTATAGAGCATTAAACGTTCCTATCAATAGATTAGAACCAGAAGCTCAATTCAACTTAGGTAGAGCAACTGAAATTTCTAGAGATGAATTAAAGTTTCAGAAGTTTATTGATAGACTGCGTTCAAGATTTTCACATTTATTCTATGGTATCTTAAAAACACAATTAATTCTAAAAGGTATTATCACAGAAGAAGATTGGAATAAGATTAAAAATGATTTACAGATTGATTATGTCAGAGATAATCATTTTAAAGAATTAAAAGATGCTGAGATTATGAGAGAAAGAATTCAAACGCTAGATCAAATGGCTAACTATATTGGAGATTATTTCTCCAAAGAGTGGGTCATGAAAAACGTTTTAATGTTTAGCGATGAAGATATCGAAAAGATGGCAGGACAAGCTGCTGAAGAAGAACCTAATGAAGAACCTAACCAAGGAGAAGATAATGAGTGAGCAAATTAATGATTTAGTACAACATGCTCTTGATCAAGACTACAATAAAGCAAATAAAGTTTTTGGAGAACTGATGTCAGTTAAGTTGACAGATGTTCTAGATCAAGAAAAGATTAAATTGGCTGATCAGATTTATAATGGAGTTGAAGATCCTGAAGAAGATATCAAAGACGAGGATCTTGAAAACGAAGATCTTGAGGACGAGGAAGATGGAGAAGAATCAGACGATCAACTGGAATTCGACCTTGAGCCCGAAGACGCTGAAGGAGCTGAAGAAGGCGAAGCAATTGATGATAGCGAAGCCGGCGGAACTGACGGTGGAGCAGAAGATGATGCTGAAGAGGAAGAACTATAGATCTCCAGTTATAAAATTTTAAAGTCAAAAGTAATAAAATTATAAATATATACGAGTAACAAAAATGAAAACGTTTTTAGAGCTAAGAGAATTAGCAGGTAGAAAACCTCAAGGCCCGATTGTTTTTAACAAAAGAATTAAAGGCTTTAAGGTTGTAGTACATAAAGAAAAGAATCAATTTGTTACTTATATAGATGGTGACAGACTTGATGCTTATAAGTCTCAAAAAGAAGCTGAGAAAGCAGCGACTGAATTTATGAAACAATATAAAGGAATGAAATAATGCAAATAAGACCTTTAGCAGCCAAAGTTAATAATATTAATACGACTGGTAACGCATCAACTGTAGGAAGTGCGTCTGCCCTCTATATAGTAGGTACTGCAGCGGATCTAATTACTAATAAAACAACTGGAGCAACTTTTCAAATTGTTGCAAATACACCAATAGTTATGTTAAAAGATCCGGATGACGAAGTATTTACTGGTGCTACTACAACGCACGTAACTAGAATAGCATTTCCAAGAGGATAAAATGAAGTTAATATCTGAGTTTAATGACCAACATTTAGAAATTCTTACCGAAGAAAGAAACGGTAAGAAGAAATACGTTATTGAAGGGATTTTTGCTCAGGCAGATAAAAAGAATCGTAACGGTAGAGTATACCCTATGGCTATTATGGAAAAAGCTATCGGTAAATACGATTCAGAACAAGTTTCTAAGGGTCGTGCCGTGGGTGAATTGAATCATCCAGAAGGGCCGACGGTAAATTTAGATAAGGTTTCACACAAGATCGACAGTCTTAATTTTAAAGGCTCAGATGTTGTGGGAAAAGCCACAGTTTTGGACACTCCTATGGGTAAGATTGTTGAAGGTCTTCTCGATGGCGGAGTTCAACTGGGCGTTTCGACTCGTGGTATGGGAAGTTTGATGCAACAAAATGGCGCAATGGTCGTCAAAGACGACTTTATTCTTAATGCGGTAGATATCGTACAAGATCCATCTGCACCTAGCGCTTTCGTTAATGGGGTAATGGAAGGTGTTGAATGGGTATGGAATAACGGCATTATTGAAGCTCAAACTATTGAAAAAATGGAGACTGAAATTAAGAAAGCTCCTCGATCTGATCTTTATGAAGTACAGGTTCGTGAGTTCAAAAATTTCCTCTCGTTACTCAAAACTAAATAAAAAAGGAGTCAATGATGACTGATGAAAATCAAATCGAAGATCAAGATGTAGAACTCCATGATGACGAGAATGAAGTCGTGGAAGAACAAGCTCATGATCCGAAAAATGCTGAAGATCAATCAGTAGCATCTGTAGATAAAGCAGGTGATGCTGGTAATACAGCACCTTTGCCGACCTCCCCTGGAGCGACTGCAAAGAATAATACTACAAAAGATCCAATGCCTAAGACAAAAGCTGGTATGATTAATGCTATGATGCATAAAATGTCAGATAAAAAGACTACCAAGCAGCAGTTGCAAGCCATGTATAAAGGCGTTATGCAAAGGCAAAGCTTTGATGAAGAAGATTTTGCAGGTGAAATGCTTCCTGAAACTCAGGACATTAACATGCAAATTGATTTTTCACAAGATCTCAATGCATTGGTAGAATCAGAGGCAACTCTGTCTGATGAGTTTAAGAATAAGGCAGAGACAATTTTTGAAGCAGCTATCAAGTCTAAGCTTGCAGAAGAAATTGATCGTCTCGAAGAAAAATACAACGAAGAGTTAGCTGAAGAGATTGAATCTACTAAAGCTGGCTTAGTTGACAAGATCGATAATTACCTAAACTACGTAGTTGAAGGATGGATGGAAGAAAATAAACTTGCTGTCCAATCTGGTCTCAGAACTGAAATTGCTGAGAACTTTATGAATAAGTTAAAAGACGTATTCACAGAGTCTTACATTGAAGTGCCTGAGTCTAAGGTCGACCTAGTTGACGACTTAGCTGAAGAAGTCGATGAGTTAGAAAAAGCTCTTAACGATCAAACTGCTAAGAATCTCGCCATGAACGAGGAATTGGAAGGTTATAAGAGAAATGCAATTATTGCAGAAGCATCTAAAGACCTTGCAGATACTCAAATTGAGAAGTTAAAAGGCCTTGTTGAAAAGGTAGATTTCGATGATGAAGAGTCTTTCGCTGAGAAAGTCGCTACAATCAAAGAATCATATTTCAAGAAGACTGTAACTAACTCTGCAGACTTTGATACAGAAGAAGAAAACGACGCTGTCGTAGAATCTACTGGATCGATGGCTCAGTATTTACAAGCTTTAAAGCAAACATCTAAAAAATAAGGAGTCCTTAAAATGATGCAAAATACAGTATCCTACGATAAGCTCGTAGAAAAATGGGCCCCGGTTCTTAATGAAGAGTCTGCGGGTACCATTGGAGATAATCACAGAAAAGCAGTTACTGCTGCTGTTCTAGAAAACCAAGAGCATGCGCTTCGTGAAGAAGGCATGATGATGGAAACCAATACTAATGCAACTGCAACCGGTGCTTCACACGGTACAACAGGTGCTAACTGGAATCCAGTACTGATTGCTCTCGTAAGACGTGCAATGCCTAACCTTATGGCTTATGATATCTGCGGTGTTCAGCCAATGACTGGACCTACAGGTCTTATCTTTGCCATGAAGTCAAAGTATACAAATACCAAGCATAAAGCTGGTGTTGTTGACGGAACAGAAGCTCTGTTTAACGAAGCAGTTGTCGGATATTCCGGAGATTCTGCTGGAGCAGCTGCAAATAGCAGCACTGGTCCTTCAGGTCTTACAGGTGTTGCTGACTCAGGTTCAGCTGACGGCAATATCTTTGATAACGCTGCTGAGACAAATAACTTGCCAACACTTGGCGATGCTTATGAAACTGCGGAAGCAGAAGGTCTTGGAGACACAGGTAATCAAGACTTTGCAGAAATGGGATTCACCATTGAGAAAGCAACTGTGACTGCAAAGTCAAGAGCTCTCAAAGCTGAATACACCTTAGAATTAGCACAAGATCTGAAAGCAATTCATGGTCTTGACGCTGAGACTGAGTTAGCGAATATTCTTTCTACTGAAATCATGGCTGAAATCAACAGAGAAGTAGTAAGAACTATTAACTCTCAAGCTAAGATCGGTGCAAGACAAGCTAATGCTACTGTCGGTGGTATTATTAATATGCAGACAGATCTTGATGGTAGATGGTCAGTCGAGAAGTTCAAAGGACTGATCGTGCAGATCGAAAGAGAAGCAAACGTAATTGCTAAAGAAACACGTAGAGGAAAAGGTAACTTTATGATCTGTTCTTCTGATGTAGCTTCAGTATTAGCTTCTTCAGGTATGCTTGACTATTCACCTGCACTTTCAACTAGCTTGAATGTAGATGACACAGGCAATACATTTGCTGGTGTATTAAACGGTAGAACCAGAGTCTATATCGATCCGTTCTCAACTTCTGACTATGTTAACGTCGGATATAAGGGAACTAACCCATATGACGCAGGTCTATTCTATTGCCCATACGTTCCATTAACAATGGTACGTGCAGTTGGAGAGGACACTTTCCAGCCAAGAATTGGCTTTAAGACTAGATACGGTATGGTTTCTAATCCATTCGTAGGTTCATCACCTAGCAATGGTCTTGCAGCTGCAAGAACTAACCAGTACTACAGAATCTTCAGAGTTGATAACATTCTGAATCCTGCCTAGTATAATAAAAAAGTCAATTACACTTTTATGGAGGGCTTCGGCCCTCCTTTTTTTCTGTATAAATACTATTAGAAAGGGATATTCTTATGGCAGACTTAACAACTAATTTTAATTACTTACAACCTACCAGTTTTAAGTTGGTAATTGATAGAAAGAACTATCCTAATTTGCAGTTCTTCTGTCAAAATTTTGTTCATCCCGGAATGATAATGAACGCACCAGAAATTCCTTTTCGAAATATCACAGGTATACCTTTAGCTGGTAGTAAATTAACTTTTAACGAATTAAGTGCAAATATTCTTTTGGATGAAGATATGAAAGCATACGACGAAATGTTTGCATGGATGAGAAGAATATTGTCTAATGAAGATGTAAAGCCATTAGATAGAACTGAAACAAGTATACCTACTTACGCAGACATTACACTATCTATTTTATCAAGTCATAATAATCAAACTAAACAGGTAAAATATAACGAATGTGTACCAACGTCTTTAGGTGATATTCAATTTGAATCAACAGCAGGAGGTACTGAATTCATTACATTCAATGCAACATTTAGATTTACCTATTTTGAACTAATATAAATAATATCTTTGGAGTATATAATGATAGATTTGAAAAACATACATGAGATGTGGCAAGCTGATTCTACTATAGATAGTATGCATCTAGACGAAACATCAAGAAAAACCCCTTTATTACACGCTAAATATTTAGAATTATTATCAACAGCTAAATTGCAACTAAAGCGTGAAGAATTTTCTCAAAAAACTTTACTTAAAAATAAATGGCTTTATTACAACGGTAAGATGGACGAAAGCCAAATACAAGAATTTGGTTGGGATCCGGATCCGTTTGATGGTCTAAAAATATTAAAAGGTGAAA
>MDSW01001955.1_pt1 | contig 10057 bp, 12 predicted proteins | sample 811171 | NCBI WGS metagenome assembly MDSW01 (sample SAMN05326641, study PRJNA326480) | marine metagenome | isolation source: seawater | place: Atlantic Ocean: North West | collected 2012
TATATGTTTACCGGTATTATTTCAGATATAGGGTTAATTGTTGATGTGGTCGATCACGGCGTTGACAAGTCATTTGTGATACGTACGGGGTTTGATGTGGCGCGCATTGAAATCGGGGCGTCCATTGCATGTTCAGGGTGCTGTTTAACCGTTGTGACAAAGGATGGTACGGATTTTACAGTGGATGTATCAGCCGAAACGTTATCAAAAACCAATTTGGAGAGCTGGGAGAAGGGGACTCAGATTAATCTGGAGCAATCCTTGAAGCTGGGTGACGAATTGGGCGGGCATATTGTGTCCGGCCATGTGGACGGACTGGCTGTACTTGAATCAGTGACGCCAGAAGGGGAATCGCGCCGTCTTGTATTCTCTGTGCCGGATGAATTTTCCAAATTTATAGCGCCCAAAGGTTCAATTGCACTAGATGGAGTTTCTTTAACGGTGAACGAGGTAGATAATAATCATTTTGGCGTGAATATTATTCCTCATACGTGGGATGTTACAACGATAGGTCAGAGGCAAGCCGGGGATCATTTGAATTTCGAAGTGGATATGCTGGCACGCTATGTGGCGCGTATGCATGATGTGGGATAAGTCTTTACAAAATTTTAGAAAATCATTATGTCTGATTGTGTTCTCAGGGCGGGGTGAAATTCCCCACCGGCGGTGAAAGCCCGCGAGCGCTTGTATATCCTGTATATAAGGTCAGCAGATCCGGTGAAATTCCGGGGTCGACGGTTAAAGTCCGGATGAAAGAGAGCTTGGTCTGTATGTGGTTCCTGAAAAGGAATACGTACGAACTGTTCTGCCTTGGGTTTTGGTTTCATTTTAAAAAAGGAGAAAAAACCATGACTCAGAAAATCGCACTTATTTCGGCCAAATGGAACGAGCGTATTGTTCAATCAGCCGAAGAATCATTTATCAAAACAATGCAGGAAAATGGCTTTGCCGCGAATCAAATGGATGTTTTCAAGGTTCCGGGTAGTCTGGAGATTCCGCTGGTAGGGCAACAATGCCTGCAAAACGGCTATGACATGGCTGTGGGGATAGGGTTTGTTGTAAATGGCCTGATTTATCGCCATGAATTTGTCGGACAGGAAGTTGTTCGTGGTATCGTGGATGTATCTTTGCGTACGAATAAGCCGTTTCTCTCTGTTGTCCTTACTCCACAGGCCTATCAAGAGCATTTGGAAGAGAATACGGACTTCTTTGTGCGTCATATGGTGACAAAAGGAAAAGAGGCTGCTTCTGCTGCATTGCAAATGCTTGATTTACAAGTCGGTAAAAAAGCGGCATAACTTCCCCATGACTGATATTGCACCGCCTCCGCCAAAGCCTAAAGCTGGATCCAAGAATGCACGCCTTTCTATGGCGCGGCTTGCGGCGGTGCAATGTATCTATCAATGGCTTCATACCGATAGCAAAAAGATCGATGATGTAATCGGATACTACCGGGATCATTATGAAGGTCTCCATGTAGATGGGGACGTCATGCTAACCCCTGAACCAAAGCTGTTTTTAGGGGTGGTCAAAGGGGTTGAGAAACGTCTGGGCGATCTTGAAAATATAATAGCTCAATTTATAAAAAAAGACTCTGAATCAATTGAAAATAAAAGGGATTTACTGATTCTGTCCATTCTTTATTGTGGGGCGTACGAGCTCATGTCACATCACGATATTGATGCGCCGATTATTATTTCCGATTATATGCATATTACACGTTCATTTTATGAAGGGGCGCAGCCAAAACTCGTAAATGCCGTTCTGGATAATCTTAAAAAAGAGCTACGCGTATAACATCCAATTTTATATAAGTTTTTCGTAATGCATAACTATATGTTAATAAAAATGGCATATTCTAGTATGTAGTTGAAATTCATATTCGCAGGGGTTTATCGGATGAAAAAGCTGGTTTTGGCTTTTATTGCATTACTCGTAATGGGTGGCGGTGGCACCGGCACGTATTTTTATTTTAAACAGCCGGCACAGGCTGCTGGTGTAAAGGATGAAGTGCAAGAAGAGCATAAATCCGCCAAGAAGGGGAAATCCGGCGGGCATGGTGAGAACGCGTATGAGCTTGTCTATGTGGAACTAGACCCTTTGATTCTTCCTATTATTGATGAATATGGTGTAAGTCAGACGGTGTCTTTGGTTGTTTCTCTGGAGGTAGCAACAGATGAAGATGCTGCGTATATTCGCCAGTTGGCTCCTCGTTTGAACGATGCGCTGCTGATGGATATGTATGGTATTCTAAATCATCATGCCATGGTCAAAGACGGCGTTATTCAGGTCAAGATTCTCAAAAAGCGTATGAAACATGTCAGCACAAAAGTGCTCGGTGAAGATATGGTTTCCGATGTGTTGATGCAGGTAATAACACAACGTCCGATCTAATTTCTTTATTCTATAAATCTATATTCATGCTTGCCAGATATTAAAAATGCTGGTTAAAGTCCATTTGAAATTCATTCGAAGAAGCGGAGATTAAAATGGACGTAAATAAGATATCAATTGGTAAAAAAGCCCCTGATGAAGTCAATGTAATCGTAGAAAACCCAATGGGTGGCGTACCTGTTAAATATGAGATGGATAAAGAAAGCGGCGCTATTATGGTTGACCGTATTATCCATACGCCCATGTATTATCCTGGAAACTATGGTTTTATTCCACATACGTTATCTGATGACGGTGATCCTGTCGATGTTCTTGTAATTGGTCTCACCCCGGTGATTCCGGGCGCTGTAATGGCGGTGAAGCCTGTGGGAGTGTTGTTGATGGAAGATGATGGTGGGCAAGATGAAAAGATTATCGCCCGTCCTGTGGATAAGTTATTTCCCTATCATTCTAATGTAAATGACTTTGAAGATATCCAGCCGATCATACGCCAGCAAATCGAGCATTTCTTTACACACTATAAAGACCTTGAGAAAGGCAAGTGGGTGAAAATCGGAGGCTGGGCGGATGCTGACAGAGCAAGGGAGCTTATCACAGAAGGGGTTGCGCGTGCGAAAAGCCGGAAAGATGCAGCTTGATTATTACTTCGGTGCATCTGGGTTGAAACGACCCAGATTGCCGAATAAACGCTGAATGGCCGTGCGGTCATTCCCGTAAGTTGGCGTTTCATCGTTTCTGATGGGAACATTCATACGGCCTTTATCCTGCATAGACAGCTCCGAAACTACATTATCCTCATTGAATGTGACGATAATGATTTCTTCTTCAACGATGCTGGGGTCAAATATTCCACGTTTTTCTGTTTTTTGCCCCATATAGTACCAGGTATTATTATCGAACGGAGATACGGTTGTTGGGGAGCCTAATGCATTGAATACATCTTCACGTTTTGAGACCCCGGGCTGAACAAGTGACAGGCGTTCCTGCTCCACCAGATTTCCGCGCGTTGCGGTAATAGGGGTACATGAAATGAAGAGAATCGCTGAGGATAGACCGATTAAAAAAGTAAAAATGCGCTTGTACACGTCCGACTCCATGTTATTCCTTATAAGATGTGTATACCCTTTTAATTATGAGTCATCAATGTTTAGCTTCTTTAAAAAGCACGATAAAGAGTTTGAAAAACAAATTATAGGTCTTTACGAGAAGATCGTCCGGCAGTCCAGACAGCCTGTATTTTATAAGGAATATCATGTTCCCGATACCGTGGATGGCCGGTTTGAAATGATATCGGTGCATATGATTCTTGTTTTGCTGAGGTTAAGAAGAAATGCGGATGACAAAATGCGGGAGATATCTCAAAGGCTTTTTGATGAAATGTTCCATGATATGGATCGTAATTTACGGGAAATGGGGGTAGGAGATTTAAGCGTTCCTAAAAAAATGAAAGTCATGATGCATGGTTTTAATGGACGTATGCATGCATATAGCAGGGTTTTATCTGGTTGGGCTGAAGAAGATGACGGGGAAACGATGCAAGATGTAGTTGCACGCAACGTGTATGGAACAAGCTATGAAATCGATGTGAATAGTATATCTGTCATGGCGGATTATATTACAAAACAATATGAACATATTCGCTCGCTATCCGTTTTGCAGCTATTGAACGATGATGAAATTTTTCTCCCTGTCGCCGTTAAGGAGGCTGAAGAGTAACTAAGATGGATAAAATGGAAGATTCTGAATGGGCATTCTGGATAGAGGTTGGCGATGTCGAAAAGGGCAAGCCAGTTGAATATCGTCTTTCTCCGTCAAAAGAAGAGTGTATATGTTTGGCACGACGTCTGGGTGTTGAGGCAGTTAAATCTCTGGAAGCCCGTGTAAAGGTAGTACGGATTGACCGGCGTGTGTTGCATGTCACGGGCACTTTATCCGGTGTAGTTGTTCAGGAATGCGTGAAAACACTGGAGTCTTTTGATGCTGGTATCTCTGATGAATTCGATGCGTGGTATGCGGAAGAAGATCAGGTTGTATCTTTTGCCCGGGCAAAGCACGAAAAACAACGTATTGATGGAGAGAGTGAAAATCCGGTTTTGGATGAAAAAGATGATCCGGAGCCGATTGTTGATGGGCGGATTAATCTGGGCGAACTGGTTACTCAGTATGCCTCTCTATCGATAGATCCGTATCCTTGCAAGGTCAGGGATGAAGATGTAACGGATATTGAGAGAACGGAACCTGTGCGGGATGAAAGCCGTAATCCATTCGCGAAGCTGAAAGAGCTTCGCATCAGTCAGTCGGAAGAAAAATAAGAAATTTCCCCTTTATATATTTTTTACTTGAATTATTGCGCGGGTTTCTTTAAATATACTGATCTTTAAACGAGGAATTCATTATGGCTGTACCAAAGCGGAAAACAACACCTTCAAGACGCGGTATGCGCAGAGCGCACGATGCACTGAAAACTGTGAACTGGGTAGAAGACGCTCACTCAGGTGAAGCAAAGCGTCGTCATCATATCGATCTGAAAACCGGCATGTATAAAGGTCGTCAGGTTCTTGATGCGGATGAAGCGTAAATAAATATCATTTTTTTACGTTCTTCTCTTTTGCAGGATCTCTAAACGCGCTAATCTCCATTTCATGGGACATTCATTTACGTTGGCAATGGATGCAATGGGGGGCGATCACGGCCCCAAAGCAACTATTGCAGGAGCAGCTATGTGTCTTCGGGAAAAACCCGATGCCACATTTCTCATTTTTGGGCATAAGGCACAAGTTGAGCCTGTACTTGCCCGTTACCCACATTTAAAAGAAAAAAGTACTTTTATTCATTGTGAAGACGTGATTGCGGGCGATGAGAAGCCGTCCACGGCTCTGCGCCGTGGTAAGGATTCGAGTATGACGCGGGCTATTTATGCGGTGGCAGAAGGAAAAGCTGATGCGGTGGTGTCTTCCGGGAATACGGGAGCGTTAATGGCTATTGCTAAATTGGCGCTACGTACGTTGCCGGAAATACGCCGTCCGGCGATTGCCAGTGTCTTTCCAACCAAGCAGGGGGAGACGATTATGCTGGATCTGGGTGCAAATACGGTTTGTGATTCAGATAATCTGGTTCAATTTGCTATTTTAGGCGCTGTCTTCGCTAAATTGGTAAAGGGTTTATCCGAGCCAACGGTCGGATTGCTGAATGTGGGGACGGAGGAAATGAAGGGGCACGATCAGGTGCGCGTAGCGTCCGAAATTCTGAAAGATACGGATTTTCCTGGGCGTTATTACGGATATATTGAGGGGAATGATATTCCAAAGGGGACAACGGATGTTGTGGTGACGGATGGTTTTACGGGGAATGTCGCATTGAAAGTTGCCGAAGGGACAAGTGACCTTATTTCATATTTCCTGAAAAGTGCTTTAAAGTCTTCTCCGTTAGCTGCTCTTGGAGGCTTATTTGCGTGGGGCGCCTTGAAGAAAGCGCGTAAACGCATGGATCCTCGTTTTTATAACGGGGGTATGTTCTTAGGGTTGAATGGCATTTGCGTAAAGAGTCATGGAAGCAGTGATGCATACGGGTTTTCGCGTGCGTTACATGTGGCTTCAGAGCTTGTTGTGCATTCTTATAATGAAAAAGTGGCGCATGAAATTGCCATTCAAAATGAGCGCTCATATGGAAGCGGATCGGAAGTAAGTGAGTTTTAATGCGGCGTAATATTATAAAATCAACGGGAAAGTATCTTCCCGAAAAAGTACTTACAAACAAAGAATTAGAATCAATTGTTGATACAACGGATGAATGGATTCTCCAGCGTACGGGGATTGAAGAGCGCCATATTGCTGCCGATGGTGAGCGTACGTCTGATATGGCTGTGCGTGCGGCTCAAAAGGCATTGGATGAAGCCGGTTTATCAGGAGGGGATATTGATGGTGTAATTGTTGCAACGGCGACACCAGATCGTGTGTTTCCATCTGTAGCCGTGGCTGTGCAGGCCGAGCTTGGTGTGAAGCAGGGAGCGTGTTTTGATATACAGGCGGCTTGTGCTGGTTTTGTTTATGCATTGGGGAGTGCGGATGCCCTCATGAAGGCGGGGCATGGAAAACGTTTTTTAGTAATTGGTGCTGAGAAGTTTTCTTCGATTGTAGATTGGGATGATCGCCGTACGTGTGTCTTATTCGGAGATGGCGCCGGTGCGGTTATATTGGAAGCAACCGATGGGGAGGGTGATTTCTCGGATCAGGGTATTCTGGATTGCCAGCTGCATGCGGATGGTACCTATCAGGATATGCTCTATGTGGATGGAGGCATCGCTCAGAAGAAAAATGGACATATTCAGATGCAAGGTCAGGATGTGTTTAAATTTGCGGTAAATTCCATGAGTGAAATTATGAAAGATACACTGGAAAAAAATAATCTCGGAGCGGATGATATTGACTGGTTGATACCGCATCAGGCCAATATCCGCATTATCGAGGCCACAGGGAGGAAGCTGGGGCTTCCAGCTGATAAGGTTGTGGTAACGGTGAACAAGCACGGAAATACATCTGCGGCATCTATTCCTCTGGCTCTTGATACAGCAATACGGGATAATCGTGTAAAACGTGGCGATGTCTTGTTTTTAGAAGGACTTGGTGGCGGATTTACGTGGGCTTCCGCGCTGGTTCGTTATTAGGAAAATTATTTATCTGTTTGAAATTATAACTTTTTGCCGATTTCAAATTGACGCGTATGATTCGCTTGTTTATGCTGAACCTATCTAAAAAGGTAGAGGTGAAATGAGCGAACGCACGATAACAAGAGCGGATCTGGCAGATACAATTTACGAGCAAGTTGGTTTGTCCCGAAATGAGTCAGCGGATCTGGTTGAAACTATTATTAATGAAATCTCGGATGCTCTTGTCGATGGCGAGAGTGTAAAAATCTCCTCATTTGGCAGTTGGTCAATACGTGAAAAAGGAGAGCGGATTGGCCGTAATCCGAAAACGGGTGAAGAAGTTCCGATCACGCCGCGCAAGGTTCTGGTTTTCAAAGCATCCCATGTCCTTAAAGGGAAAATTAACGGCGAATAGAATAGTGTGTCTATAAATAGGAAAAGAAATGTCAGCACAATATACATCAATAAAAGCGAATGTAACCTCTATGGATGAAATGGAAGAACCGACACACAAAACCCAAGATATAAGAGCCGATAAGGGAGCGAAAAAGGCTCCTGGGGCGTTTTTAACAATTAGTGAGGTTTCTGATGTCTTGGATGTTCCCCATCACGTTCTACGCTTCTGGGAAACTAAATTTACACAAGTAAAACCATTGAAGCGTGGGGGTGGGCGACGTTATTACCGTCCCGAGGATGTCGAAGTATTAAAACGTATTCATTACCTTCTTTATACCGATAAATATACGATTAAAGGAGCTCAAAACCTTCTGAAAGGTAAGAGTAAACAGCAAATTATACAGGATGCAGATGGAAACGCACCGGCTTCCTCTGCACCGCAGGCTTCGAATGATGTGCGTGCTCAAGCAACTCCCGTGCCTATGTCCGCGCAGGATGACAAATATAAGTCATTCTTGAAAGATCTTCTGACAGATCTGAAAGAGCTGCGCGATATTGTCGATACAGATAAATGATTTACAGAGATTTCCCGCTTGCCCTTTTAAGCGGGGCTATGATAAAAGCTTAAAAACAGTTCATCACTATCGTCGGAGCGTGGCGCAGCCTGGTAGCGCACTTGCATGGGGTGCAAGGGGTCGGAGGTTCGAATCCTCTCGCTCCGACCATAATTCAAATTATTCCCCACAATAATTGACGTTATAGCTACAGAGATCATAGAAAATGATGACGGGCTTTTCCACTTCCATATAATCTGCCTGGATCAGGCGGACATCGGCGTGCGGCTCTGAATTACCAAAGACAGAATAGGACTTCCATTCGTCTTTAGGGGCATGAAAATCTTTCGTGGCGGTTTGTTTTGGCTCGCTGGATGTTTTGTCGTAGCTCAACCATATATCTTTGACCTGAATTTGTTGTTCCACGCCGGGATTCCATGCACCTGAATTTGTAGAGTTGTTGAGGCCGCTTTGCCCTGCGGATGGGGGTGTTGGTGTGGCGGGTGTTGTTGGCGGAATACTTGCCGGAGGATTGACCGGAGGAGGGGCGGTTCCCGGCATGGTCAATGTGCCATCGACGAATGCAAAATTATAACCGATGAGGCTGCTTAAGGATCCAGATGCGATGGAGATGTCGAAGATACCTGATCCGGGGAATGTTTCTGTTGATGTGAAGGTCGGGGCGCCGCTATAGGAACCAAGCGCCGTATCATCGGGCTCCAGCCCTGAAATACTATAGGTAAAGGCACTATAGGTCGGATCATAGGTCGGGCTGATATCAATGTCATCGGCTGTGAATGTGAGTGTCGGCTGATAGGCATAGACAAAACGGTCACCGAGGCCTGCACCGATTGTTGCCGGAGGATTGCCCGCATAGGTTGCGTTATAATAGTTGCCGCCTGTCAGCCCGCCTTTGGTTACATCGGACGGGGCGTCCATATAGATAAGATAGCGCCCCGCACCTGCATCTAAGGAATCCAGCCCGGTCGTGTTGGTAAAGCCGGTACCTGTCATGATAATGCTGTTTCCGGCTTCCGTGGCAGATACAGCTGCGTTTAAGGTGATTTCATCTTGTGAGAAGAAAGAGATAGCATCCGCATCCAGACCGCCATCCACCGTCATGGCTCCGCCATAAAGGATGAAATCGGATCCGGTGAAATCCACATTATTCATGTGAACGGCTCCGATATTATCGGTATTGCCAATGACAATCCGGTTTCCGGCACTCAGAATACCGAGCTCCGTATCGTTTAGGTTTAGCACACCTGCCGTCGCATCTCCCAATCCAATGGTGGTTGCATCATCCAATGTCTGGATGCTGAGCGTATCCCCCGCGGAAATGGAGGTCATATTATCAAGAGTTACATCATCTGCATTAATCGTTATATTGCCGTTTGTGCTAGAAAGGATGTGAGAGGGAGTTGTTCCACCTGCATTAATATCTGAACCAATACTAGAAGAAGCCGTAATTGTAATATTGCCGTCTGTTGTAGTAATGCTGGTATCTTCATACAATAAAAGGGCACTTCCCCCTGTTACAATAGACGCATTAAGCGTTATATTTCCACCTGTGCTCTGTAGCGAACCAACTGTTGAGCCTGAATTTCCTCCAATTTGAATTCCCTTCGGATATGTTCCATCACCTGTTGATGTTCCTGTAAGGTTAATCCAACCATCTCCAGAGCTAATTTGCGATGCAAAAAAAGCAATTCCTTGTTCCGTTCCTGCGCCATTAGCATAACCATGTAGAATAGCGTCTCCATCGGAGGTCGTGATTTGTGAGGAATTGATTGTTATGCCATTTCCCGCTCCAAAAGCATATGCGTAGCTATCATCTGCCCCTGTGCCATCGCCATTGCCGAGGATACCATCAACACCGCCTAGAGTGCCGCTGCCGCCGCCAGCAACAAAATATCCGCCATCTGTCGTGATATCTGCGCTCTCGATAGAGATTTTACCGTCTTCATCACCATCGCGATCGGCGTTTAACACAACATTCATTACACCTGTTGAGGTTATATCCCCTTCACCGGTTAAAGAAATATCACCATCTGCCTGTAGCGTGACA
>MDSW01175634.1_pt1 | contig 10057 bp, 3 predicted proteins | sample 811171 | NCBI WGS metagenome assembly MDSW01 (sample SAMN05326641, study PRJNA326480) | marine metagenome | isolation source: seawater | place: Atlantic Ocean: North West | collected 2012
GCTTTCCGAACTGAATGCAACCAATGTGGACTCCCTCGAGGTCGAGGAAATGACCGTCGTGGTGGAAATGACCGTCGTGGTGGAAATGACCGTCGTGGTGGAAATGACCGACGTGGTGGAGAAGTTTACAATGATAATGACTGGGATTGTCCTCAATGCAACAACTCAAATTTCGCGTTCCGACAAGAATGCAATCGCTGTGGAGCCCCTCGCTCTGGTGGCGGTGGTGGTGGGCGTAGCCCACGAAGAGATGGCGGTGGAAGACCTCCTCGACGCGAAGATGGCGGAAGACCTCCTCGACGCGATGGTCGAGACCGAAGAGGCGAGAGTGGTTATCAAAATCGTGGCTCCTATAGCCAAGACAGGCCTCCAGAACGTAAATCAAGAGAGCCTCGAACCTTTAGAAAATCACGTGGTAATGGCCCAGGGCATGCACATAATCGCGACCCAAAACCGATCGGTAGGCATCGAGAAGACGACTCGTGAGGGTGAACAATGGGTGCTGAACATCACTACCTCAACGCCGTAGAAGCCTACGACGAAGGTGATTTAGAAACAGCCTATGAAGAGGCTCACAAGGCAGTTGAAATCGACCCCCAACATATTGATGCATGGCAGTTATGCGCTGAAACTTCTCTTCCTCAAAAAGGAGAAAAACCATCCCTTCTACAAGCTGCAAAATCATTGGCAGCCGTTCGGAAAATCATTGCTATCGACCCAAATCGAACGGCGATGTGGATGCTTGGTGGACGTCTGTTAAGCGATGAATTAGGATTACTTAGTGAAGGGCTTCAATGGTGGCAAGACCTACGCCATCATCTACCAGATGAAGTAACACCATTGGTTGAACAAGCAGCCTTACTCGCTGATATGGGTCATTATCTTGAAGCAAAATATCGTTTAGATACGATTATTGAAGAAAACTTGGATGGTGGACCAAGTCAAATGGCTAAAATTCATCAATTACGAAGCCAAGTGAATGCGGCTGCAAATCTCCAATCCTCTGAACATTTCAAACCATGGGAAAAACACCACAATGGCTGGGGTGCAATTGAACTTAAAATGGGCAAAGGCCCAGTCTCAGAAAGTTTTCTTTTCCTCATCACTACTGTCCCCGTGTTGATGATTGTCGTGTATTTCTCAAACCAAGTTGCTGGTCAAGGCTGGGGTGCATTTTGTTTGACAAGTCTGGTGATTTTTGCTACTGTCTTGTTCGGAATGAGAACTGCCAAGCGTATGTTCCACAGTATCAATCGACCTGCATTCAACTTACTGCGGGCTATGAATTTCGAGGCGAATACTGGTTATTCAATCATTCATACAGAAATTCGAACTTCACGACTCTACATGTTTATCATGCAAAGAAAACCAAAAGCATGGCAAGAACGAATGCTCAAAATCATTGAATCAGATACTCCACTTCCAAAAAATTGGAAACCGAGTTTCCCCGACTTTGAATCCCACTTGGATGAAATTGGATACATCGAAGAAGGGGATGAAGAGAGTTTTGAGCCCTTCGAAGAAGAGTAACTGAAGCGCTCCAGTCGTTCGAAGAATACTCACTCACTCCCAGACTCTATTCACAATCAAAGAGTCGCAACGAACTATGTTCCATCTTTTCAGAACTATCATCGCACAAAAAGACTCATTCACATCCAAGTATTGGGTTATTAGGTGTTTGAACTGAACAAATCCATAAGCTATGACTGGAAACTCGTGTGTTCACTGCTACATCACCATAATTGGCAGTGGGGCTCCCGTGAGAAGTAAGACCAATAACGGTCCATTCTCCATCTAATAGTGCAAATGTTGGACCCCCCGAGTCCCCAGCAACACTGGTACCTTCGAGATTAAGTGGAGTTGCAGAACTGGAACCTTCGCCAACATAGTCATAACTTCCTTGCTGTTGAGTGCTACTACGACCTTGTGCTAATGAATTATGATTCCCATCTGGACTATCGAAATCATACACAACAAAGCCGCCAAGCCAAACATCATCATTCACATATGATTCATCTGTGTTTAGGTTTTTGATATCTCGGTCAAGTATGTTCGACCAGGCTCGACGTTGAGAATAACTACCACTCTCATCTACCAAACAATGGCTGGAACATTCAGAATATCCTTCATCATACAGCCCGTAACCTGAAGTGTACAGCAGAGCGCCTATCTCAAGCCTCTCCGAATTTGGCATATTGTCCCAAGCAGCAATAGCAGACCGAGATAAATCAATGCCTACCTCCAAAGAAATCAAAGCAATGTCCATTCCGTTTTCAAGGAGTTCGGAATCACTTTCCCACCCAGGATGAAGAATGATTTCTGAAATTTCATACATATACCCATCAGGGTCTTCAAAATCACTACCTTCGAAAACCCATGATTTTTCAACCATTAAATCCTCTACAACATGGGCGGCAGTAAGTACCCAGTATTCGGAAATGATTACTCCACTACCAGACCAAAATTCTCCATCCGAATCCTCTCCATAGATATAGACGGTTGAAGAAAAATCAGGATACTGTACTACAGAAGAGAAAGAGCCTCGATTTGCGCCCAGGTCTTCATACAAACTTGCTTCAACATCGTGTCGGAATCCAAATTCTGGTGTTTCTGCGATGTCGACTGAATTTGCCCATACAAACAAAAATCCTGAAAAAACGACGAGGGTGGCTACTAATAGAATTAATACAACCGGAATCAACACGACCAAAGCAATGACTTTATTCGTAGTCCACCAGCTCTTTTGTTGAGACCTCACCAGCATCACTTGTTGGTGAGGATACTGATGCGGATACACAACCTGTTGAGAAGATACAACGTTTTGATGGGAATGTACATTCGCCTGTGGAGTTTGTATTTCACGATATTCCGTGGTGTTCTCGGGTGTAAGGTTAGGAGATGTATCCGCTAAGGGGTTTGGAATCCATTCATTACCATTCCAAAGCCAAAAACCATCTTCACTTGTCGTGAGTAACTGGATAGGCAGCCATTTCTCACCGTCCCATTGATAATGTCCATCGGGGCTTAACGTACCAATGTCCATGGTAGTTGGGACTTTTAATTCCTCTTTACAGTTACTATGGCCTTGCGCCCCCCCATAATATGGCATTCTTGATGTGAAGAGAAGACCCCCTTTTACAGCGATGAAATACTCAAAATATTCACAATCGATACTCTTTGAGAGGTATCGTTGGGGGTCGCGATTCGTTAAACGCATGTGCGACGAGATTGACATGTGTCAAATCGGTTTTTCACCTGTCCCTCGATTTCAAGGTCGCGCGGTACCCCGCACATGAAGTTCGTAATCCACTGTTCCTTGCTTACGCTCAACCTTTGATGGCTTCAAAACCGGAGTTCTGAAGGTCATTGTTGGCTTTGAGCATACTGTGCCGCATACTGCTGAGCATAGGTAGCGGCTGTTTGAGGATCGTATCCTTGTGCCGTAAATTGCTGGTAATATTGCTGGTAAACGGCGTCATCCATCGCTGGCGCTGCTGCTGCTGGTGCTGCTGCAGCTGCTTGAGCCGCATACTGCTGGGCATAGGCTCGAGCCGTTTCTTCAGGGTAGCCTTGAGCGATAAGTTGCTGGACATATTGTTCAGTTTGGTCAACGACGCCACCGAATCCAGAATCCGTGACTGAGAAGTCTTTGGTATCATCGCTGGAACCTTTACGCATGAAGACGAGAGTCAAGATGACGATAATAACAAGCGCTAAAGCGACGAGACCAGGAATGAGGAATCCGTCAAGCGAACCTTTTGTTGCATCATCTTCATTGTCGGTTTGAGGAGCCTTCCATACACCGTCTTCAAAGGTCCATGCACCAGACCATTGGCAATTGCCATCAGCGTCGAGAATGAATTCTCCACCTGCCTCTTCAGCAGAAAGATTGGCTTCAAGCCCCTGACATGCAGGCAAATTAATTTCGAGTTGTTCGTACTTAATGAAGCGTTCATTCGGTGCTGTGCCTTCGTAAGTCTTAATGTAAATTTGCAATGTACGTGATTTGTTTGAATACATTCCGTCAAGAGATAAAGTAAGAGCAAAGGTATCTAAATCTCCAAGACCATCACTCTTTTTCCATTCTCCGGTTGAGTTTTTGGTGAACTTGTCATAAGCGCTTGCATTGAAAGTGTTAGGGCTCAAGGATACTTCGACAAAGACGTCTTGTTCAGTCTCGGCACCGGAAAGAATCTGACCAGAGATGGTAATGGTATCATCATCAATTCTACAATTTTGTGGATCCGGACAAAGTCCTCCGAATTTATTATCGATATCAACGTCTGGTTCTTCATCGCCGAAGCCATCTTCAACGACTTCGAAATACATACGATGCTTTTCTGAGTATTTTTCTGCACCATCGAAAACAACCAATTCAATTCGGATTTGCGTGGTTGAAGTCCCTGCTGAATCTACTGTTTGGTTACTGAATGTATAGGCAAACATTCCATCACTTGCTGCTGTTTGTTCAAAGGAGTGGCCTTCGATAGCGAAGTCATCATCATCATACCGAGCATCGAAAAGAACCTTCCATTCGTAACGCTCAATTCCATTTCCTTCAAGTGCATCTTCGTCAGAAGAGTTGCTTGCATCCAAGTAAATTGTGACTTCACCGTCAGCATCAAGGATAATTCTGTGGACATCCCATTCTTTCGATTGAATTGTGTTCGTTCCAATGAATTCAACTTGATTAGCATAATCATCACGCATGTCGACGACTGCATCTGCTGTTGGGCGTGCTTCATCGGCAAAGACATCGTTGGTTTCAACAGTCACTGTAATCATTCGTGAATGGCCTGCAGCATCGTGAAGATACAGCGTAATATCCCATGTTTCGCCTTGTGCGCAACCTGTACCGCCTGGGGTAAGGTCTGTCTTACAGAATGTCATTGTTGGAGATGTTTCACTGGTGTGGTCTGTTCCAGTAGCCATTGCAGCATTGTCCCAAGATGTTGGTCCATCGATAATCCAATCAGTCTCCAAGGTTTCAGTGGTATCTGTAACGTAGGAGAATGTCAGTTCTGCATCACTCTTGATGTAACGGTCTGCATATCCACCTGTGCTTGCATCGTTATCTGGGATAACGCCGTTGATTTGGAGGTCCAAACCGTTTCCAAGAATTCCAAATCCTGCTGGATAAGGTGTTACTTGATAACTGAGTAGATTTCCAAGAAGAGGCAAGGTAGTGCTGTCTGCACGTTCGGAGTGCGTTGCAACGTCAATGGTTGAAACGATGAGTCCACCCGATTGATAACTGCACACACCGAGTAGAGTATCCATTTGCTGTGCTGGAGTTCCATCTTTACGAATAATTCGTTGGAAAGTTCCGTCTTTCTTCGATTCACTGAATCCACCACAACGTTCTGGAACATTGTTCGCACTTTGTGAATTGGTTCGCAAAATGGCTGTAGCAACAGTCGATGAAGCATCAAATCCTTGGAATGCTGCTAAATCCACATTTTCCATAAGTGGGTGATATGGGTCAGCAAAGTCGGTTTCTGAATAGGAGATTTCTTCTCCGAGGTTTTTACTTGCAATGTCCAATCCAAACGGTAGACGTCCAGAGAGACCTTGTCCTATTCCATAGACTTGGCTTCCTTGAGGTCCAAGGTGTGCTTGAACTGTTCCACCAGCAAACATGAATCCTTCCAAAGTATTACGGTTCGCTGTGGAACCCAACTTTTGGTAGTATCCTCGTCCACCGTTTTCAATGTCTTTCGCAGCAATATCGCTTTGCCAAGGGAGGACAATCTTGTCGTAATGTGTAAACCATCCACTCAAGAAGTATGCGTCCCAATCATTGATATCGAATTGTGTATATGTCATTCCGAGAATATTGAGGTCTTCTTTGATTGCAGTTGTTCGAGGTGAGGTGTCTGAAAGAATAGCTACATCGATTGTTTCAGCAAAGGTTGCGTGGAAGTAACGAACGTTTCCAGATGGGTTGCCATTTGAAAGTTCAGCATCGAAACTAATGTTGTATTCGTGTCCATCTAACCATCCATTCCATGGTGTGAAAGTCACATCAATCAATTGGTGAGAGTCCAAAGTTTGAGCTGGACCTGCAGTTGTTGTGTGGGCCTGTGAACCTGTTGTCATGTCATAGATGTTCATGTTGAACACATAATCTCCAGCGAGAACACCGTTGGTTGCTTTCACGGTCCAATCGTGGTCCAATGCACTGTCAATTGGCATTACACATTCCAAAGTTTGGTCGTTCAAACAGTTGAGTGTGTTCGGCTTACCAAGAGTAATGTCAACAGATTCAACATTGAAAATTACAGTTTCTCTGTTGTTCGAAACAGACAATTCATTATCGTTGAACCAAGGCTTACCCAAAGTCGTGTTATCGAAAATCGTTTCAACATCGATCTTGTAAACGCCAGCAAAGAATTCATGGCTTGCGATGAAGTCGGTTGAAGATTGTTCTGCATCTACATTGGTTCGAGAGATGGTGTATGAATTGTCTTCGATGAATGTAAATTCTTGAAGAGTAATGTTGTTGAAGGCAACACCCTTGAAACCGTCATTGATACCGTTTCGGCCATCGTCATCGGATTGGAATTCAAAGTTGATGTCAACAGTTGAACCTGCAAGCGATGTGCATTCAAAAGCCCAATCCGAGGAGTCGGCAGATGAAGTGTTGAGAGCATACAAGTGTGTCAAATCAATGCTTGTTGTAGCGATAAGGTCGTTGGTGTTGAAGAAAACGTTGTAGTTTCCTGCAGAGCCATCAGTTGATGCGTCGTCTCCAATGTATGAAATCTCAGCGAAGTCAATTGGTTCAGATTCATTGACAATATTGTCTCCGTTTTCATCAACTTGACAGGTTCCATCTTCATTGTAATCGTTCCATTGTCCCATAACAACACTGCTGTATGTTGCACCATCCCGTAAGATATCGAGAGTCATTGCAGCATAATCATTGACATCGACAATGCTTGTTCCATCTGAATCGATTCCGTAGAATGTGTCTGCATAGTATTCGAAGTTAAGTGAAACGAAGTCACCGCCCATTGAAGTCAAATCAACATCTGGTATGGTTAGTGTTTCATTTGCCCAAGCATCTCCGTATCCGTTAGAACCGGTATTACATGGATGGCCGAACCAATAGGCATAGTTGTTGAAAATCTTGTCTTGACATGCGTTTTCATCATAGACTGCACCTTGTGGGTTTTGACTTTCTTCATATCGGTAACCGTTTGCACCGCCTTCGAATGTTTCTTCACACAATGCACTTGGAGTGCCACAGTAAATGTCAGACGGAGTAGCAGAGAACACGGTTGCTTTGATGTCAAAGTCGACTGCGGTGTTCCCCCAGTTATTGGTCGCTACTTCAATGTCAAAAATACCTTCTGCATACAATCCACCAGGATTGAAATATTCAAGTTCCTCAACCATTGGGTCGTAAAGATTGAATGGGGTAATGTACCCTACAATTTCATCGTTTTGAGATTGCTCATCCCATGAATGGCCAGAGAGGGTTGCAGAAATACGATAGGTCGTATCGTTCAAGAGGTCAGCAGTAATCGAGGATGTGTATTCTTGACCAGGCCCAAGATTGTTGAGAGGAACGTTGGCTTGTTGAACCTGAGGATTCGCTTCGAAAGCAGTGGTTTGCTTCCAAATACTCAGGTTGTCAACTGCAAATCCATCACGTCCACTCCATCGGCTTTCGTTGTCATCTGAAATAGAACCTTCAAAACCAGTTCGAAGACGGAATCGGATATCGACTGTTTCTCCAGCCCATGGGCTTAGGTCGAATGCTCCAACACCTTCTTCGGTGAAATTATTCCAACCATAGTAGGTTCCGAAAGAATAGACTCCGTAGTAGTAGATTCCTTCTGGAGCTCCGCCGATTGATTGTTTGTACATTCGGTCTAAGTCAAATCCGCCCCACATCGATTCACCAGATGCACATGCACCTGCAATCTGTGCGCTTTGAGGGCATGAGAGTGTAGACCATCCGGTTTCAACACTGCCAATTTCAATCATAGCGATATCGTCCCAGACATCTCCTGCAAGGTAGTTTCCTGAAGCATCTAAACTTCCCAAAACCCCATGCCCTAAATGTTGGAACAATTCAAGACTCATGAAAGCACGGTCAGAACCTGTCAAATCGACATCTTCCAAAACCATTGCATCGTCCCAGTTTCGGCCATATCCAGACCATTCATCTCCAGAAGAGTTTGTCTTGTATTGTCCAGCCCACATGAAATCCGTTGGGTTGTTGTAATTCGCTGAAACGTTCGGAGCATTGTTCCCATCGCTTCCACCTGTTGAGTGATTGGTTTCTTCGTGCCAGTAGGTTGATTGGTCAACGTATTCTTCAAACGACCAAGTACATCCACTGCAAGAAGCCTTGTTCTCTGGAGAATCCCAATCCATTTCGTAAACAGATGTGTTAGATGAGTTTGCTTGATCAACAACTTTCAACTCGACATTGAGGGTTGCTTGTTGTCCATTGAGGACGTCCATTCCAGTGTTGGTAACGGTGACATTGATGTCTCGAGTTCCTTCACCGACAATTCCATAGAATTTGTCTACAGGAGATATTTCAATGGAAGAAACGGACAAATCTTTGCTGTCCATTTCAATCACTGAAACTGTATCGTATTGACCTTCCCAACCGAAATTATCTCTCCAACCGTTGAAACGCCAGTTTGCGTGTCCGACAACCAAGTCGTCTGCGGAATTGCTTGCACCTGCAAGTTGGCCTACATCAACCACATTTGGTCGTCGACCTGCTGCATATGACAATGGGCTCAAATGACCACCATTACCATCTGAAAGGGTAACTTGAACAGTTGTTGGGAAATTGAGGTAGAACGAAGATGTCGAACCACCAGCTGAGTCAGTTGTGTTTTGCTGATATGCAATAGTTGGGTTGATGAAATCAGGTTCTTGGTCCCCGTTCAAATCAGTAACGGCAACTTGCCAAGAGATGTAAGGGCCGAAGTAAGCTAATGTTGGTGAAGACCATGTTCCGACTGCTGAAGAAGTTACGTAGGTGACATTTTCCAAATTTGCATCATTCAAAACCATGACATCGACCACGCCATCAGCATCCATATCACCAATATCGAAATTTTCCGAAGTAATAGTGTTCATGTTAATGACATGAGAGTTTGGTGGAGGATTTGTTGCACTGAATGTGTATGTGGCAGGATAGGTGTTAGTCAAACAACTGAATTCAATGATGGTCATGTTGTCATCATTTCCAGGGTTTGTAACTTGACCTGAGCTGTAATCCAAACCTTCGCCTCGTTGGAGCCAGATATCGTCATCAGTACAGGTTCCTGAAAGGCCACCAGTTTCTGTTTCTCCCCAGTCTCCAACTTCCATGTTACGGTAGGAGTTTTGCTGAGAGGAACCAAGAGAAGTAATAATTCCTTGAGTGCCACTTGTGATCGGTCCACGGTAGGTTACGACTCTTTGAGTGGTAATATCTGCCATCAAATCGAGAATGTAAACGTCATCGTTTCCGTCTTGGTTTGCGTCGCCCACTGCAAGGTCCCAAGCCCAGAAGTGAGTGAATCGAGCACCAATGCTCCACGTTTGTTCGTTACATCCACCGTTTTCGATGATGGTAACGTTACCAGGTTCACCAGCAGGCGCACCGTTATCATCGGTCTTGAATGGATTGTTTCTTTGGAAAATCACGATGTCAGTAGCAGAGTCGCCCGTGAATTCACCGACTTCAATAAATTGAACATTGGAGAATTCATCCCACTCAGCGTCACGGCTGGTGTTCTTTGAAACCCAAATGTCTTGACGCTCGCTAAAGTCGCCATTACCATCGTTCCAAAGAATGGAAATGGTGTGCGTACCGTCTGTTGCCATAGCTAAATCATTGTGTCCATCACAATTGAAATCGCCGATAGCAACATCGTGCGGGTCACGGTTTGTCGTATACGAACGAGCCATAGATGCACTTGCTGTGGCAGCAATTGCAGCGGTGGTCGAAAGTAACATCAGCATGACAAGGAACATGCTTAGGGCGCGGCTCTTGAGGTGGTGGTTCTTGGGAATCATCAACATCACTAATCTTCTCCAA
>MDSW01198418.1_pt1 | contig 10057 bp, 10 predicted proteins | sample 811171 | NCBI WGS metagenome assembly MDSW01 (sample SAMN05326641, study PRJNA326480) | marine metagenome | isolation source: seawater | place: Atlantic Ocean: North West | collected 2012
TTTATGAAACGAATTACTTATTGGCCTCAACTTTTTTTAGGATTAACTTTTAATTGGGGAATAATAATGGGATGGACTTCGATCACTAATAATTTATCAATTGAACCGTTAATTTTGTATTTGGCAGCCATATTTTGGACACTAGGTTATGACACGATTTATGGGCTCCAAGATATATACGATGATGAAATTATTGGAATTAAATCCACATCAATTAAATTTAAAAATAATGTAAAGTTTTTTGTTGCAGGTTGCTATGGCTTATTTGCTTTATTTGTTTTAATAATGTTTTTTATGATAGAAATTAATAAATATCTTTTACCCATATCGTTGCTTTTTATAACTTCTTTAGCATATCAAATAAAATTTTTTAAACTTTCTGATCCTAATTCTTGTTTAAAAGCTTTTAAGTCAAATAATTTAACAGGATTTTTTGTATTTTTATTTATTTTTTCATTTAAAATTTTATGAATCTAACTACATTAATAAAAATTTTACTTAGGCTATATAGAAATTATGTAAAAAATAAATTACATAAAATAATAATTGCTCTTTTTTTATCTTTTGGTGTTGCGGGTGGTACTGCGGCAATAGCTTGGCTGCTTGATCCTGCGGTCAAAAAAATCTTTATGGAAAAAGATCAAACCATGATGTTAATTATACCTTTTGCAATTATTTTAGCATTTTCTACTAAAGGTTTATCTTTATATTTTGCGAGAACCATACTAATTAAAATTGGAAATGGAATTGTTAAAGAAATACAAATTCAACTTTCTTCTTCTGTGTTAAAGTCGGATATACACACATTAGAGTCTAAGCATTCTGGAAAATATCTTTCACATTTTCTTTATGATGTAGGCCAAATTTATAATTTGGTTAGTGCGGGTATTTTAAATTTAATGAAGGATTCATTAACATTAATAGTTTTGGTTGGACTTATGTTTTATCAAAATTGGAGGTTGGCAATTTTTGCCATGTTAATGATGCCCTTTGCTGCATTTGTTGCAAAATCTCTTGGAAAAAGAATTGGTAAGGCAGTAACAGAAAGTACAAAAGTCGCCGGAGAATTAACAGCTTCTTTGTTTGAAATGATTAAAGGATCAAGAATGATAAAAATCTACCAACAGGAAAATTTTGAGTTCGATAGATCTAAAAAAATTATTACATCAATGATGGAAAAACAAAATAAAATTGGTTTTATTCAAATTCGAGCAACTCCAATAATGGAAGTTTTGACCGGCATAATGATTGCGGGATTTATATATTTTTCAGGATTTATGATCGCTTCTGGTATGATGGAGTTAAACAGTTTCTTTTCTTTTTTAACAGCGATGATGCTCGCCTACCAACCAATTCGATCGTTAGCTACTATTAACATGCTTTTTTATCAAGGGGCTGCCGGTGCAGAAAGAGTATTTAAAATTATAGATACCGAACCAAACATAAAAGAAAACAGTTCGTCACCAAAACTAAAAATTATAAAAGGAAATATAGATTTTAAAAATGTAAGTTTTACTTATCCAAACACTAATGATGCAGCTATAAAAAATATAAATATATCAATAGACGGTGGTAGCACAGCTGCGCTAGTAGGCCATAGTGGTGCAGGCAAAAGCACAATAGTAAACTTAATACCAAGGTTTTACGATCCTTTAAAAGGTTCAGTTTGTATCGATGATCAAAATATAAGTTCAATTTCTCTTTCTTCTCTAAGAAAAAATATATCTATGGTAAGTCAGGATATAATATTATTTGATGATACTATTCGCGCTAATATAGCCTACGCTAATTTAGAAGCTTCCGACGAAGATATTTCAAAAGCATGTGAATTTGCTGCTGCAAGTGATTTTATTGAAAATTTACCAAAAGCCTATGAAACTTTAATTGGAGAAAATGGAATAAGATTGTCTGGTGGTCAAAAACAAAGAATTTCTATTGCCAGAGCAATACTAAAAAATTCTCCTATAATCTTATTGGACGAAGCAACCTCTTCATTGGATGCAGATTCTGAGGAAAAAGTGCAAAATGCCATTATGAGTTTAACAAAAAACAAAACAACATTAGTTATTGCTCATAGACTTTCTACAATTATGCGAGCAAATAAAATTATTGTACTAAATCAAGGAAAAATAGTTGATATTGGAACCCATAACGATCTTTTAAAAAATTCAATTATATATAAAAATCTCTATAACAAACAATTGCGCGCATAATAAATATGTATATATGTTATAAAATAATAACATACCTTTTGTATCCCCTTGCGCCGATATATTTAGTTTTTAGAAAATTAAGAAAAAAAGAAGATCATATAAGGTATAAAGAAAAATTATCAAAAATAAGCAAAACAAGAAATAAAGGAATTTTAGTTTGGTTTCACGTTGCTAGTGTTGGTGAAGCAATGAGCATTCTTCCATTAATTGAAAACTTCGTGGAGGATAAAAAAATAGATAATATTCTAGTAACATCAATAACTGTAAGTTCGGGAAAAATTTTAGAAAAAAAATACGAAAAAAATTTAAAAGTGTTTCATCAATTTTTACCTATGGATATTCCAATTTTAACAAACAAATTTTTAAATCATTGGAAACCAAATTTATCAATTTTTGTTGATTCTGAAATTTGGCCTAACTTAATTTATCAAGTAAATGAAAAAAAAATACCTCTAGTATTAGTAAATGCTAGAATAACAAAAAAATCTTATCAAAGATGGATGTTTTTTAAAAAATTTTCTAAAACAATATTTAGTAAATTTGATTTATGTATTGCTTCAAACAGAGAGGCAGAACAATTTCTTAAAAATTTAGGAGCTGATAATGTAAAAAATTATGGAAATCTTAAATTTTCAAATATCAAAAGTGACTTTAATTATGATTTAAATCCAACTCTTTTAGAAAAAATTAAAAATCGTAAAATATGGTGTGCTGCCAGTACTCATCCGACAGAAGAAATTTTTTGTGCAAAAACCCATATGGAAATAAAAAAAAAATATAGTAATGTTTTAACTATTATTATCCCAAGACATATTGATAGAACTAAAACAATTATTAAAGAGTTAACAAATTTAAACCTTAAAGTTTCTTGCTACAGTCAACAAGAGCAGGTTGATGAAAAAACTGACATATTATTAGTAGATGCTTACGGAGAAGCCTCAAAATTTTACAATTTATCTAAAAGCGTTTTTGTAGGAAAATCTTTAATAAAATCTCTAATAATGGATAGCGGTCAAAATCCCATTGAACCTGCAAGACTAGGATGTAAAATTTTTCATGGACCTAATATAAGCAATTTTGTTGAAATTTATGAATATTTAAAAAAGCTAAACATTACTAAAGAAATAAATACTTGTGATGAATTAGGTATATCTGTAGTTGAAGAATTTAAAGAAAATAAAGCTAATAATAGCAAGATTAAAGAAAAAATAAAAAATTATGGTCAAAATATATTTAATAATGTGATCATAGAATTAAAAAAATATATATAAATAATTATAGATGAATTTTTTTAAACCAAACTTTTGGGATAAAAATAAAATTTCTTTTTTTCCAATATTATTCTTTCCGCTAGCTTTATTAATTCAGTTAATAGGTATGTTTAAACGCCTATTAACAAAAACCTACCAATTTTCAATTCCAATTATATGTGTTGGAAATATTTACTTAGGTGGAACTGGAAAAACTCCTTTATGTATAGAAATATTCGCGATTTTAAAAAAATTAAATATGAATCCAGCTTTTATTAGAAAAAAATATGATTTTTTTCAAGACGAAGTAAGCTTGCAAAAAAAAATAGGTGCTGTTTACCAGGGTGAAAAAAGGGTAGACGCAGTTAATGAAGCAATAAAAAATGGAACAAATGTTGCTATTTTGGATGATGGATTTCAAGATTTTTCTTTAAAAAAAAATTTATCAATTATTTGTTTTAATGGAAAAAAGTGGGTTGGAAATAATTTTACAATTCCTGCGGGGCCCTTAAGAGAGAGTCTTAAAGCTTTGGAAAGGGCTCATTGTGTAATTATTAACGGAGAAAAAAATATTTATATTGAAAATAAAATATTAAATGAAAATAAAAAAATAAAAATTTTTTATACCAAATACAAGACTCAAAATATCGAAGAATTTAAAAATAAAAAAGTTATTGCATTTGCTGGAATTGGTATGCCAGAAAATTTTTTTGATTTATTAGAAGAAAATAATATTAATATTTATAAAACTATTAAATATCCAGATCATCATAATTATTCTGAAAATGAATTAAAAAACTTAATTGATATGGCTAATGAAAATAATGCTATTTTATTAACAACGGAGAAAGATCATGTAAAATTCAGCGAAGATAATAAAAAAAAAATAAAATTTTTAAAAATATCTATTGAATTTGAAAATAAAAGTAAGTTTATAGAAGAAATAAAAAAAGCAATATGAAAATTATAAAATATTTTTTAGAATTTGTAAGTATAATTTCCCTATTTATAATTTTTAAAATTATGGGTTTAAAAAATGCTTCTTATTTAGGGGGTGTAATTGGAAAGTATGTGGGACCATTATTTAGATCAAAAATTATTACTAAACAAAATATACAAATTGGATTAAAGGAAATTGATAATAATAAAGAGAAAAAAATAATAAATGAAATGTGGGCTAATTTTGGAAGAACTTTTGCAGAGTATATGTTTTTAAAAGATTTTAAATATAACACAACAAACTTTGATCATATGAAAATTATAGGTGCTGAATATTTAAATGAGATAAAAAAAAATAATGAACAGGTCATTTTTTATTCTGCTCATCTAGCAAATTTTGAATTAATGGCTATGGAATTAGAAAAATCTGGTATTAAATGTGCGGCAATTTACAGACCGCTTAATAATTTTTTTTTAAATCCTTTAATGGAATACTTGAGAATGAAATATATTTGCCCAACTCAAATTCCTAAAGGTAGAACTGGAACTAGAGAAATAATTAACAAAATTAAAAATGGTTACAGTATTGCTTTAATGATGGATCAAAGAGTTAGCGAAGGTTTAAAAGTTCCTTTTTTTGATAAAGAAGCTTTTACTTCTACTATTCCTGCGCAAATAGCTCTTAAATATAATTATAGATTAGTACCAATTTTTTTAGAAAGAAAGGGCAGTATAAATTTTGAATTAACTATCCATAAACCTTATGAAATTATAAAAACAGACAATGAAGATAAAGATATAAAAGATATTACGTTAAAAATTAATCAAAATTTGGAAAAAATGATTTTAAAAAATCCAGGACAATGGATTTGGTCGCATAATAGATGGAAACTTTAAAAAATGTAAGCAGGACTGCCTGGGAAAGCTTTCTAAGATGTAAAAGATGTTTTTATTTAGAAAGGAAACTCAAAATTAGACCTATAGGAATGCCAGGTTTTCCAATAAATAGCAGGGTTGATACATTACTAAAAGCTGAATTTGATATTTATAGAAAAAAACAGGAACCCCATCCCATTTTTACAAAATATAAATTAAATTTTGTTCCTTATAAAATGGATGAGCAAAAGTTAAAAGATTTTAGAAATAATTTTAAAGGGGTGAGAGCGAAATCAGCTAAAACAAGTTATATAATCTATGGTTCTATAGACGACTTATGGTTAAACAAAGACACAGATGAGGTGGTTATTTTAGATTACAAGGCAACTTCAACTAAAGAAAAAATTAATTATGTGACGTCAACTAAGAGCTACCATAAATCTTATTTGAGACAATTAGATTTTTATGCCTATTTGTTAAAATTAAATAATTTTAAAGTTTTTAAAACTGGTTATTGGATTCTCTGTAATGCGCGTGAAGATAATCAAAAAACCTTTGTCAATAAACTAGATTTTAAAATAGATCTTTTGTCTTACGATTTAAATACAGATTATATTGAAAATACTTTGGTAGAATTAGAGAAATGTTATAACAGTAATAAGGTACCTTCCATTAGTACAAATTGTGATACATGTAGATGGTCAAAAGAAACCTCTAAATTTTAACTATGAAAAAAACGAAAATTATTATTTACAATATTTTTTTCTTTTTTTTATTTTTTATTATTTTCGATTTAATAGCTAGTAATTTAATACTTAAAATTGATAATTTTACTTGTTACAAAATAGAAAGAGAATTTTATGAATTAAAAAAAAGTTGTACCGGTAGACATCAGTTCAAACCTTCTTTCCCCGTAGTAAAAATTATTACTAATAATATTGGTCTTAGATCAAATAAATTAGAAATTGACATTAATAAAAAACCAAAAATATTTTTTTTTGGAGATTCTTTTACATTTGGAGTTGGGATTGATTATGAAAAAACTTTTGTAGGATTGTTAGAAAAGAGATTTAATAATTATAATTTTTACAATTTTGCGGTCGGATCTTATAGCCCCTCAATGCATTTATATAGATTAGAACAAGCAATTAAAAATAAAATGATACCAGAGAAAGCTATATTGCTTTTAGATTTAACAGATATTTATGATGAAGGAGCTAGATGGTATACGTTAAACTCAAAGCCCCAACTAGTTTCTGATCATATTTTTAAAAAATATACTGAAAAAAAAAAATTTACCCACAAAAATTTTCAGATAACAAGACTATTAGCTTCAAAGTTAAATTATAATATAAGAATATTAAAAAACAAATTTAAAAAGAATTTCTTAGCAAAAAACAAGGAAGAAGTTAAAACTTCATTTCAAGGAAATTTTACATATACTGAAAAAAAAAATCTAAACAAAAATTATTGGTCTGAAAAAATATTTGCAACTGGAGTTCAAAATATAAAAAACAAAGTTGATAAAATGTCAAATATTTTAAAAAAAAATGGAAGTGAATTTTATTTAGTTATTTATCCTTGGGCCGAAACACTTGTTTATGGACAAAAAACTTTTGATTGGGAAAAATTTGGACAAGAGTTATGTATTCAAGAAAAATGTATTTTAGTAAATAGTTTTGATAAATTTAAGAAAAGAAAAAATAGAAATAAGAACTGGTATAGCAACCTTTATTTTGTCGGAGACGAACACTTTAACAATGGTGGAAATTTAATTATCGCAAATATACTAGAAGATAAAATATTTAAAAAAAATTATTAAATTAATAATTATTTTAGATCAAGAACAGTTGCTGGATCTAATCTTGTTTGAAACCAATTAAGTCTTATATCCAAATGGGCCCCCGTTGATCTTCCTGTTGATCCAACTGTTCCAATTATATCTCCTTGTTTAACTTTTTGACCTTTTGTAACTAATATTTTTTTCATATGCATGTATAATGTTGAAACACCATGTCCATGATCAAATATTAAAGTTCCTCCTGTATAAAATAAATCTGGTTCAGCTAATGTTACAACTCCATCTAGCATAGCCTTTATTTCTGTTCCTTCATCTGCAGCAAAATCTATTCCATAATGTGGCCACTTAGGCTTGCCATTTAAAATTCTTTGGCTTCCGTAAACACCGGTAACTATTGCATCGTCGAGTGGATTAATAAATTTATTTTTAAAAAAAGTTAAATCGCTATTAATGGATCTAGCCTCTCCTATCCATTTATTTTCTCTTTTAATTCTTTCATACACTTCTTCTGGTGGAGTTACTTTTTTTTCCTCAAGTCCGTCTATTCTTTGAATTTTATAATCTCTTTTAAAAATCTTTTTAACAATTTTTTTTTCATTTATTTTTATTACTACATCATTTTTTCTGTCTCTTCCTAAACCAAAAGCAAAATAACCTTCTTCTGTAACTTTCACTTCTTTTTTGTCGATAAAAACTTTTGAACCAGGTTCTGTTTTGCCTAAAATAAAAGAGCCTTGAATGAATTTTCCTTCAAAGTTAACGGCAAAACTTGAGGTTGTAATAAAAGTAAAAAATATAACTAAAAGTATTTTCATTTTTTATTTAACTCTTCGTATCTTTGTTGAGCCTCTTTTGGCGAAAAGTATGCCTCTTGGAGTTCAACATTCCAATAGGTCAGTTGATTTAATGGAATATTTTTTCCCGAAACTGCACAAACTACGTGGTCTCCCTCTTCTACAACTTCAAAATTGTTTGGATTAAATTTAAGTTTTGCTTTATTCCCATTCATGTATATTTAAATATTTTTAGACTTATATTATATGAATTTAGCCGTTATAGGAAGTGGTGGTAGAGAACATGCTATTTGTTATAAATTAAAACAATCTTCAAAAATTAAAAAATTATTCTGCATACCTGGAAATGGTGGTACAAAAAAAATTGCAGAAAATATAGTTGAGGATACTTCTAATTTTGAAGCTATTTATCGAATAATTAAAGAAAAAAATATTGATATTGTAATTATTGGCCCTGAACAGCCATTAGTAGATGGATTAGTTGATTATTTAAGTAAAAAAAAAGTAAAAGTTTTTGGACCAAACAAATTTTGTTCTCAATTAGAAGGTTCAAAAGCCTTTATGAAAGAATTGTGCAAAAAAAATAATATTCCAACAGCAAACTTTGGGGTTTTTGAAAACTTTGAAGAAGCTTCTAATTTTATTAAAAAAAATAATACTCCTATAGTTGTAAAAGCTGACGGAATAGCAGCTGGAAAAGGAGTTACGGTTTGTTCATCTATTAATGAAGCTTTAAAATGTACGAAAGAAATTTTAAATGGAAAATTTAAATCTTCAAATAAAGTTGTTTTGGAAGAATTTCTTAGTGGAGAAGAGTTAAGTTATTTTGTAGTTGTTGATGAAAATTCTTATAAATTTTTTGGTTCAGCGCAAGATCATAAGCGAGTTGGAGAAGGAGATACTGGGGCAAATACAGGCGGCATGGGTGCATATTCACCGGCACCTTTATTATCTGATAAGTTAAAAAAAAAAATTAATAAAAAAATTATAGAACCAACTTTAAAAGCTATGAAGGATTTGGGTTATTCGTATAAAGGATTTTTATATGCTGGTTTAATGGTAAGCAAAGATGAACCTTATTTGATTGAATATAATATAAGAATGGGTGATCCGGAATGCCAAGTTCTTATGATGAGATTAAAAACAGATTTATTTGAAATTATTGAAAGTACTATCAAAAACAAATTGAGTACTTTAGATATAAAATGGTCAAATAAAAATTCAATAACTATTGTATTATGCGCTAAAGGATATCCTTCTAATTATATCAAAAATAGTGAAATAAAAAATCTAATGAATTTACAAAACAATGAAAATAACCAAATTTTTCACGCAGGAACTTATGAAAAAGATAGTAAAATTTTTTCTAAGGGAGGTAGGGTTTTAAATATAACTTCATTTTCAGAAAATTTATTAGAAGCCAGAAATAATGTTTTGGATAATATTAAAAAAATTAATTGGAAAGACGGTTTTTTTAGAAAAGATATAGGTTGGAGAGTTCTAAATAAAAAAAAAATATGAGAATAATAGGAGGTCAATTTAAAGGTTCGGGTCTCTATATTCCTGAGAGCAAGGATACAAGGCCTCTGAAAGATTTAGTTAGAGAAAGTATTTTTAACTTATTATTTCATTCAAAAAAATTTATTTTTGAAATAGAAAACTCAAATATATTAGATTTATATGCAGGTTCAGGTTCATTTGGATTAGAATGTTTATCAAGAAGCGCTAAATTTGTCTGCTTTGTTGAAAGTAAACAACTTACATTTGAAACGTTAGAAAAAAACATTGAAAAACTGAGAATTAAAAAAAAAACTCAAACTATTTTTTATGATGTTTTTAAAGCAATTGAAAGAGATGGAATTATAAATACTAATTTTGATCTAATTTTTTTAGATCCACCTTACATAAATAAAGATATAGAAAAATTGATTGAAATAATTTTCAAAAAAAATCTATTAAAAAAAAATGGAATAATAATTTTACATAGAAAAAAAGACCTAAAAGAAAAATATCCAAATTATTTTAATATTCTAGATGAAAGAATTTACGGAATATCAAAAATAATTTTTGGTAAATTATCTACCTAAAATTTTTTTCGTTTTAATTTTTACTTGCTCTACAGCTGGTTGGTCAAATGCATTAACGTTCATTAAACGTGAAAGTAAAATTGTTTCCAATACAAAA
>MDSW01015633.1_pt1 | contig 10056 bp, 9 predicted proteins | sample 811171 | NCBI WGS metagenome assembly MDSW01 (sample SAMN05326641, study PRJNA326480) | marine metagenome | isolation source: seawater | place: Atlantic Ocean: North West | collected 2012
AATTTTATAAACCCTTACATTCTATAATAATTACAGGAGAAGTGCTTTTGCCTGGCCTTTACAATATTAATAATCAAAAATCTCTGAATGAAATAATTAATTTATCTGGAGGTCTTACTAAAAATGCTTTAAAAAATGGAATCGAAATTTTTAGAGACTCAATGAATGTGGCGTGGGAGAATATGGATTTTATTTTAGTTGATGGAGACAGTTTAAATGTTCTTAAAAAAACTGGAACAGTACAAGTTATGGGTGAGGTTCATAAGCCTGGATTTATAACATATAATAAATCATATAATGTTAAAAACTATATAAATATCGCAGGTGGTTTAAATTCATACGCTGACCCTAAGGATATAATGGTTATAGAGCCAAATGGACGAGCAATTCCACGAAAAAAAATTGGTTGGCAATCCGTACCTGAAGGCGCAATGATAGTCGTACACAAAAGAAGCTTATTTGATTCAAAAAATCAATCACAAGGCTGGACAACTTTTGGCTTATTCACTTCACAATTATCAAATATTGCTACAACTGTCCTCACTTTAATGGTACTAGTGAATCAAAATAGTAGTTCAAATGGAGGGTAAGAAGCAGAAAACTAATCTATTAATTAAAAAATATAGACTAATTAATCAGGTTAGGCAGGAAGATATGGCTAAAAAGATTGGAGTTTCCAGAGCAACCTTAATTAATTATGAAAAAGGTCATACAAATGTACCTGTAGATATCTTAGAAAAGTTAAAACTTGAGTATTCTGATTTTAAAATTTTTTTAAATGAGGGCTCATATGAAAAAAAAGATTTAATAATTAATGATGGTATTCTTGACTTTGGATTAATTGTCAAAATTATTTTTAATTTTAAAAAATATTTCATTCTTAAATGGATGATTTTTTTAGGCTTTATTGGTACTTCTGGATCTCTTTTGCTAACAAATTATTATTCTGCAGGTATATCTCTATTTCCAGCAGAAAATCAATCCTCTTCAGCTAGTCAATTACAATCTCTAGCAATTAGCGCAGGTCTTAATCTTGATCAAAGCGATCAAAGTTACAACATTACCGATGTAGCAAAATCTAGGAGAATAGCAGAAAAAGTTATCCAAAATAAATGGAATAATGTAGATAGTGAAAATAAAACGCTCATCGATTTTTGGAAACTTAGCGAAGTTGGAATTCTTTCAAAAATTTTAAAGCGAAAAAATTCAAGTGAAGACATCTTCAATAAAGGTTTAAAAAAATATTTTAGTCTACTGAGTGTAAAAGAAGATAGAAGAACTGGATTAATTCAAGTAAATATAGAAATGGAATCTCCAAATTTAGCTGCTGAAGTGGCCAATTTTATTGGTTCAGAGATTCAATCTTATATCCAAAAGCAAAATACGGTTAAAGCAGTTAAAGAAAAATTATTTATTCGAGAAAGGCTTGTAGTAGTAAAATCTGAATTGGAAATACTTGAAGAAAATTTAAAAGAATTTAAAGAAAGAAATAGAGGATATGAAGTGTCTCCAGAACTATTTATGATTTATTCTCAGAAATTTAGGGAAGTTGAGGCAAAGCAGCAGGTCTATGTCACTCTTCAACAACAGTTAGAGCTAGCTAGAATAAATGAGGTAAAGCAGACTCCAATTATAAATATTTTAGACGAAGCAAAGCCTCCTGTAAATAAGTCTAAGCCAAATAGGGTAATTATTTCATTATTATCTTTATTGGCTGGGTTTTTATTTGGAGCATCAATTTCAATAATCAGGTATTAGCAAAAGGATGAATGCAAAATGAATGATTTAAATTATTACGTAAACGAATATGCAATTATTGATGAAGATGTCACGATAGGCGATAAAACTAAAATTTGGCATTTTTCTCATATTCAGTCAGGATCTATTTTGGGAGCTAATTGCTCAGTAGGTCAAAATGTAAATATTGGCAATAATGTAAATATTGGCAATAATGTTAAAATACAAAACAATGTTTCAGTTTACGAGGGTGTTAAGCTTGAAGATTATGTTTTTTGTGGACCATCAATGGTATTTACTAATATTTTATTACCAAGATGTGAATTTCCCCAAAAAGGATCGAAATTCTATCAAAAAACACTAGTAAAGAAATCTGCATCTATTGGAGCAAATGCAACAATAGTATGCGGAACGGAAATTGGAGCTTATGCACTTATTGGCGCGGGGACTGTAGTTACTAAGAATATTCCGGACTTTGCCTTGGTTGTTGGTAACCCTGGGAAAATTATTGGCTGGGTGAATAAAAAAGGAGAGCGATTAAAATTTGACAGAAATGGCAAAAGTGAATGCAAAAACTACTCCAAACATGACAATTTTGTAAAATATATAGATATTTAAAAATTTATTAGATATATCAAATAAAAAAGTGTCAAGATTAAAACATCCTTTATTATTAAATACATCATCTTATTATTTAATTAACTTTTCGGACTATTTATTATCATTAATTATACTTCCGTTTCTAGCTAGAACAATATCTATGGAAGGGGTTGGGCTTTTAGGCCTTGCTAATACGTTAGGTGTGGTATGCTTATTAGTAATGGAGTATGGATTTTCATTATCCGCAACTAGAGAAATTGCTAGCAATGACAATGAAAATCTTTCTTTGCTTGTAAGCAAGGTATTTATAACAAAATTAATATTAATAATTCCTTGTTTAATTATCTCTATCTGTTCTTTTCTTATTGTACCAATTTTTGATAAATATTTATTTTTAATTATACTTACGCTTACTATATCAATATTAAATGGGTTAACTCCTATATGGTATTTTCAAGGAATTCAAAAAATTTACCCGTTTGCTTTGCTTAAAATATCAATTCGTATAATATCAATTCTTCCCATTTTTTTTATTGTAAGATCGGTAAATGATGTTTGGATTGTATTATTTTTTCAGTGCATTGCCTCACTATTAATTTGCACAATAAGTTTATATTGGCTTTTCAAAAAGGTAAGATTTGTATTTGTTAGTTTTAAGGATATAGCAAATTCATTGATTAATGGTTGGCATACCTTTTCTTTAACAATAATTCCTCCACTATTTACAATGTTTGCTTTTTTTTGGCTTAGCTCAAAACTATCAATAGAGTCTATTGGATTGCTTAATAGTGCTGAAAGAATTTTTAAAGCTATAATTTCAATTTTTGGACCAATTGGTCAAGCAATCTATCCATTTTTAATTTCTCAGCTATCTAAAAATAAGATGAGGGCTATAATTCAAACGAGACAGGTATTTTGGCTATATTTAGTTGTTAGCATATCAATCTCATCGATTATCATTATCATTGCAGAACCATTCATTAAATGGTATTTAGGACAACAATTTTTGGAAAGTGCAAAAATTTTACAAGTGTTTGCTCTTAGTATACCAATCATTAAAATTTCACATATATTAGGACGCCAATGGATGCTTTCAATAAAATTAGATAAAATAGTAAACATTGCAGTAGTCTTATCAAGCCTAGTTTTATTTATAATTTTAACATCATTTCATAGTTATTATAAAGTTTTTTCATTTCCGCTATCACTTTTAATTGCAGAATCATCGTTATTGATTTTTTATATAATTTATCTGGAATACCACAAACTAGGTTTTTGGAATAGTCAAATAGAAAAAAGCCTATAAAATGATGAAGATTCCAAAATTGAATGAAATTTTTATAGTGTCAAGCGTAATTGGTGTAGCAATTAGTTTTAATGATATCTATCTGTTTCATATTGTTTTTGGTTTTATTATTCTTTTTTCATTTAGAACTCTTGCTAAGAGTGATTATAAAATAGATCTTAGCTATTTTTCTACAAAATACGTTTATTTTTTTCCAATTTTTTTTGGCTGGTATTTTTTATCAATTTTTTGGTCAATAAATAAAATTTATACAGTCCAATATCTATTTTATATTTTTTGTGGATTAGGAATTGTTTTTTCCTTTATTATAGAAATAAATGATCAAAAAAAACTAAAAAGAGCTACTAAAATATTAGGAATGATATTTGGTTTAGAAATTTTCTTTTCAATCCTTGAAGCATTAACTTCGTTTAGACTACCAATATCTCCTTTTTCAGATGTTGTTACGTTTTTTGGAAGAGAACCTTCGCTCCAGCCATCACTAGACTCATTTTCTATCCCTTCAATTTTACAGCCTCCAACAGGATTTCAATGGAATCCTAATGATCTTGCCGTGACAATGATAATGTTGGTGCCCTTTTTTCTTTTTTTAAATCGAAATATCATTAAATGGATTGCAATAATCGCAATATCAATAATTATAATTATGACTTCATCTCGCACTGTATTGCTATCAATGGGGCTATTATTTTTTGTTTATCTAATTTTTTATAAAAAGCAAATAATGTCTGTTCTTCTAGTTATTATTATCACTTCTTTATTCTTATCTCAAATAGATAGGTTAAAAGAAAGTGAAAATATTCAGGTATCTGATATCGCAAATACCTTTTCTGCAATACAAGATGTGCTAACTGATGATTTATTAATAGGTCAATCTTTATCAATAAGACAAGAATTGGCAACTAATGGAATTAAAGCGATACAAGACTCATTTGTGCTAGGCGTTGGAGGAGGAGGTTCTATCGCTGTCCAAGAAAAGGTTGGGGGAGTAGATGGTAGAATTACTTCAATGCATAATTTTTGGTTAGAAGTTATAGTCGATTCAGGAATTTTATTTGCAATATCATTTTTTTTATGGTATTTATCTCTTGCTTGGGATTTATTTAAAATTGGAACAAAATCAAAAAATAATGACTCAAAATACCTAGGCAAATCAATTTCGCTTAGTATGATAATTTTTATTCCTGCAGCAATTAGTGCAAGCTCAGTAATTTATTTCTTACCAATGTGGCTTTTATTTGGATTTGCAATCGCTACACTTGAGGTAGAATCAAAACTTAACTTTGAAGAACATCAAATGTATCTTTAGCAGTTTTACACCATTTAAAATATTTAGCTCTCCTATATCCAGCTGACCTTAATTTATTTAGTTTTTCTTTATCTGAAAGAACTTCCTTAGTTTTGTTGACCATATCTTCAAAATTATTTGGATCAAAATAATACATTGCATTTCCTCCTATTTCAGGAATTGACCCTGCATTACCCCCCAAAACAACAGCTCCACTTCTCATTGCTTCTAGAATAGGGAAACCAAACCCCTCGTAGAAAGATGGATATAAAAAAAGTTTTGAATAATAATAAAAATATGGAAGATCTTCAAAATCTACATAAGGCATTCTAATTACTTTATCTGTTAAATTTAGTTTATGAATTTTATTTATAATATTTTTTTCATCATTACCCTCTGGTCCTACAATTACCAATTGAATTTCATGGCCAGAATTAATTAATTCATTTAAACATTTAACCGCGCTAATTATATTTTTATGTTTCATTGTATAGCCAACGGTTAAAAGAAAGTTTTTTGGTAAATTATATTTTTTTAATAATAAATCCTTTTTAATTCTATCTTCATCTTTTTTTATTTCTGGAAAATGATCAGCTCCATGATATATCACATTTATTTTTGAATCATCTACAGAATAATATTTTATTAAATCAGATTTAGTCTGTTTGCTTACGCAAATTATTTGGTCACTATACTTAATACAATTTTTTATTTGAAGATCTAATCTTAAATATTCAGAATTATTATGATGATCAACAGCTTTAAATCTTAAATCATGAATGGTGACAACTTTCTTTGATGGAGAAAATCTACAAATAGATTGAGAGGGAAATAAAAAAACATCTGGTTTATAATTTATAAAGTGAATAGGCAATCGTAATTGCGTCCAAAGCGTATTTAATGGAAATGATAATTTTTTATGATTAATATTATTGAAGCCACTAATTTTGTGTTCAATTTTTTTATGAAATTTTAAATCAAAGGAGTATTTTGGATACAAAGAAGCCATTGATTGAATCAAATTCCTAGTATAAACTCCAAAACCACCTTTTTGATTTAACAATGCAGTTCTAGCATCAATTCCTATATTCATCAGGTTATATTTCCTATTTTATCAATATACTAATTAGGTAATTTATATAGTAAATGAGAAAAATACTTTTTATTTCACATGGCAATTCAACCCATACTATTAAATGGGTTAGAGATCTTCAAAAAAAATATAAAATATTATTGTTTGATTGGAGGCCTATAGATAATTCACATTATGACAATTTAGAAAATGTCATTCTCATTAATCCAAAAAATAATCAATTATTTACATTACCCTTTTTTTCCTATTGCAAGGCTCTTTTAAGAATTAAAAAAATTTCAAATAAATTATCACCAGATTTGATTCATGCACATTATGCCTCCAGCTATGGACTTCTAGGTTTGAGAGCAAAAAATACCGTTTTGATTACTTCTGTGTGGGGAACGGATCTAACTGATTTCCCATATAAATCAATCATTCATAAGCAAATTATAAAATACATTCTTAAAATTTCTGATCATATTTTTGTAACTAGCAATTTTTTATCAAAACAAGTAAAAATTCTTTCAGGTAATGATTCACTACTGACACCATTCGGCGTTGAAATAAATAAAAAAATTAATAATAAAAAAAATGACGCTTTTGTTTTTGGTACTGCAAAAAATATAACAAAATTTTCTGGAATTGATATTGCAGTAAAATGTTTTGCAAAATTAAAAAAAAATAATCCCGGGGAAAAAATGAAATATGAAATAGCTGGTAATGGACCATATAGAAAAAAAATTAAATCTTTAATTCACAAGCTAGGTTTAGAAAATGATATTAATTTAAGGGGTTATTTGCCACATGAAAAAATAAATAACTTTATGAGTGAAATAGATGTTTATATTAATCTCGCTGAAAAAGAAAGCTTTGGGGTTGCAGTTCTCGAGGCAAGCGCAGCTGGAAAGCCCGTGATTGTTTCAGGTGTTGGAGGTTTGCCTGAAATAGTAGTTGAAGGAGAAACAGGATTAATTGTAAATAGAAATAATGAAAGTGAAATAATTAATGCAATGCATATCTTTTTGAAAAAAGATAAAAAAACAATTAATATGGGTAGAGATGGACAAAAATTTGTTGAAGAAAATTATAGTTGGGAGAATTCTCTAAGAATTATGTTGAATCAATATGAAAATATTATAAGTAATGAAAAATAGATTATTAATTTTAATTAATTTTTCCTTTTTCCTTTTTTCATGCGTTGACAGAGATAAGAATATCTCCTATGCATACGACCATCCTCAAATAGTTTTTTCAGGATATCAGTGGTGGAATTATGATATTATTTCAGTTGATATTTTTGGTAATGATTATAGTCATATTACTAGGAATGAATGGGCAGATACCGATCCAATTGTTTCTCCAGATGGATCACAGTTAATTTTTGCATCAGATAGAAATGGCAATCGTGAAATATATTCTTTAGATATTAAATTCATAGGAGGGTATTACAATTGGACAGTAGAAAACCTAAAGAATATTTCAGAAGATTTATATTTTGATGGAGATTTTAGTTTTTCTCCAGATGGCCAGAAAATCTTATACTTAAAATATTTTCCTGAAAATGATAATTACGATATTTTTTTAATGAATAATGATGGGTCTAACAAAAAAAACATATCTAACACCTCCTGGTATGAAAAGAAGCCAATGTTTTCACCAGATGGAAGAAATATTATTTATCAATCATGGCAATATAGTAATGTTGAAATATTTTTCACTCATTTGCTTGAAGGCAATCAGGTAAATATTACTAAGTCAATTGGGGATGATATTATACATTGGGGTAATGTTTTTTCACCAAAAGGCGACCAAATCATTTTTAGTACTAATAGAGATGGTAATTCAGAGATTTATATTTCTGATATCAGTGGAAATAATCAGGAAAATTTGTCAAATAATCAAAGTTGGGATTCAGAGCCCCAATTTTCCGTACTTGGCGACCAAATCATTTTTAGTACTAATAGAGATGGTAATTCAGAAATTTATATTATGGATATAGATGGTAGCAATCTAAAAAATTTAAGTCAAAATAAAGCCAGAGATTGGAATCCAAAAGTTTACCCAGATAATAGAAAAATTGTTTTCATGTCTGATCGTGATGATAATTGGGAAATTTATATTATGGATTTTGATGGTTCAAATCAGATAAATCTAAGTAACAACCCGCGAACTGACTTTTCCTTCTCATTTCTTCCTCTACCTAATTAATTATTTTTATCTGGATATTTTGACTATTCCAAGTGTCTCAGTTCTTTTACCTATCCGTAACGAAGGTAAATATATAAGAAAGACAGTAAAATCGCTTTTTGAGCAAGACTATCCACATGAAATGCTTGAAATAGTTATCGCTGATGGTAATTCTGATGACAATACTAGGGATGAGTTAAAAAAGCTTAAAAAACAATATAAATCAATAAAGGTAGTGGACAACCCAGGGCTAACAATGCCAAAGGGTTTTAATCTAGCTTTTTCTAATTCAAACTCTGAGTTTATCATTATGTTTGGAGGACATTCAGTGATTCCAAAAAATTATATCTCTCAATCTATTAATAATATTGAAAAAAATAATGCAGATTGCTCAGGGGGGGTTCTTAATACTATTGGAGAAGGTTATTGGGGGAATATTATAGCGTCAACAACAGCATCTATTTTTGGAGTTGGAAATGTTTCATTTAGAGTTCAAAATATAAAATCTGGATATGTTAATTCAGTGCCATATGGCTGTTATAAAAGAACTGTTTTCGAAAAATTAGGACTTTTAGATGAGGAATTAATTAGAAATCAAGATGACGAGTTTAATTTTAGAATAATTCAGGATGGAATGAGAATTTGGCAAGATTCATCATTAGTGATAGATTATTATTCACGTTCAAGCTTAATTAAACTTTTCAAACAATACTTTGAATACGGCTTATTCAAGGTTAGGGTAATTCAAAAAAGAAGGCAGATTATTTCCCTAAGACATCTAATACCCAGTCTTTTTTTAATTGCATTATTTGTCCCTAGTTTTTCATTTTACATCTTTATAATATATTTTATTGCTAGTTTATTTTTTTCAATTAAAATAGGGAAAATCAATATCTTGAAATGGATTCCATGCCAAATATCTTTCTTCATAATTCACCTTAGCTATGGATCTGGTTTTTTATATGGAATTATAAAATTTATATTTCTTTGGAATAAACGATGAATAAGGGTGATTTATCTATAAAAAATGAACGAGATAAAATTTTCCATCAAATAGTTAATAATGAAAATTTATGTATTAAAAATGAAGAAATTCTTGATTTTGGTTGCGGAGAAGGCTTTGTAATGAGTTTATTTAAAAAATGGGGATTTAATTCAAATTTTTTAACAGGTGTAGATATATCACAAAAAAGAATTGCTTTAGGAAAATCAAAATTTCCAGAATTTAAATTTATACACATAAATAATAATTTACCTTTTAAAGAAAATAAATTTTCATTAATAATAATCTCTACCGTTTTTTCATCGATAATTAATAGCGAAGATAGAAAGCATTGGGCTTCAGAAATTGACAGAGTTTTAAAATTCAATGGTCTAATTATTTTTTATGATATGAAAACCAACAACCCCTTCAATCAAAAAATCAGAAAGGTTACAAAAGATGAATTGTCTTCACTTTTTTGTGATTATACAATAAAAATAAAAAGCCTAACTGTTTGGCCTCATTTTGCTAGATTGGTAACGAGTTTTTCAAAATCTTTTTATCCTTTATTAACAAAGATTAAATTTCTCCATACGCATTTTATTGCTGAGCTGAAGAAAAATAAGAAATAAGATGAAAATTCCATTTCATAGACCGCTATTTCCAGAAAATACAATCAATAATATTGAAGCTGTTTTATCCTCAGGCTGGGTTACAACAGGAAAGAATACCCATCTTTTTGAGGATAAACTCTGCAAATATTTGAATGTTAAACATGTAATTGCTGTTAATTCATGTACCGCTGCTTTGCATTTGGGTGCTATTGTTTCTGGCTTAAGAAAAAGTGATATGTTTATTGTTCCTACTTATACTTTTGTTTC
>MDSW01052522.1_pt1 | contig 10056 bp, 13 predicted proteins | sample 811171 | NCBI WGS metagenome assembly MDSW01 (sample SAMN05326641, study PRJNA326480) | marine metagenome | isolation source: seawater | place: Atlantic Ocean: North West | collected 2012
AGACAGACGGAACAGTTACTCCTATAGATATAAATTTTAATTGGATGATAGGAAAAAATAAAAAAGATTTTATAGGAAAAAGATCATTAAAAAGAAAAGATACTGCTAGAGAAGACAGAAAACAATTAGTAGGAATTATTCCGTTAAATAAATCCCAGTTTATTGAAGAAGGTCAACATATTTTGGAATGTGAAAATTTACCAAATAAAATTACAACTCCAATTTCTTATCTTGGACATGTTTCTTCGAGTTATCATAGCCCAAATTTAAATCATTGTATCTCTATGGCTATGATAAAAGGTGGCAACAAACTAATAGGCAAGAAATTGTTTGTTTCAACTCCAAAAGGAACTAAAAATATTCCTGTAGAAGTAGTAAGTCCGGTTTTTATAGATCCGGAAAACAAGAGGCTAGTATCATGACAAAAATACTATCATTAGAAGGAGTAGAAATTTCTCAAAAAAATCTTCTGCAAATTTTGATCCGAGGCAATGGAAAAGAACAATTTAATCAGTCTATAAGTAAAGAGATATCAATATTACCTCCTCAAAAAAACCTTGAAATCATAAATAGTGAAAAGCATATTTTTGCTAAAAATTCTTTTGATCAGTGGAGCTTAATTTATTTAGATAATAGAGATTATAAAGATATTTTAAAACAAGTTTCAAATTTAAATTTAAATGACGAAATTCTTGCTTCTGATTATTCCTATGGCCAAGTATATTTTGAAATTTATGGTAAAAATAAGAATGAATTTTTAAATAAATTAACGCAATTTGATTTACGTCAAACTAGATTTCCAGAATTTACAATGGCACAAACTTTAATCGCAAGAATAGATTGTTCAATTTATAATTTAAATGATAGGTTTTTAATTACTTGTAATCGTTCTTTCGAAGATTATTTTAAAGATAGACTTAGAGACACTGCAAGTTTAAACTAAAGAATTATTATATGCAAAAAAAATCTAAGATAATAATAGTAGGAAGTGGTATTACTGGAGCCAGTACTGCTTATCATTTAACTAAACTTGGATGGAAAGATATAACTGTAATAGACCAAGGACCTCTATTTGAAACAGGAGGTTCTACTACACATGCACCTGGTGGAGTATTTCAAACTAATCCCTCTAGAATGATGTGTAAGTTTGCTCAACATACTGTAAAACTCTTATCTTCATTAAGCTATGATGGTAAACCATGTTATCATGCTGTTGGTGGCATCGAAGTCTCTAAAACTAAGGAAAGACATCAAGACTTATTTCGTAAAATGGGACTGGCACACAGTTACGGATTGACGGAAGCTAAAATTATTTCACCCGAAGAAGTTCAAAAAATGAGTCCCTATATAGATCCTAAAAAAATTTATGGTGGTTATTATGTACCAAATGATGGTTTAGCTGCTCCAGTTAGAGCCGTACAAGCTATGGCAAAGTATGTAACTGATGAAAATGCTGGAAAATTTATTGGCAATACGGCAGTGACAGGTTTTAAAATTGTTAATAATCAGATTAAAGGCGTAGAAACAGAAAAAGGTATTTTCGAATCAGATATTGTTCTCGTTGCTACAGGTATTTGGGCGCCAAAAATAGGAAGACTTGCAGGCATTTCTCTTCCATTAGTTCCTTGTGAGCACCAAATGGTGTGGACAGAACCTTTTGAAGAACTAAAAGAATTTAAAGCTGATATGAAAGAGGCATTAGTAAAACACGCCTTGGTAAGACATCAAGATTATAGTTTATATTTCAGACAATGGAATGACACTTACGTAATCGGTAATTATCGTCATGAGCCAAGAATTTTAGAATCAGAGCAGCTTTTAAAACCTCAAGACGCTGAAGAGATGCCCTCTCTTGTGGATTTTAGACCTCAAGATTTTGAAGGAGCGCATAAAGAAACTAATTGGTTATTCCCCAGTATTGCAAAGAAAAAAATCACCAAGAAAATAAATGGTATTTTTTCTTTTACTAATGATGGAAACCCTCTCCTCGGAGAAACTTCTATAAAAGGGTTGTGGTCAGCTAATGCAGTTTGGATAACTCATGCTGGAGGAGTAGGTAAAGCAATGGCTGAATGGATAGTTAATGGCGAACCTGAGCTAGATGTTAGAGAAGGAGATATTAATCGTTTCCATAAGCATCATCATGTAAGAAAATACTTAAGAGCTAGAGGAAAACAAAATTATCGAGAAGTTTACGACATTATTCATCCCTTACAACAAATGGAACAACCAAGACCTTTAAGAAGAAGTCCTTTCTATTCAAGACTAGGGGATCAAAAAGCTAAATTTTTTGAAGTTATGGGTTGGGAAAGACCTCAGTGGTATGAGTCTAATAAAGAGTTGCTGAAAGGGAAAAATTTTCCAAATAGATCAGGATGGGCGGCTAAATATTGGTCTCCTATTCAAGCGGCTGAACATTTAACTACAAGACAAACTGGTGCTCTTTTTGATATCACTGGATTTGTCAAAATTGAAATCAGTGGAAAAGGCGCCTTAGATTTACTGCAAAAAGTTTGCACTAACAACATAGACGTAAAAGTGGGCAAAGTTGTTTATACCGTGATCTCAAATATATATGGAGGAATAAAAAGCGACCTGACAGTAAGTAGACTTGAGGAAGATAAATTTTGGATCCTTGCAGGAGCTGGTAATGGAATGATTGACTTGACTTGGTTTAGGCAGAATGCACCAAAAGACGGCAGTGTCACAATTATTGATTGGACTTCAGCTTATGCTGGTATTGGTTTGTGGGGACCAAATTCAAGAAAAGTATTAGAGAGCTTGTGTGAAGATGATGATGTTTCTAATCAGGCTTTTCCTTTTTTTTCAATTAAAAATTTATCTATCAGCCACATTCCATGTATAGCTGTAAGAATATCTTATATTGGAGAACTTGGTTGGGAAATTTATACTCCTACTGAATATGGATTGACGCTTTGGGATGAATTAAAAAATAAATCTCAAGAATTTAATATGATTTGTTCAGGAGCAGGAGCTTTTGAGTCTTTAAGACTTGAAAAAGGTTATAGATCTTTAGGTGCAGATATTCATACAAATTCTAATCCATATGAGGCCGGTTTAGGTTTTACCGTAAAATTAAAAAAAGAAAATAATTTTATTGGCAAAGAAGCTTTAATTAATTTAAAGCAAAAGCCTATTAGTAAAAAATTGTGTTGTATGATTATGGAAGACAACGAGGGCATGGCACTAGGAAAAGAACCAATTTATGACAAAAATAGTAAACCAGTAGGATATGTTACAAGTTCAAACTATGGTTATTATGTAGATAAGCATATTTTGTATGGATATCTTCCATTTGAACATTCAAAAGAAGGCACAAAATTAGAAGTTGGGTATTTTGGGAAAAGACATCCAGTCGTAGTAACAAAAGAACCTTTGTTAGATCCAGAAAGTAAGCGACTTAAATCTTAAATATTATCAATACAAGTCAAAAACTAATTCTTCATTGTTTTGAGCTCTAAAACATTGCCGTGGGGATCTTCAATAAAAAATGTTTCTTGCTCTTCTTTTTGACCTTTAAATCTCGTGTAGGGATTATCAAGGTAATTAATCTTAGAATTTTTCTCTATATTATTTTTGATTTTTTTAAACACATCTGAGTTTAGATGCACTCCAAAATGAGGTATAGGAACTTTGCCCATATCAACATCATGTCTCTCTCTTGGAAGTTTTGTTTCAGTCTTGTGAAGAGTAAGTTCATTTCCCCAAAAGTCTATATCTATCCACTTACCTTCTTCTCTGTTACCCAACTTACATCCAAGAACATTTTTATAGAAATCTATAGCAGTCTCCAAATTGCCTGCTGGTATAGCTAAATGAAAAGGTTTACTCATAATTTGAGCGTTATAAATAATTCTTTAAATTTTTCAAGTAGTCATTATATACATAGTATGAAAAATTATTTAGAATCTATAAAATCACGTGATCCTGCGGCAAAATCTTTATTGAGTATTATTCTCACTTACCCAGGTGTCAAAGCCGTATTCTTTCATAAAATTTCAAACTTTTTTTATATCGCAGGTTTTGATTTAATTGCGCGAATAATTTCGCAAACTGTAAGATTTTTCACGGGTATAGAAATCCACCCTGGAGCAAAAATAGGTAAAAATTTATTTATCGATCACGGGATGGGAGTTGTAATTGGAGAGACATCTGAAATAGGTGACAACGTCACTATTTATCACGCAGTAACATTAGGAGGTATTTCTCCAAGCATTAATAGTGATAACCAAAGAAATGAAAAAAGACATCCAAGCATTGGAGATGACGTAGTAATAGGATCCGGCGCTCAAATAATAGGTCCAATTAAAATAGGTAACGGTTCAAGAATAGCAGCTAATGCAGTTGTGGTTAAAGATGTTCCTGATAATTCTACTATGGTTGGAATACCTGCTAAAGCAGTAAAAGTCGGAAATCAAGGAAACTTTAGGCCTTATGGAGTAGACGATAAAGTAAAAGATGAACAATAATAATTGGGATCCTAATCTAACACCTGAACAAAATTATATTTTAAAACAAGAAGGAACAGAGTCTCCTGGGTCAAGTCCACTTAATAATGAAAAAAGAGAAGGATCGTATCACTGCGTTGGGTGTGGAACAAAATTATTTGATTCCTTTTCAAAATATGAAAGCGGTTCGGGATGGCCTTCTTTTTTTAAATCTTTACCTGATGTGTTTGAAGAAAAAACCGATATGCATATAGGCTATCCTAGAACAGAATATCATTGTAAAAAATGTGGTGGACATCACGGGCACGTATTTGATGATGGACCAGAACCAACTGGAAAGCGTTATTGTAATAACGGAGCTTGCTTAATATTTAAACCAAAGAAAAAATGATAAGTTTTTTAAAATATTTTTACCACATGTATTACAGACCAAAAATATTTTTCCCAAGGAAATCCTATTCTTCTTATGGGGAGGATGAAATAATACTTAAGTTTTTTAGAAACAAAAAAAATGGATTTTACGTTGACGTTGGATGTTATCATCCATTAGTTGGAAGCAATACTTATTTACTTTATAAGAAAGACTGGAAGGGCGTAAACATTGACGTAAATCAACTTTCAATTGACTTGTTTAAAAGAGCAAGAAAAAACGATGAAAATATTAATATTGCAATATCTAATAATAAAAAAAAAATAAAATTATTTTTTAGAAGAGAAATCAACATGTTGAATACTGTAAATAAAAAGTACGCTCGAATGCATTTTAAAAAAGGTTTTAATGAAAAAGTAGTTAAGGCTGATACTCTTGACTCTGTTTTAAAAAAGACGCGTTATTACTCAACACAAATTGATTTTCTTAATTTAGATGTTGAGGGTAATGAATTAAACGTGTTGAAATCTTTAAATTTTAAAAAATACAATCCAAAATTGATTTGTGTTGAAATTCATAATTATGCATTAAAATCTGATATTGATCCTAGTAATTTAAAAAATAACTTAACGTATAAATTTCTTTTGAATAAAAAATATAAACCTTTTTGGAACAACGGATTTTCATATATTTTTATAAAAACTTAATTTAAATTTAATCCACAAGCCTATTAGTTGATTCGAAGAAGTTATTCACTGGTTGTATTATTTTACTTTGAATACAACTTGATCAATAGTTAATATTAATTTAGCCATGACTCATAAACCAAGGCTACACAAATTTGTAAGACTATCTTTTCATCCACCATGAGAATAAAAAGTGTTCCCCGTTTATTATTATTTTTTCTTCTATTAGTTTTTTCTAATAACTTGAATGCAAGCTCCAGTTGGTCTCCAGCATTGGAGGGGGATAAAATAATTCTTATAAGACATGCTTTAGCACCTGGTAGTGGCGACCCTCCTGGATTTAAGATTAAAGACTGTAAAACACAGCGAAATTTAGATGAAAGAGGTATTAATCAAGCAAAAGAAATTGGAAAATTATTTAGAGACAATCAAATTCCAATAGATAAAGTTTTATCTAGTCAATGGTGCAGATGTAAAGATACTGCTTTTCATGCCTTTGAAGAATTTAAAGAATTTTCTGCTTTAAATTCAACTTTTTCTGCAAGATTTAGTCAAAACGAGTCTAAGCAAGCAAAAAAATTAAAACGTTACGTTAAAAAATGGGACGGTAAAGGAAAAAATTTAATTTTGGTAACACACTATGTAATAATAAGGGCTATGACTGGTAGAGCGCCAAACTCAGGAGAAATAGTTATAACAGATAAAGATTTTAAAATTTTGTCAACGATTAAGACTAGTTATTAAAGATGTAATATAAAATTATAATAATTATAGAATATTCAACTATAGTTTTAATTATTTTTAATTTATTCTTGTCCTCAAATTTAGAATTTATGTAGAGGGCTAGCCTTGCAAAAACTAACTGCACAAAAATTACAGTAAAAACTATTCCACATAACACATAGTAAAAGGAGAAATTTTTAACTCCATAATAGCAAGCAGCTAAAAAGGTCAACCAAGATATGTTTGACACAAATAAAGTAATTAGAATTCCTGATCCTTTTTTAAAAAAACTTTGTGATTTTATAAACGAATAAGACCACAAAAGCGTAAATAAAAAGCCAATGTATTTAATAATCATGAGCCAATATTGTAATTGCGAGTGATACCAAAGGCAAATATAAAGAGAGTATGATTATTAAGCTAGCTTTTGCTTTTGGAGCGGGATTTATAAGTTTTTTAACCCCTTGCGTATTACCAATTATTCCAGGTTATATATCTTATATAACAGGTAAAAACTTAAACGAGATTGAACACGATAAATCAATTGTACTTTACAAAACAATTTTATTTTCTTTAGGGTTTTCATTAGTTTTTATTGCATTAGGCGTCACTGCTTCCGCAGTCGGAAATATCTTATTATTTTTATCTAATGAACTTAGAATTGCAGCTGGTATTATAATCATTTTATTTTCTTTACAAATGTTAGGTGTATTAAATTTTCAATTTTTAAATCAAGAAAAACGAATTGATATAAAAGGATATAAAGATAATTACGTATTCCCATTCGTAGTTGGAGCAGCTTTTGCTTTCGGGTGGACGCCGTGTATTGGACCAGTTCTAGGTTCCATTTTGGCTTTATCTGCTACTGAAGCTTCAATTAACAAAGGTATTCTTTTGCTCTCTTTTTATTCGTTAGGATTAGCCATTCCTTTTATTTTATCTGGTTATTACATGAATAGTTTTTTAATTTCTAAAAAAGGTTTTAACAAATACTATAATAGAATTACAAAAACAGGTGGAACAATTTTATTAATAACTGGAATTTTAATTGCCACTAATCAAATTCAAGTTATTAGTTATTATATTTTGACATCTTTTCCATTCCTAACTAGTCTAGGTTAATGAGTGATATAACTGTACTAGGAATTTTTGTAGCCGACATTAGTTTTTCGGGAAATAAAATTCCAACTACCGGAGAAACAATTCTTGGGGATAGTTACAATATTGGACCAGGAGGAAAAGGGTGTAATCAAGCAATAGCAATTTCTAGATTAGGAGGAAAGGTAAACTTTATTTCAAAATTAGGAAATGATGATTACGGAAAATTAGCAATCAAAAAACTTAAACAAGATAATATAGATACTTCAAACATAATAATTTCTAACAAACATAAGACTGGAGTTGCAGGTATTCATGTTGATAGAAATACTGGAAAAAATGCAATTACAGTTGTTAGAGGTGCTCCTTCAAGCTTAACCTCACAAGAAATTAATACAAGTTTAATAAAACAATCAAAAATATTTTTAACTCAGCTAGAAATTCCTATTGAAGTTACCTTACACTGCTTAAAAGCTGCAAAAGATTATGGCTTAATAAACATATTGAATCCTGCCCCCGCGTGTAAGCTCAGCAATAACTTTTTTGAGTTGATAGACTATTTTACACCCAATGAAACCGAAGCTGAGTTTTATACAGGAATTAAAATTCATGATGAAAATGATGCAAGTAAAAGTGCAAAAAAATTAATAAATATGGGAATTAAAAATGTAATAATAACTTTGGGTGAAAAGGGATTGCTCTATTCAGATGGTAAAGAAGAAATTTATATCAAGGCAACTCAAGATAAAGCTATTGATACCACGGGTGCAGGAGATGCATTTAATGGAGGTTTTTCATTCGCTTTATTAAAAGGGAAAAAAATTAAAGAATGTCTAGAAATAGCAAATAAAATTGCAGGTCTTTCTACTACAAAATTAGGGGCAGGTGACTCAATGCCGACTTTTAAAGAAATTAATTTGAAGGTTTAAATAGTAAGCATAGACCATTATTACAAAATCTTTTTCCAGTAGTGCTTGGCCCATCATTAAACACATGACCATGATGAACTCCACATTTTGCACAATGATATTCTGTTCTAATCATTCCAAATTTACGATCTACCTTTGTTTTAAAAGCTCCAGGTAGTGCCTCTGAAAAAGAAGGCCATCCCGTTCCGCTATCAAATTTAGATGAGGAAGAAAAAAGTTTAGCACCACAATTAGCACAATGGTAAAAACCTTCTCTATTCTCTTTATTCAACTCACTAGAAAAAGGTCTTTCAGTCCCTTCATTAAACATAATATCTTTTTGTTCATCAGTAAGATTTTTATTCAATAATTTTTTTGTTGCTGCATAGAGGATTTTTATAGGCAACAAAGTTGAAATTAAAGAGAGACCTATAATACGTAAAAACTTTCTTCTCATTTGCTGTTTAAAATTTTGTCCAGCTCTCCACTTCTATTCTTGTCTTGTAACTGCTCGTTTCCTCCTATGTAGTGATCGCCTACAAATATTTGTGGTATAGTTTTAGCACCATTTGTTCTTTGAATCATTTCTTTTGCTTTTGCCGAGTCTTTCCAAATATCAAATTCTTCAATTACAACGTTTTTAGATTTCAATAACGCTTTTGCAGCACTACAATAAGGACACGGATTTCCAGAATACATAGTTACTTTTTTCATATTTAATATATATCAGTAATTTTAATTTTTTCCCTGAGCTTTTTTCGCCCAAGTTTAAATTTTTTCCTATGTTTAATGCTTGTATTATGCACTCGTTTCCTCCAAAGCCTAAATGAACTTGGTTTTAAATTTTTTCTCATTAATTTAATAACATCTGATTCTGTCTTTCCAGTTTTTTCTTTAATTTCTTCAAAAGTTATACGGTCAGCCCAAGCAGCCCAAATAATCCAATTATCGTCCTTATCTTTCGGTTCAGGATTCTTAACTTTAGTTTGAGGAATTAAACTTCTTTTTTTCATTAATTGATATATAATCATAAAAATAATGTTTCCCACAGATTTTTTAATTTTTTTGCAAATAATATTATTTTTATTTATTACGCCTGGTCCTCCACGCGTTGTAATAGTATCTCATACATTAAACTATGGAATTAAAAAGTCTGTATGGACAGCTTTTGGAGATATATCAGCTAACCTTTGCCAAGGAATTCTTGTTGTATTCTTTATCGGAACTTTTTTGAGTGATAACCCTGATATTCTTCAATTGTTAAAGTGGGCAGGAATTTTATATATAATTTATTTAGCTTACGATACTTACTCAACTAGAATAAAATTGATTAATTCTAAATATAAAAATTTAAAGTCAATATTATCTTTTTATAGAGATGGCTTTCTTGTTGCTGGATTAAGCCCAAAATCAATAATATTTTTTGGTACAATATTTACCTCATTTATAGATTTTACATCAAACTATACTGCACAGTTTTTAATCTTAATAAGCACTTACATACTGTTAGATTTCATAACTTTAATGATTTATGCTTTCGCTGCGAATAAAGTTTCAGTTTGGTTAAAAGGAAATCCAAAGATGTTAAATACAATCTCTGCGTGTGTGCTTGTAGTCATAGCAATATATATTGCTGTGACACAAAGTTATTAATTTACTCTTAGCTGTTGTTTTAAAGCTAATTTCTTGTTTTAATAATTAAAATTAATTAATTAATTAACAAAGGGGAACAAATGAATAAACTAGTAAAACTATTTACTATATTTATTTCAGCTATAACTTTAACATTAGCTAGTATCTCT
>MDSW01149268.1_pt1 | contig 10056 bp, 5 predicted proteins | sample 811171 | NCBI WGS metagenome assembly MDSW01 (sample SAMN05326641, study PRJNA326480) | marine metagenome | isolation source: seawater | place: Atlantic Ocean: North West | collected 2012
GGAGGATTGGGGGGATTGGGGGGAGGGTTGGGGGGGGGAGGGGGGATCTAGAGAGGCGTCGAGGGATATATCGGAGGCGTTTCGGGACGACGCGGAGTTGGCGACGCGCGCGTTCGATCGCGCGAGCGTCGACGGGGCGGTCCTGCGGCGGCTCGACGCGTTCTTCCGGCCGGAGAAGGAGGCGCTCGCGAAACTCTTCGGGGACGAAAAGTTTCTGTGGAGGGAGTTCTCCGACGAGTGAGTCCTCCGAGTTCGAGGCGCGCGGGCGGGACGAGGTGGAGGAGGTGAGAGGCGGTGGTGAGAGGCGGTGAGAGGCGGCGGTCAGAGGCGGCGGTCAGAGGCGCGGCTCGGCGGGGACAAATTTTTTCCCCTAAACCAACACAAACAAAACTTTGGTCACTCGCTCGCGGCGGTCCTCACTCGCTCGTTCGACTCGACACCTGTTGTTTCCGCTCCGCTCGCTTCGATCGGACCTATGGGAGGAGAGTCGTCGGAGATTCGGAGAGCTACGTTTTCCACGGCCACGCTCTCGCTTCTCTCCACGTCGAGCGCAGCGGGCATCCCCCCCCCGGCGCGGGCGCGCCCCTCGCCGGCCTTCTCATCAGCGCCTCCTCCCTCCTCGTCGCCTTCTCCCGCACGCGCGCCAGCCCCGGCGGCGGGTAGAACGGCACCCCCGCGAGCAGCACCTTCGCCGCCTGGTGGTAGATCCGGAACGCGACCCTGTGCGGGGAGAGGCCGTGCTCGAGGAGCGTTCGGAGCCCCGCGCGTTCGTTCCTGGCGTGTCGCCGCCCGCTCGCGTCCGACTCCCGCTCGGCGACGAGGGACGCGGCGAAGTAATCGCCGAACACCGGGTGGTCCACCACGTCCACGTGGAGGGAGATCGCGCCGGCGTCCGCGTCCAGGGTCGTGCGAATGTCCCAGTCCCCCTCGGCGTCCATGAAGGGCGAGACGTGGAGGGATTTGGGCACCCTCTGCCCGCGCGGGTCGAAGTCGAAACGCACGCGCTCGCCCCAGGGCGTGTTCGTCACCTCCGCCACGCAACACCTGAGAAGGGGAGGCGGCGGCGGCCTACGCGCGGACTCCGAAGGATCGGACTTCGAAGGACTTCGATCGGGTGGTGGTTCGGGTGGTTCGTCGAAGCAGTAGTAGACGCTGATTGGGTTCTGCGCGTACCCGAAGGTCCACGGGGAGGTGAGGAGCTTCACGGGGCCCGACGCGCCGCACCTCGCGCGGCACTCGTCCGCGCCGAGGTGGTCGTCCGCCTGGCCCGAGCGCAGGAACCAGGGCGGGGGCGCGTCGAGGTCGATCAGCGCTAAACGCAGGGGGTACGCGAACCGCCGCCGGACCGGGTACTTGCGCGAGTGCGCGACGCGGCCGACGTAGAAGTCCGCGCCGGGGTGGCGCTCGGGGCGGAGGAGCGCGAGGGGGTTCGCGAGCGTGGCGAGGACGCCCAGTGCGCCGCGGATCGCGTGCGTCCACGCGCAGAGGAGGAGGCTCAGGAGCTGCGCGACCGCCTCCGTCCGCGCGAAGAGGGAGGCGGGGGAGGGGGAGGACGGGGAGGACGGCATCGGCCGCCGGGAGCCGCCCGGGGACGAGGGCCGGCGGCGCGGACCGCCCCGAGCCCGCGCGGCGCCGCGAGATGTGGCACCACCCGTGCCCTAAGACGCGCGAAAACCTCAAAACTCTTGGTGAAAGTCCGCGCCGGTCAAGTCGTCCGCGCGCGCCGCGCGCTGCGCCGGACTCAGGTGGAGTGCAAATCGTACCGGCCGTTCGCGGAACGGCCCGCGCTCTCGCAGTCCTCGGGCGCTCGCGGCGGCGACCGCGATGGTGCTCACGTGGGCGGCGACCTCGCTGGCGAAGCGAGGGGGCAAGCCGCCGTCCCCGCGCGCGGCGATCGCGATGATGGCGGCGCTCCTCGCGCTGCAGATCGGGTGGACGACGAGCCGGTCTCGCGCCCCGCCGCCCGCTCGGCTGGGCGACTGGACGCGGGGGGGGGAGGAGGGCGAGGGCGAGGGCGAGGGCCCCGACGAGGGCGTCGCGCCCGACGCGCGCCGAGCCCCCCGGCGGGACGACGTCGTCGAGCCCGACGGGTTCTCCCTCGCCGTGGGCGCGAAGCGCAGGGGCCGCGTCTCCGTCCACCCCCCGAGGGCGATCGGGCTCGGATTCGAGCAACACTGGCTCGGCGAGGCGGACGCCGCGCCGCGGAGCGCCGCCGCGAACCCACCCGCCGGTGACGAAGCGCGCGCGCGTCCGCGGAGTCGCGCGCCGAGCAGCGAACCCCCGTATCCGTAGTGAGACGACGCGCGTCAGTAGCCGCGTTTTAGCAGAGAGCACCCATCGTAGCCCACCGTCGAAGGGAGACGGTACAAGTACGAAAGTATGATATTTACTTTCGTATACCTAAACGATCCGTCCGTCGGATCATCGACGGGCGTTCGCCTCGATCGCCCCGCCCGCCTTCACCGCGACGTCTGCACCGATCCGCCCTCCCTCGTTCGTTCGTCTCCGCCGATTTCGCTCCGTCGGCGTCGTTTGTTCATCCGGAGCCGCTTGTGCGTCTCCAAGCGCCTCGCCTCCCTCGCCTCCTCCTCCCTCGCCTCCGTCCTCTTCGCGGGTCGCTTCGTCGCGTAGTGCTCGGCGTTGTCTCCGTCGTCGGCGACGCGGGCGTACCACTCGTCGTCGTACCCCGTCTCGCGCGTATCCGGGACGACGCGGCCGAGGCACCCCGAGTATTTCGTCTTCAGACGGTCGGCGGCGCTCGCGCCTCCTTTTTCCGCCTCGGACGCTCCGGCGGCGTCGGCGAAGTCGCCGCATACGGGCGTTTTCCCCGGCGCGACGGTGAACCCGTCGCGGATCAACGCGAACAGGCGCAGGAAGACGCCGAGCCACGTCGCGTGCGCCGACCGCGCCGCGTCCTCGCAAAACGCCGTCGCCGCCTCCGCCGCCTCCGCGGGCGGCGTACTTTTCAGCTTCGCGTCCATCTCATCCGCGCGGCGCATCAGGTCCGCCTGCGCCTTCTCCAGCTCCGCGTCGAGCGCGGGCTGGACGACGTCCGCGCGTTCGCCGTACGCGAGGTTGCTCACCAGATTCCACACCCAGAAGCTCGAGTCCAGCGACGGGGTGAACGCGTCGGCGTCGGGCGCGTCGGCCGTCGTTTTCGCGCGCGCGTTGGGCACCTGCCCGAGGCGATCCGCGAGGGAATACGGCACGCGCGTCGCGCCGCCGTACACGGGCGTCCGGAGCGCCGCGCCGGAATCGTCGGGCGCCCACCACTGCAGAGCCGCGACGGGAGCGGGCATCCAGGGGCGGACGGGCGCGACGAACGTCCAGCTCGTCTGCTGCGTCGCCACCGTGCGCTCGTTCGCGAGCTCCGTCGGCGCGCCGAGACTTCCGCCTCCGCCGCGAGGGTCCGTCCAGATGAGAGGCCGCCACCGGTACGCGCTGTGCCCCGGCCCGGCGCCCACGTCGCGCCGGGTGAGCCCGCGCGGGTCGAACCAGGAGCCCTCCTGCCGAGAACGCATCAGGGCCATGACGTCGAGGACGCTCAGCGACGCGGCGGAGGCGGTTTTGTTTCGCTCGAACGGGTACGCGAACAACGGCATCCTGTTCTCCGGGTCGAACCCGCGCGCGTACTCGAGGTAGGGCTCCATCGCGTTCGGCGCGACGACGCGGCGGTAGATGTCCCACACGCGCGCCTCGCCGTGCCTCGCGCCGCTGAACGTGATCGGGTCGTACGCCGCGGAGAAGTCGAAATCCTCATCCGGGAACGCGACGCGATCGGCGGGGTAGCGGCCGATGGATCTCGCGAAGTCGACGACGTCGCGCGAATACAACGTCTCCGCCGCCACCTCGACGACGTCGCCCTCGGGCCCGATCGCGGTCGCGGTGTTCTTCATGAACGTCGTCGTTCGGGCCTGGTTCGCGTGCGCGAGGATGGCGCCGTCCGGAACCCTGGTCGCGACCCAGACGGCGCCCGGGGCGAAGGCGCCCTTGCCGACGAGCTCCATCGCCCACGCCTCGCCCTCCGCGTCGACGCACGAGAAACTCTCGCCGTCGCTGGCGTACCCGTGCGTCGCGACGAGTCGGTCGATGAGCGCGATCGCCTCGCGGCACGTGCGGCACCGCTGGAGGGCGATCCAGATGAGGTTGCCGTAGTCCATGATCCCGCCGGAGCCGTGCGAGTCGAGCTCGGGCAAGCCCCCGAACGTCGTCTCGCCGATGACGAGGCCCACCTCGTTCGCGTTGCCCATCACGTTGAACGTCGCGCGAGCCTCGGGGATCATGCCCAGAAAAACCGCGTCGTCCCAGTCCCACACCTCGCGCGTCGCGTTCGGGGGGTTGTTCCGCGTCGCGGGGTAGTGCCCCAGCGAGCCGTACAGCGAGCCGCTGTCCGCGTTGTACGCCAAGATCGCGGACGCGTCCGAGGACGCGCCGGGGGTGACGAGGATGTTCGTGCACGCCGAGGCGAAGCGAGCCTCCGGGGGGACGAACAGCGACGCGGCGAGGAGGAGAAGCGCCCGACGAGCGCCGAGACGAGCGCGGGAGCGCCCGAGGGCGATGCCGAGACGCATGTCGAGGCGCGAGCGTGCGGGGCGCGAGCGTGCGAGGCCGAGGCGCGGCGCGATCTGAGACCACGTCAGGTTTTTCGCGCGAGACACGTGGACGACCACGAGTTTCTCGTAGCTGATGCGAAATGGCTGTCACTGTTGAATTGAGTCGACTTCCGGCGCTACTCCCCGCGCGACTCGCGGAGCCGCTCTTCTCATCTCTCGACCCCTCCGCTCGCCTCGAGCTCGACGATCCTCTCCATGGTCCCCGTCTCCAGGAACTCGTCGATCTTCGCGGCGATGCCCTTCCCGATCCCCGCCACCTTCGTCTTCCCCGGCTTTGCCATCGCCTTCCCGCTCGTCGCCGCGTAGTCCAGCGCGCGAATCGCCGCCGCCGCCGCGACGTAACTCTTGATCTTGAACGCGTCGCCCTTGGCGCGCTTCTCCAGCCGCACCAGCTTATCCAGGCACGACGCCAGCGCGGAGTTCTCCGGCACCTTCGCGGGCTCGCCCCCCTCGCGCTCCTTCTTGCTGAGCGGCGGGTACATCTCGCGGAGCGCCGCGAGGCTCGCGTCGCCGTCCCACGCCCCCGTCTCGGGGTCCCTCTTGGCCATCAGCTGCGCGCCGATCTCGCTGCGCACGACGGAGGCGTCCGGGAGCTGGAACCCGAGCCGAGTCGCCGCCTCGAGCAGCGCGTCTGCGGCCTCCTTCGGTCCGAGCGCCCCGAAAACCTCCGGCGCGGGGAGCCCGGACGGGGGCTCCGGTTCCTCGTCGGCGCCGCCGGGCCGCGCGGGCTCCGGCGCGGGGTCGTCGACGTCCCTCCAGCGCTCGCGCGCCACCTCGCCCTCGCCGGCTTTGAAATAGCACGGCACGAAGGCGCCGATCTCGGCGTCGAAGGCGCCGCGGCAGGTCCACTCGCCCTGCCCGCGGTGGCCGGAGGGCGCGGGGTACTTGACCTTGAGCTTGCCGGTGACGCACCGGGGGCAGGGGGGGAACGCGCCCCACAGCTCGCCGTCGACGCAGCGCGCGACGAGCGCGGCTTTCGCGCCGGAGGTGATGGCGCGGTTCGCCTTGAGCACGAGCTTCAGGGCGTCGGTCTTCATGGCGTCGTACTTCCGCGTCAGGTCCGGGGCCTGGTCGTGCTCGGTGAGGTCGACGCCGAACTCCGGGTCCTTCGGCTTGGTGGCCGCGCGCTTCTTCGCCGACCCGGGAGCGGGGTCCGCCGCGTCCGGCGTCGCGGAAGGCTTCTTCGCCTTCTTCCTCGCGGGCGGAGACGCGGGGGAGGAGGGGGAGGAGGGGGCGTCCGCGCCCTCGGACGAGGACGACGACGCCTCCTGCGACGGCTCGAACTCCGAGCCGGACTCGGAGGCCGAGGCCGAGGCCTTGCGCTTCGCGTCGCGAGGCATGAGAGGCGGACGAGGGCGAGCGACGACGCGAGAGCGGGTGTGGGCGCGAACGCGATCGCGAAACGTGGATCTGGTTTTTTTTTTAATAACAACCTCGCCGCGTCTCAACTTGCGCGCGCGCGCGCGTGCCCTTGAGTTGCGTGGGGCCGAGACGCGCTCTGCTTTTCCCACGAACGTGACGTGAAAAACCCCGCGCGGGGCGCTGGGGCGCTCGCATCATCACCGTCACCGTGACGTGGGGGTCGAACGCGCGCGCGCTCGGCGCTCGACCCGGGTCGGCGCTCGCGCGTCGGAGCGCATCTCCGCCTCCCGCGCGCACCCGCGCGGTCGGCGGGCGTACGAGACGCGTCAGCGAGATGTTCCTTGAAAAACATTCAGTCTGTCAGACAACAAGTGTGGGTTTTTACGGTGGACGTTTTCGTGAGACTGGATACCTGGTGCGCACTGCACATTTTTTCCTCACGCTCCCCGCGTGTGCCGTCGTGCGTATCTCGAGGGATTCGTTTCTCGTTGCAAGGTTCGTTGGCCGGCGCACGCCGCGCCGGTCGCCCCGCGCGCATTCCTCCTCGCGCGCGCGCGCTCGTCGTCGCCGCGCCGGCCTCCGCTCTCGACCGACCCGCCTCGCGCACGTCCGCGAGGCGATCCCCCCCGCGAGGATGATGACGATGCGCGAGCACGCGACGGACGATCGCGCGCAGCGGTCGCCGGAGGGGCGACCGCGAGGGTTGTTCCTCGCCGCGATGACGAGTCACGATCCTTCGGCCAAGGACGACGACGCGCGCGTCGCGCCCGCGCCCGAGCCCAAGATCGTCGACGCCTCGACCGCGAACTTAGGCGCGAAGATCAAGGAGACCACCGCGCGCGTGGTGCGCCCCCGCCCGACCCGCCGAGCCGAACGAGCGACGTACCCAACCAACCCTCACGTGCGAATAAAGCCCCGCGCCCAGTCTGGCGCCTGCGGAGGAGGGACTCCCGGCGACGCTGCACGCTTTCATTTTTTTTTTTCGCCGGCCCGGCCGCGTACTGACACCCTCCTCGCGACCCTCCTCCTCCAGTGCACGGTCGTTGGCTGCGAGTCGACGTACTCGAGCGGGCACGAGTGCCGCGCGCGCGCGTGCGCGGCGCACTGCGCGGCGGAGTCGGTGTTTCTGGAAACCCGCGATCCCGCCGTGGCGTTTCGCTACTGCTACCAGTGCCACAAGTTCCACGAGCTCGACGCCTTCGTCGGCGGCGAGGGCGAGGTCCGCAACCGCCACAACTGCTACGCCTCGCAGCAGAAACGCCTCCTCAGGCGAAAACAGAACGAGGGCGCGCGGAAAAAGCGCGACAGGGAGGAGAGGGAGACGGCGCGCCGCGCCGCCGTCGCGGGAACGCTCGGCGGCGGCGCCCAGGGCCGCCTCGTCGTGTCCCGCAACCCCGACGCCGCCCCCCCGGCGGGGCTCGCCCCCGACGGGTCCATCGGAAACGCGAACGGAAACCGGTACATCCGCGCGCTGGGCGCTTCGGACGCCGCCGCCGCGCCGGAGGCGAAGCGCCCCAAGGCGGGGACGATGGCGGCGCTCCTGGCGCGCGGCGGCGAGGGCGTCCCCTCGGCGTACGGCACCGTCCTCGATCGGAAGTTCGGCGCCGCGTCGTTCGTCCCCTTCGCGTTCAGCGGCGACTACGAGTTCGCCAAAGGTCCCGCGCGAGCCGCCGCGACGCCGCCCGCCGCGTTCGTCAACGTCGTCAACGCCGTCAACCCCCTGAACTCGAAACCCTGGGAGCGGCTGGTCGACCCTAACCACGCGGCGATCCAGACGCCGACGACGGGGGCGACGGCGGCGTTTGACGCGACCACCAGGGCGACGGCGGCGTTTGAGGCGTCGGTCGCGTTCGAACCCGCCGCCGCGAACGCCGCGAACGCCGACGCGCCCGCGGTCTTTCCGGTCCCGGCGGTCACGATCTTGCCTCCCGGGATCGGAGGGTTCGGGGCCCCGGTGGTCGGGGCGGTACCCGCGCCCGAGCGGCTGGAGTCGGAGGAATTGGTGGACGACATCGTGGGGGGCGCGAGGGATACGCTCGAGGCGTACCTCGCCTCGTTGTGAGACGACCGTCGTCATCGACAGCGACGCCGCGTCTACTTAGGGCGATCGATCGACGGAAAATTCGGGTCGTTTCGCCACATTGTCTCAATATGCATTGTATCACGCGCCACGCGCGGAGTGGAGTGGAGTTGATAAAACGTCTGGCGGCCGCAAACGACGACGAAAGCGCGTTTTTTTCAATCGCGCCGGACACGCGACGCCGCGCTTCACCCTCCGCCGCTTCACCCTCCGCCGCTTCGCCCTCCGACGCTTCGCCCTCTCAGAACTCGTCCATGGCGTCGTCTTCGTCGTCCATGTGTTCGAGCATGGCCACCTCCGCCTCGAGCGCGTTCCTCTCCTTCGCCGCCTCCCCTCCGTCCCCCGCGGTTTTGGATTTCGGCGGGTACCGCATGGCGCGCACCGCCTCGTTGTGCGCGTCGAGGCAAAACGCGATCCTCTGGTGGAACGCCTCCTGCGGCTCCCTCGTGCCGTACACGTCCGCGGGCGCCTTCCCGCGCATCACGCGCTCCTCCGCGTCCACGGTCGCGTCCACCCCGCCGTCGCGAATCGCCTTGACGACGATCCGCTCGACGTCCGGATCGCTCGGGTCGAGCCCGAGCTTTCGCGCGACGTCCTCCAGGGAGATGCGCGCGTACGCGAGGCTCACGCGCCGTAACCCCGTGCGGATGACGTTCCGCCGGAGCCTTCCGACGACGTTGAGGAGCTTATCGCGCCGGAACGCCTCCGCGTGCGTCGCACGCGCCGCCTCGAACCGCTCGAGGTCGCCGAGGCGGACCGCGTTGACGAGGTCCAGGTACGGCGCCAGAGCCGTCCGCGCGACGCGCGCCCCCGTCTTGGCGTCCGTCACCGCCGCGTCGCGCGCGTCGGGGATCTCGCCGAGCAAAAGCCGAACCGCGACGAGCCACTTCGCGAGTTCCACCTGAAACCCGGTCGCGTGCTTGGGCGCCTTGCGCTGCGCCTGCGAGAGGCACTCCTTGGCGTCGGAGTACTCCAGCTGCACCGCGCGGATCCGGCCGAGGTAGTACAGGTAGCGGCACGCCTGCTGGTTCGACCGCGACGTCGGGAGCTGCGCCTTGCTCCGGAGCTTCTCCGCCTGGTCGTACAGGTCGTAGTGCAGGTAGTTGCGCATCAGCAGGTTCAGCGTCGTCTCCTGCCCGATCTCGTCCCGGCGAAGGCTCGCGCGCCGGTGCGCCGCGAGGAGAGCGCCGCGGCAGTCGCTCGCCTCGCCGTGGCGCTCGTGCGCGAGCGCGAGGTAAAAGAGCGTCCTGGCGCGAATCGCGTCGAGCGCGCGGCCGTCCCAGAGGCTCAGGCGCTCGAGCGCCGCGGCGCTCGCCTCGATCCCGCGCGGGTCCCGCGCGTCCGCGAGCTTCGCGAGGACGACGAGGTGGCAGTACGCCTCCGTCTCGGGGAGCGCGGCCTGAGCGGGCGTCGGGGGGGGGTGCGCCGGGGCCGGGGCCGGGGCCGGGGACGTCGCGGCGTCATCCTCATCGGAGGGCGCGGGGGGGGGAGGCGGCGGGGGGGGGCTGCCCTTCCCGCCGGCGAGCTTCAGGAGCGACGCCTTCGCGGGGTTTTCGTCCGCGAGCGATGCGGAGAGAAAATCGTGGAGCTTCTCGGGGGTGATGGACGCGCGCCAGGTCGCGGTCTGCGCGGTTGACGGGGCGGGGATCGAGGAGGCGCGTGCGTGAGCGAGGCGATCGAGGCGCGGGACGACGAGGGGACGCGGCGACGAGGGGGGATCCGGGGGGAACGGGCCGACGCGGTCGCGGTCGCGCGGCGCGACGCGCGACGCGACGCGCGACGTTCGCGACGTTCGAGGACGACGCGTTCGGGTCGACCTTCGGATCGAGCGCGCCGAGCGCCGCGCGGGATCGGAGGAGGGCGAGCGAGATCTGGGGCGCGAGGGAGGGATCTGGGCGAGGGGACCGTTCGACGCGCGACGCACCTGGCGGAGGACCTTCGCGACGAAGCGCGGCTCGCCCTTGGACGCGACGGATTTCTCGAGCAGCGCGACGTTCGCGA
>MDSW01050210.1_pt1 | contig 10055 bp, 9 predicted proteins | sample 811171 | NCBI WGS metagenome assembly MDSW01 (sample SAMN05326641, study PRJNA326480) | marine metagenome | isolation source: seawater | place: Atlantic Ocean: North West | collected 2012
AATAGGCCAGGCATTTTTCTGCCTCATTTACTTTGGGTTGGACTTGAACTGCATCTTTAATGCATCCGCTATGCCAAAGTTCGAGTTTGTCGCAATTTTTCGACCTAATTCTTGATTCAGCAACGATTGGAATGTTTCGTTTTCTGAACTATCAAATATACCCTTATGAAGTTTGCTTTTGTAAGCTTGCTTTAGCATTTGTGAAACAAAAAGGGTCTCAAACTCCTCGGCGACCTGTTCAAGCTCAACATTTCTGTCGTTTCTTTGGTATAAAGAAAATCCTGTTTCAACATTCATAGTTGATAAATTTAAAGGAGAAGATAATTTTTCCATCTTTTTATATGCTTTATATAATAATCAGTTCAGCTCTCAGAGAGCCAGCTTCCCGCAATGCTTCCAAAATTGCTACCAGGTCAGCAGCACTAGATCCAACAGCGTTGATTGATTCAACTATTGTGGATAATTCTGTGCCAGGATCAAATATGAAGGCTCGAGCGTTTTCTTCTTCTATGCCAAGCTCACTTTCTGGTGTTGTGACAGCATCACCTGGAGTTGAAACTACTTGATTCTCATTTACGGTTGTGTTCCCTGTCGGGGTTACCGTTTGACTTTCATTAATTCTGACGGTTAGTGACCCGTGGGTAACTGCTGCGGGGGTTACTCGAACGTTTCCACCAATAACTATTGTTCCTGTTCTCGCATTTACGATCACTCGTGCTTTGGGTGATGCCGGTTCCACTTCAATATTTTCTAATAAGCTTACGAAAGCTACTTTCTGGGATAAATCTTTCGGGGCACGAACCTTTACTGAGGTAGAGTCTAAAGGAACAGCTACTTCAGGGCCAAAAATATCGTTTATAGCCTCAGTGACAATGAGTGCTGTACTAAAATCACCTTGGTGGAGGTTTAAAACAATGTTGTCACTTTGAAGAAAAGGATTCTCGACCATTCTCTCAACTGACGCTCCTCTAGGGACACGACCGACGGTCGGTATATTAACTATCACAGACGAACCGTCTGCACCCTCGACACCCAAACCACCCACAACCATGTTACCTTGAGCAACGGCGTAGGTTTCGCCATCAGCACCCAGTAGAGGAGTCATTAAAAGCGTTCCACCTCGAAGAGATTTAGCTTTACCGAGGGTGGACACAGTTACGTCTATTGTTTGGCCAGGTTTTACAAATGGTGGAAGTTCTGCTGTTACCATTACAGCGGCAGTGTTTTTTCCGTCCAGTCCAGCTGTATCGGTAACTAGACCAAATCTTGACACCATAGACTGCATTGACTGGAGCGTTAAACCGTTATTACCATCCCCGCTACCTGCCAAACCAACAACTATTCCATAACCTACAAGCTGGTTGGTACGTACTCCAGCTATAGAAGTTAGGTCTTTCAATCGGTCTGCTGAAGCACTTTGAACGGTAAAAAGATATATCAGAAAAACAAAAAATATACGAAATAACGATGTCATAAAACCCCCAGTTTAAAGTGGCGAAATGGTAGAAAGTGCTTTGCTTAACCATCCTTTTCGGCCAGTATCGGCTGTATCACCGGCTCCAATATATGAAATTTGTGCATTAGCAATCCTATTTGATGCAATTATATTGTCTGCCGAGATGTCTTCTGGTCTCACTATACCGCTAAGCCTAATGTATTCGTCTCCATTATTTAAAAGCAGCTTTTTTTGTCCAGTTATTTCCATGTTTCCGTTATTGAAAACTTGAGTGACCGTCACAGAAATCTGTCCTCTCAAGGAGTTTGTTTGTGCGGCAGCCCCTGTCCCTGAAAATGTTGTTGCTCCGCCGGCTGTTAAATTTGCGTCGTTGCCATTGGCGTCTAAAATTGCCGGTAAATCGACAGAAAATGAGTCAGATTTTGCTGCTGACGCTGACTGTGATTTTGAAGCTGCAAAATTTTCGGTAAGCTCAACAGTAATAATGTCGCCAACATTTGATGCTCTTCGATCAGTAGCAAAAAGACCACCCTCTGCAGTGCTATAAATAGCACCGGAGGGTTTTAACCTATCCACGGTTCTATTCTCCATTGGTACAATAGGCTCATAATCTTCTGAGGCTAATTGCTCTACATGTGTCGAACACGCGGCAATTAAGAAAATACTGCCTAAACAAAGAGTAAAATTAATTTTGTTTACCAACATAAACTTATCCAATTACCGGTTAAACGTTATTATTTATATACTGCATCATTTCATCTGAGGAAGAAATAGATTTAGAACTTACTTCATAAGCCCTTTGAGTTTCAATCATATCGACAAGCTCTTGTACAACGTTTACATTTGAACCTTCCAAAGCCCCTTGAACTAGTTTACCGAAGCCGGCCTCGAGAGGATTACCCACAGTAGCAGCTCCACTAGCTCCAGTTTCAACTACGAAACTTTCACCGATAGGCTGCAGTCCTGATCTATTGGCAAAGTCGGATAAGGTTATTTGCCCAACTTCTTCAGCGTCTACCTGTCCTGCCACCTGCACGCTTACTATGCCGTCAGAGGACACATTTATCTGTGTCACGCTTTCGGGTATTTGTATTTCAGGCTGCAAAACATAACCACTGGGTGTTGTCAGTGTACCCTCGGCATTTCTTGAAAAAGAACCATTTCTCGTATAGCCGACTCGGCCATCAGGTAGCAAAACCTGAAAAAAGCCAGACCCATCAATAGCGATGTCCAATGCATTATCAGTATTAACTAGGCTCCCTTGGGTATACATTTTTTGGGTATTAACAACCCTAACGCCGGTTCCTACCGCAAAAGCGGAATTTAGATCAGTGTCTGCAGAAGTTTGATCACCACTCGCTCTTTTGATTTGATAAAGCAAGGACTCAAAATTGGCCCGATCTTTTTTGAAGCCCGTGGTATTGACGTTCGCAAGGTTGTTCGCGATCACTTGCATTCTTATTTGTTGAGAGTTTAGGCCGGTCTTGGCCACATGCATTGAACTATTTGACATTAGTTGGGTCTCCTAACCGTGGTTTTACGATTAGAGTGCAATCAATATGCCAAAATCTTCTTAATTGGGCATTCTCATAATGCTCGCGGTGCTTTCGTCTAAATCTTTTGATAAAGTGATAAATTTCACGTTGACTTCGAATTGTCTTTGCTGGGAAAGTGTATCAACGAGTTCTTCTATAGCGTTGATATTGCTCTCTTCAAGAAAACTTTGCGCTATTACAGAATTTTGATCTGGTCCCGGCACTCCCCCTCCTACTAACCTTATTTCTCCATCAACATCTTTTTTCATTGGTGTCTCGGAGCCTGAAGTAGTGGCAATTGATCCCAATGCTAACCGCGTGCCTTCATCAGAGCCAAGTGGCTCAATAAATAACTCCCCGGTCTCACTAACAACCATTTTTCGAAACGCTGGAACTTTGATTGGTGCAAGATTTAGATCCAACATTTGAGAAGAAGCTCCGTTAATTAAGAAACCGTCAGCGGAGACTCCGAGATCGCCTCTCCTTGATAGGGAAGGTTCTCCGTTTGGTGGTTTAGTAATAAAGAAACCTTGCCCTCGAATCGCCAGATCCGTCTCTTGTCCTGTCGCTTTCAAGTTGCCTGGCTTGGCAGAAAAAATATTAGCTCCTTCATGAAGTGCGAACACTCTTGATGGAAACTGGTCCATGTGTTCTAGAAAACCCGCACCGAACGATGTGCCAAGATCTCGTCTAAAGCCTGGCACGTTAATATTAGACAAATTTTGAGATTTGACGGAACGATTTAGCTGTATGTTGTTCAGCGTATTAAGCGCTGTATGGATCATCTTATCCATTACTGAACCTCACCCTTTGATACTACTATTACTGTCTAATCTGGATAATTGTTTGAGTCAAAGAGCCAAAAGTCTCAATTGCCTTGGCAGAAGCTTGGAAGTTTCTCTGCGCCGTAATTAAATTCACAAGCTCTTCAGTAATATCGACGTTTGATCGTTCCAATGAACCTGAAAGAACCGTTCCAAAACCTTCAGCACCTGCTTCTCCAACTTGTGCTGACCCAGAAACCGCTGTTTCAACATAAGTCGCGTTACCAATCTGCTTCAAGCCGTTTTGGTTGTTGAAGTTGGCAAGTACAATCTTTCCAAGAGGGTTATTTTGACCATTCGTATAGTTGGCTCTAATAGTACCTGAACTATCGATTTCCAGTCCGTCTAATCGACCAGAAGTAAAACCGTCCTGATCTACGGAAAGAACTGAGAATGGCTGTGCAAACTGTGTCGAAGAACTAAAGTCCATGTCTAGAGAGATAGAAAAACCCTGTTCCTGCTTTTCATATCTCACATTATTAATTGGACTCACTAATGTACCAGATTTGTCAAATGTTAACTCCCCCTCGTCGATGTAAAGCGGATAGTAGCCCGTAACAAGGTTTGCCGGTGGGGTTTCAACCACATTTCCATTTTCATTCACATATAGTGCAATGCCGTCGGCATTTGTCGCTTGTACGAGGTTGTATATTTCTGGAACAGAGCCAACACCAAGTGGTACATCATCTAATCCAAGGCGGGCAGTACCTTTCACTTTAATTGTCGAGGTGTCACCCTGGGTGCCAGTAGTAAATGTGAAGTTGTTTGATGCAGCATTGTAAGTCGCTGTTACCCCTCCAACGGTTTCACCGGTCACGGGGTCCATGATCTGGTTTATACGTTCCTGAAGAGCTTCGGCCAACGTTGATCCAACGTAAAAACCTGGGGGTATTGTTACCACACCGTTAATACCGTTTACTGATACGTTAAAGACGTTTTCGTTAGCAGTACTTGATAGTCTAAAAACATCTGTTAACGATTCTTTAGCCGCGGCGCCTACTGCAATGGCGGGGCTTGAGGCAAGGCCAGTCCCCTCTGTAGCCACAGCATCAGTTTTAGAGGCACCAACTCCTATTAGGTTGTTATCACTTGCAAAATAATCACTTAGGTTTGCAGTGTTTACTTCGCCATCCGCGTTTAAATTGTACCTGCCAACTTGAATAGTGGAAGGCTTCTGTTCGGTTGATACACCCAGAGCGCCGTCTGCGGGGATACTTTCCCCGGTTGAACCACTCATGATTTTAAACGCTTTTATATCACTACTGTATTCCACTTTAATACCGTAACGCTTATCGTTTAGCTGTATTTCCTCACCATCGGCAACAAAACTATCGGTGGAGAGTATTTCACCACCTCTAATAAGAGTTTGTTGAGCTTGGTCACTTGGAGGTATCCCAATATTGTTTGTACTCGTAGCAGACGTATTGCCTAAAACTGTAAATGAATTAAAATTACTATCCGTTCCAGTTCCAAGAACGGTACGGTCTACTCTAAACTGTAATCTTTGGTTGATTGAGTCATAGCCTATTTTTATTGGTGGATTGAGTTCGTCGACCCAATTTACAGTTGATGATAGTGTGTTAAGACCTAGGCTATTGACAGCAGTGTTGTCAAAGGTGGAGGTCAAACCGGTGAATGTTCCTGTACCGGCATTGTTATCTTTTTCCCGAATAACAATCTTTTTACTCGAAAAGTTGATGTCTGAACCATCAAAAACGTTAGTTGCACCTTCAAAAAATGCTTCCACATTTGTCGATTGACTACTTAATATTGCCAGCGTTCCTTTACCGGTTGGTGCTGACCCTGTTTCGAGGCTGAAATCATTATCAGGTAGGCCAAGACCTGTCGTATCAATCTGAATATAACCAGTCGTTGGGTTAGAGGCGTTATCGTAAACCACATTTGAAATTGAAAACTCTCTTCCGTTCAAATAAGCGTTTCCTGTCTGGCCTTCGGTCCCAGTCCAGTTTGCGGCAATCCTAATCTTGTCATTTGTAGCGAATACTGGTGCCGCGGAATTGAGCCCTGATAGATAAATATTCATAGAGTTATTCTTTGAGTCGTAGACAACTGATTTGGAGTTTGTTGCGTCTCCAGTCACCGTTGCACCTGAAGGCGTTGTAGCCGTATTATCTGTTTTTTGATCATAGACAGCAAGCGATGGCTTGTTAGCGAAATAGGAGTGGGTCAGGTACTTAATATCTGTCCCCCCAGTGTACCCTGCTGTACTGTTGGTGTGCGTAAATGCAACAATTTCAGTCTGATTGTAGATACCAGTCATTGTCGCTCCTGAAGATCGAGTAAATTGCTTGTTTGTAACGCCTAAAGCAGTAGCGTTTGTTGCCGTTTGTGCGTATTCGTCAAGAGCTGTGTTAATACGTGATTGAGCATGGGCCAAGAATTCCTCGCGTGTAAAGTCTGGCGAGGCGCCGGTTAAGTCAACTCTATTCGCACCGTTAACTGAGCTTGCAGTTACGTAACTGTCTTTGAGGAGATCTACAGGTATTCTTCCGGTGTCCAGTGAAGAGGTTGTTCCGTCTGCATTAAGTTTAAATAAGTCTATATTTATCTTGTCGTCTACGTTTCTAACTATTTGAATCTTTCTATCGTCACCATAAGCTTCATTGATCGCACGCTCCACTTCTGCAGACAATTGCGTCGCATTATACCGTCCCGGTCTGATATGAATGTTTACCGGCTGGTCAGCGTTATCCACGTTTAAGGTGAGAAAGTTGCGGCCCCAATAGGTATCAGTGGCAGTCGTGTTTCCAGATTCAACTGTAGAATTAAAATTCAAGGGATCAGTTACTATCTCCACGAGTTTATCTCCCTCTTCACCGAAGTCGAAAGCCGTTTGGTCTGCTGTTACCATCGCTCTTTGAGATGGAACTAGGGTATTCAAATCGTCCAATTTGTATAGAGCAGATCCTTTACCTTCGATAAAGTAGTTATCGTCTGGAACACTGGTTGTTTGTTTTCCAAAACGATCAATAAAAATTTGATTCCCTGTGTCATCCACCGCACTAACCAATTGTGGGTCGATAACAGTGTCGCCCACAACTAATCGGGTATCATACTTATTAGTAGGGTCGGATGCATCGGCAGCTTGCGTTTTGATGAAATATATTGAAGCGATAGTAGGGTTTCCAAGATCATCAAAGATGGTAATCGATGTCGAGTTTGTAAAAGTATCTGGGTTGTCAGGGTTAAACTTGTACCCGTCAGCAAAAATTGCCTGGTCTGTAACCACAGATGCTGCCGCAGGAAGGTTGACACCAAGCCCAATATTACTGGTAGCTTTAGGGTCACCGGATGTAACAGGTAATTGTAAAGGGACAGCGCTTACCAAATCTTTAGCTGTCACCGACCCATCTTCGTTTACTGGGTATGTTAAAAGATACTGACCTGCCGAGTCTACAACGTAACGGTCGTTGTTAACATTCAAGGACCCGTTACGTGTGTAAACGGTCTGGGCAGAGGTCAGTGATGGCTTCAGGGATAAAAATCCTTGTCCGGATATAGCCAGGTCCAAAGCATTAAGGGAGGATGCAATATTTCCTTGAGTAAACTGCTGTTTAATTCCTTTAAGAATTGTACCCGAACCAATCGAAGAAGACGAGTTCTGTAATGGTGAAGTAGCAAAAATATCACCAAATTCTGCTCGGCTTCGCTTAAACCCAGTTGTTCCAACGTTTGCAATATTATTCGATGTGGCGGAAATATCTGCAGAAGATCCGTTAAGTCCAGTGAGAGCGGTATAAAATGACATCGTGTTACCCCGTGAAGTGTTAAGTTAATAGATTCAAATTTTTAATTCTTATATGTTTCAATGCGTGTTTTGTTTGACCTAAAAGTAGGTACGTCTGAGGCGTTAATTGTTCCGTAGTCTTTCACATTGAGAACAACACCGCTACGATCAGTACCTGCTGATGCTGCCATAACCTCCGCAAAAACTGATGGGTTGATTTCTTCCAGACCGTCGGATCCATTAATATAGGCTCGCACTCTGAAGGTTTTATTTGCCTCGAGAACTTCGGCAGGTATATCTGTCCATTCAAAACCTATAAGACCAGAAGCTTGTGGTCCGAGGTCAATATTGTGGATCATTTCTCCAGCGCTGTTTGAAAAAGATACATTGGTCGCGCTGGATGCAATTGGCATATCTAGAACACCATGAATTTCTCCATTAGAGTCCGGCCTAGCCGTGTTGCCAGGTACTAAAACTGAATGACCCAACATGTTGGTCGCCGTTGCTATTCTGAATTCTCCAAGCTGACCTGAAAGACTCTTAAGACTCTCACTCATTTCGGTGATTCCGGTCACGGTAGAAAATTGAGCCATTTGAGCAATAAAATCTCCATTCTCCATTGGTGAAAATGGGTCCTGGTTTTGAAGCTGTGTTGTCATAAGTTTTAAAAAATCTTCTTGGCCAAGTGTATCTTTTTTAACTGGCCCATTATTTTCCGAAGATCTTATTCCTAACTTATCCAAGATAGCGTTTAAAGATTGGTTTGAAGTTGGATCAATTCCTGCCATTTTATTCCCTTTAATCCCTTATTTTCCCATTTGTATTGTACGCATCATTAAAGCGCGCATAGTTGAGATAACCTCTATATTGTTCTGGTATTGCCTGCTAGCTTCCAGCATCTCAACCATTTCCTCTTCGACGTTAACAGCCGCATTATAAATAAAACCTTCATTATCTGCCTTAGGGTGCTCTGGCATAAATACTTTCTCTGGTTGTCGGTTAATTGCTAACACATTGACAGCATCGACAGTTGCTATCCCGCTCTGTTCAAAACTCTCTGCATACTTCGTTTCGAATACTGGTTTTATAGCTCGGTATGCTTCTGCCGCAGAACCGGCTACGTTGTTCGCATTCGCAAGGTTTGAAGCCACAGTGTTCATTCGGAGCAATTGTGCTGACAATGCGCGGCCTGAGATATCAAAAATATTATTTATTTCACTCATCACTCACCCTTAATTGCGCTTAATAATCCCGAAATTCTGTTGTTCAAGAATTGCAATGAAGTCTGATAGCGAACAACATTCTCTGAAAACTCAATTTGTTCGATTGGTAATTCAACAGTATTGCCATCTAAAGAAGGACTCATTGGCTGCCGGAATAAGGTTTCCTCACCCGTTCTTACAGTTGCTAAAGCGTAATGGTTTTTATCGCTTGTTACGAGTGGGCCAATTTTCTCATGTTTTCGTATCTCTTCGCCAAAATCAATATCTCGCGCCTTAAAATGAGGAGTTGCTGCATTAGCAATATTTGAAGCCAGAATTTCATTGCGCTTAGACCGAAGTCCAAGAGCTGATGCATGAAATGCTAGATGTTCAGTAATTGTCTTCATAATGGTTTACGCCTCAAATTAGAAATAAAAAGTCTTTTTATGGTTCGATTTTTGCAAGTAAGATGCCAAAAGCAAAACATTTAGCAAAAGGATTTAAAAATGAGTTTAAATGGAGAAAAGGAAAGGGACGAAATCGTTTTGTCTCCAGAAGTTCGCCGCATTAGAAATTCGATAATCAAAAAATTTGCTGATGAGCCATTGGACATAATGGCAAAATTTGTGAAAGAAGTAGTGGACACAGAGGAAGACACCGTAAGAAGATTAGGCGCTATGGCTGCCAGGGTTGAAATCTTAAGGATGAGAATTGCGCAGATTTCAAATAGTGAAACTGCTAGCATTATTGATGAAGTTGCGAATGAGGAAGCAGAAGAAGAACATACTTTGAAAGACGATCAAGAGAATATTGTGATCACAAGTCCAAACTTGTCAGAGTGGGTCCGGTTAAGAATAATAGAAAATAGCGAAATTAACGGTGTAAGATTTCCGAAAGGTGTCGTTATTGATGTCTCTCATGAGGATGGAGACCGACTATTAGAATCGGGTAAAGCAGCCTACGTTAATGAGGATGAAATAGAAGACATTAAGACCAATGTTGAGGCTGCAAAAAAAGGTATGAAGGAAGTCAGTAAAAATGATGGCACTGAGACCAAACAGGTTGAAACCACTCCTGAGGATAAGGAAGAGCCTGCTGTAGAGGTAGAGGGCGAAGTATCGGACACTTCTGCTGCGTCTACATCCGAAGATAAGGCTGAAGTTGAAGAGGCACCGGAGGCTGATGACGGTACTTCTGAGGCTTCTGAGGGTAAGGAAGAGCCTGCTGCAGAGGCAGAGGGCGAAGTATCGGACACTTCTGTTGCATCTATATCTGAAGATAAGGCTAAAG
>MDSW01142066.1_pt1 | contig 10055 bp, 8 predicted proteins | sample 811171 | NCBI WGS metagenome assembly MDSW01 (sample SAMN05326641, study PRJNA326480) | marine metagenome | isolation source: seawater | place: Atlantic Ocean: North West | collected 2012
CGATATTAATTTAGTAAAAAATTCAGAAGCTTTAATATTAACAAAAAAAAATAATTTTGGAGTATTAATTAAAAGTTTTCACAACAATGAAATAAAAAAAAATTATTTTTTAAAAAATTCTGTAGTAAGAGGAAAAATAAATGGAAATGGTATCGGAATTGGTCTAGAATTAGCAAATAAACTATCTCTTGATGTTGGTGATGCAGTAACTCTTCTGTCTAACAATACAGAAACAACACCTTTTGGTTTAATACCTAAGCAATTTAATTTTACTGTTAATTATATTTTTAATACAGGTATGTATGAGTTTGATAAAAATTTTATTATAACAAATTTAGATCAGGGCATACTTTTATCAGATAATGAAAATGAAATTGAAATAAAGATTAATGACCCTAACAAGGCAATTTTTTTTACAGGAGTGTTAAAAAAAAAAAATCCAAAGAATTTTATTTATTCGTGGGTCGATACAAATAAAACATTTTTTGATGCACTTAATTTAGAACGAAATGTAATGTTTATCATTCTTACACTTATAATAATTGTTGCTGCATTTAATATTATATCTGTTTTAACAATTATAATTAAAAATAAGTCAAAGGAAATTGCGATTTTAAGATCAATTGGTTTCTTAAAAAGTTCAATATGTACGATTTTTATGATTTCTGGAGCTGCAATTGGATTTCTTGGAATATTATTTGGTGTTTTTTTTGGAATTATTATATCTTATAATTTAGAAAATATTCGATCATTTCTAAGTGATTACTTAAATATAAATATATTTCCTTCAGAAGTATATTTTTTGAACCAACTTCCATCCTATGTTAATTACAATTCAGTATTATTAATTTCGTTGTTTTCTTTTGTTATAGTTTTAATTGCCTCTTTCTTTCCAGCAATAAGTGCATCAAAATTAGATCCTGTAAAAAATTTGAAGAATGATTGAAAACTTAATTGAACTTAAAAATGTAAGCAAAAAGTTTAAAGATAAGAATGAAGAAATTATAATTTTAAACAAAATTAATATTAAACTACCTGCTAATAAGCTTGTTGCGCTCACAGGACCATCAGGGTCAGGCAAGTCTACATTAATACATCTTTTGGCTCTTTTGGATACACCAGAACAAGGTGAGTACAATATTTTAACATCAGGTAATTTATTCTCTTATGATGAAAAACAAAAGTCTAATTATAGGAAAAAAAATTTATCAATAGTTTTTCAAAATTTTAATTTAATTTCAGACCTTACTGCTTTAGAAAATGTTATGTTACCGAATCTTTATTTAGGCGAAAAAAAAAACAACTCTTTAAATTTAGCTAAATCTTTATTAAAACGTGTTGGATTAGACAACAGATTATTTCATAGACCTGGTGAGTTATCTGGTGGTGAACAGCAAAGAGTTGCAATTGCAAGAAGTTTGATTAACAAACCAAAATTAATTTTAGCAGATGAGCCTACAGGCAGTTTAGACACTAAAAATGCCGATAATATTTTAGATGTATTAAAAAGTATAAAAGACGACAAGACATTAATCATATTTGCGACTCATAACAGGTCTCTTGTTAATAAGTCTGATTTAGAATTAACAATTTCAAATGGAAATGTTACTTTAAATTAATGTCAAGTGAAGTAATTAATTTAAAAATTCATTCACAATTTTCAATATGTGAGGGAGCAGTAAAAATAAACCAATTGTCAGAATTCTGCAAAAAAAATAGAGTTTCTGCCGTTGGTATTTGTGATAATGAAAACTTATCTGGAGCATTGGAATTTTCAAATGAGTTGAGCAAAGTTGGTATCCAACCAATAATTGGGACTAATATATTTTTAAAGGAGATTGTAGATAATGAAATTTTTTATGGAAAAATTTCTTTATTTGCTAAAAATAATATAGGATATAAAAATTTACTAAAATTATCATCTGAGTCTTATCTAAATCTCAAAGATGATGATATTAAACCAAATATTTCTCTCGACTTACTTAAAAAATACTCAGATGGAATTATTGTTTTAATTGGTGGTAGTAGAAGTTTTTTTTCAGATTTGTTTGTAAAAAATAAAGATTATTTCTGTACCAAAAAAATTTCTGAATTAAAAAAAATTTTTTTTCAAAATATTTATATTGAAATTCAAAGACACAATGAATTTCATGAAGTTCAGCTTGAAAGAAAACTAATTAAAATTGCTTCTGACTTGAAAATTCCTTTAATAGGAACGAATGAGGTTTTTTATTTAAGTAAAAATGAATACGCTGCCCATGATGCATATATATGTGTTGGTGAAAAATGTTATGTTAATGAAAAAAATAGATTAAAATACTCTGAAAAACATTATTTTATGCAGTCACAGGAATTAACTGAACTTTTTAAAGATCTTCCAGATGCTTTAGATAATAATAGAAATTTTAAATACAGATTTTCCTATTATCCCAAAAAAAACAAACCTCTATTACCTCATTTTTTTGATGATGATAAAGATGTTAATGGAGTCCTTAAAAAGAAAGCTCAACAAGGGTTAACAGAGAGGTTAGACAAATTTGTATATCCCAGGTTAGATAACAAGACTGATAAAGAAGATATTAAGAAATTATACGAAAATAGACTTGATTATGAGGTGTCTGTAATTTCAAATATGAAATTTTCAGGATATTTTTTAATAGTATCTGATTATATAAATTGGGCTAAGTCAAACAATATACCAGTTGGACCAGGAAGGGGATCAGGAGCAGGTTCTTTAGTTGCATGGTGTTTGTCTATTACAGATTTAGATCCCATAAGATTTGGTTTAATTTTTGAACGGTTTCTTAATCCCGACAGAGTTTCAATGCCAGATTTCGATATAGATTTTTGTCAGGAGGGACGAGATGAGGTCATAAAATATGTAAAAGAAAAATATCCAAATAAAGTTGCTCAAATAATTACCTTTGGAAAATTGCAAGCTAGAATGGCTTTGAGAGATATTGGCAGAGTATTAGGTTTACCATATGGAAGAGTAGACCAGCTTTGCAAAATGATACCATTTGATCCATCTAGACCTTTGTCATTAGCTGAGTCTATTGCGATTGAACCAAGATTACAAAAAGAGGAAAAAAATGATCCTGTAATTAAAAAACTCATAGATTACTCCTTGCAGCTCGAAGGTTTATATAGAAATGTCGCAACTCATGCAGCTGGGGTAGTTATAGCTGATCGTAATTTACATGAACTAGTTCCACTTTATAAAGATTTGTCATCAACTCTTCCAATACCTGTAACGCAATTTGACATGAAATCTTCAGAAGAGATTGGTTTGGTAAAATTTGACTTTCTTGGATTAAAAACATTAACAGTAATTAAAAAAACCATACAATTTATTCATAAAGATGATCCAAGTTTTGATATTAGTAAAATAGATTTGTCAGACCAAAAAACTTTTAACTTACTAAGCTCAGGTGAAACAATGGGTATTTTTCAGCTCGAGAGCTCAGGTATGAGAGAAGTTTTAAAACAATTAAAACCTAACAAATTTGAGGACATTATAGCTTTAGTTGCACTATATAGACCAGGACCTATGCAAAACATTCCAACTTATATCGCTAGAAAACATGGAAAGGAACAACCAGATTATTTGCATGAAAAATTAAAAAATATTCTAAAAGAAACATACGGGGTAATAATTTATCAAGAACAAGTGATGCAGATTGCCCAAGCATTATCTGACTTCAGTGCAAGTAAAGCGGATATTTTAAGAAAAGCTATGGGTAAAAAAAAATCTGCAGAAATGGAACGGCAAAAAAAAGACTTTATTGATGGAGCTATTAAAAATGGAATTTCTAAAGAACAGGCAGTTTATATATTTCAACTTGTGGAAAAATTTGCTCAATATGGTTTTAATAAAAGTCATGCAGCCGCTTATGCTTTAATTGCTTTTCAAACCGCCTATTTAAAAACACATTTTCCTATTTATTTCTTTTGTGCGTCAATGAATACTGAGCTATCAAATACAGATAAGTTAAATTTATTTTATGAAGAATTAAAAAGACTAAAGATTGACATCAGACCTCCAAATATAAACTATTCTTATGCTGAATTTTTACCAAGAGGTAAAACTATTTATTATGCATTGTCAGCAATAAAAGCTGTTGGATATGAAGCTATATCAAATATAGTAAAAGAGAGAGAAAATAATGGTGTTTTTAATTCAATTTCAAATTTTTTAAGTAGGACTGAAAGTAAAAATTTAAACAAATTGCAGCTGGAAGGTCTAATTAAATCTGGATCATTAGATATCCTAGATCAAAATAGAAAAAAACTTTTTGACAATGTTCCGAATTATATAAAGCAATCAAAATCATCTGATCAAACAAATAGCGAAAATCAAAACTTATTGTTTTCTAGTGAGTTACAAGAAAATAACAACATTAAAATGCATGATAGTATAGTAACAGATTGGGACCAAAATGATAAAATTAAAAAAGAATTTGAGTCTATAGGCTTTTTTGTTGGTGAACACCCTCTTAAATCAAATTTAGGAATATTAAAACAATTCAAGGTACTTTCTTATAATGATTTAAAAATCACCAATAAATCTAATGAAGGAATGATTGCGGGTACTTTAATTTCTATACAAGAAAAAAAAACAGCTAAAGGTAGTCCGTATGCAATTATAAAATTTGTAGATCTAAGCTCAATGTTTGAGCTTTTTATATTTTCAGAAAAGTTAGTTGAAAATAGAAAAAATCTTTTAGTAGGAAATTCTTTCTTAATTAAAGTAAAAAAAGAAAAAAATAAAGATGGTATTGAAAGAGTAAATTTGGATAATATTTTTTTAATAGATGATTTAAAAAATAAAAATATTGAAAATATTACATTTAAAATCAATAATATAAGCTCTTTATCTTTAATAAAGGACAGACTTAAACAAAAAGGATCTTCGAAAGTAAGTATTATTTTTGAAGATAAATCTTCTGTTATTTATTCATTTACTTTAAATTCTGGTCTCAAAGTATTGCAAAAAGATATAGAATTCTTGGAAAATAACCAAATAAAATCATATTTTTAGATAAATTTTCTATTGAAATTATATTTTTCAATTATATAAGCCTAAAAAAACGCACAGAGAATCTGGCTACTAGCCCCCGGTCTGCAAAAGCAGTAGTTTCTCTGGAGGATTAACCGGAAAGGAAAACATGAATTTACCTGAGATAACAGTTAAAGACCTGTTAGAAGCGGGCGTACATTTAGGACACAAAACTTTTAGATGGAATCCAAAAATGAAACAGTACATTTTTGGAGAAAAAAACTCGATACATATAATTGATCTTTCGAAAACCCTTGAGTTACTTAAAAACGCTTTAATAGAGCTGCATAAGTCAGTGTCTTCAGGTGGAAAAGTATTATTTGTTTCTACTAAAAAACAAGCATCTGAATTAATAGCTGATGTAGCTAAAGAAACAGATAATTACTATGTTAATTTCAGATGGCTTGGTGGAATGTTAACGAATTGGAATACAATAAGCAATTCAATTAAAAGACTAAAGAATTTACAAAAAAATCTTTTAGAGGAAGATTCTGGTTTCACAAAAAAAGAATTAATAAAAATGAATTTAGAGAAGGAAAAATTAGAAAGATCTTTGGGTGGGATATCTGAAATGAAAAAACTTCCAAATATTATTTTTGTAATCGACACCAACATAGAATCTCTAGCAGTTTTAGAAGCAAACAAATTGAATATACCTATCATTGGTATTCTTGATAGCAATTCAGATCCTGATAATATAGATTTTCCAATTCCGGGCAATGATGATGCGAGAAGATCAATCAATTTATATTGTGATCTAATTAAAAAAACAATTATAGATGCAAAAAAAAAAATTAAGGTTTCCGAACAGGAAGTGAAATTAACTCAATCAAAAACCAAAGTAAGCGATAAAAAAGAAGCATCTATAAAAATTACTAATAAAAAAAGTAAAGAAGAAAAAAAATAATGTCAGTTTTAGAAAAAGTTAAAGAATTGCGAGATGTAACTGGTGCAGGTATGCAAGATTGCAAAAATGCTCTTAGAGAAAACGATAATAATATTGAAAAATCTATTGAATATTTAAGAAAAAAAGGTGTTTTGAAAGCTGCAAAAAAAAGTTCTAGAGATGCAGCCGAAGGTTTGATTATTTTAGGAGAGGACAAAAATGCTATAAATTTGACCGAAATAAACTCAGAAACTGATTTTGTTGCGAAAAACGAAGAGTTTATAAATTTTTGCAAAAAAATATCAGAGCAAAGTCCCAACGCAGACAACCTTGATGATTTAAATAATACTAAAATTGATGGGGTAGCTATTAAAGACTTGATAGTTAGTTTAGTTTCAAAAATCGGCGAAAATATTAAATTAAGAAGATTTAAAAAAATATTAAAAGAAAATTCTAAATCAGCTTTTTATGTACATAATAAAGTGAACAATAAATCAGGTAAAATTATATCAGTTCTAAAATATAATTCCAAAAATAGCGAAAGCGCAAAATTTGCTACTGATATTTGTATGCACATTGCTGCTATGTCACCAATGGCATTAAATGAGGATAATTTGGAAAGCAATTTTATTAATAAAGAAAAAAAAATTATAGAGGAGCAAACAGACAAAAATGGAAAGAAACCAGAGATAATAGAAAAAATTGTTAACGGAAAATTAAATAAAATAATTTCTGAAAATACATTATTAAATCAGAAATGGGTTATTGATCAAGAATTAACAGTAAACCAAGCAATTGAAAATTTTAATAAAAAGTATTCTGATAATTTTCAAATTTTGGATTTTTTCAAATTTAAGGTTGGCGAGGGGATCGAAGTAAAAAAAATTGATTTTAGTGAGGAAGTAAAATCTTTAACTAAATAGTATCATGCAAGTAGAAAAAAGCTTAAAATCTTTTAAATCTAAAATGGAAGAATCATTAGCCTCTCTTGTGAAAGATTTATCTACAATTAGAACAGGAAGAGCACACACATCTATGTTAAATTTAATTAAAGTTGAAGTATATGGACAACTAACACCAATAAATCAAGTTGGAACAGTGAGTGTTTCTGATCCTCAGACTCTATCAATTCAGGTATGGGACATTAATAACGTTAAATTTTGTGAAAAGGCTCTTAGAGAAAGTGATTTAAATTTAAACCCAATTATTGATGGACAAATTTTAAGAATACCTGTGCCGAAATTAAGCGAAGAAAGAAGAAAAGAACTGTCAAAAATTGTCAGTCAACAATCTGAGAAAAATAAAATTTCGATTAGAAATATTAGAAGAAATGGTATGGATTTTATTAAATCTGAAGAAAAAAATAAAAATATCAGTGAAGATGAAAGTAAAAAATTGTCAAATGAATTACAAAAAATAACAGACGAATATATAAAAAAAATTGAAAATAAAATTAAAGAAAAAGAACAAGAAATTTTAAAAGTATGAATTTACCAAATCATATTGCTATTATCATGGATGGTAATGGCAGGTGGGGTAAAAAAAAATTTAATAATAGATTAATTGGACACGAAAGAGGAATTGAGAACATTAAAAATATAGTAGAATTTTGTATAAAAAAAAAAATACCTCACTTAACTGTTTACGCATTATCGAAAGACAATTTAAAGAAAAGAAATAAAAATGAGATAAACAATATATTTAACCTCATAAGAAACTATTTGAGTAAAAATATTCATTATTTTAAAAAATATAAAATCAAAATAAATTTTATAGGAGAAATACAATTGTTACCATTTAGTTTAAGAGAGATGATAATACATTGCTCGGAAGAACTAAATAAATTCAAATCAAAATTAGTAGTAAATGTTGCTATAAATTATAGTTCTAAGACAGAAATTTTAAAATCAGTTAAAATGTTAATTAAAAATAAAAAAAAATTAAATGTTTCAAATATTGAAAAATATTTGTTTACCGCAAAGAGCGGTCATCCAGAAATCATAATAAGAACAGGTGGTTACAAAAGATTAAGTGATTTTCTCTTATGGCAGGCTGCATATTCTGAACTTTTTTTTAAAAATAAATTATGGCCAGATTTCAAGGTAATTGATTTGCAAAATATTTTAAAAAAATTTTTAAAGATAAAAAGAAATTTTGGTAAATGAAAAATAATTTTTTAAAAAGGATTCTTTCTATTCTTTTTCTAGCTCCAATTTTTATTCTTTGTATTTTTACAGGAGGACTCGCACTAAATTTATTAATATTTTTTTTGTTTTCAATTTTTATTTTCGAAATATCTAAACTTAAAATAGTTTACACAAAAATATTATTATTTTTAATTTTTTTATTATTTATGTACTCATTGTATAACTTAAGAAATATAAATCACGGTACAAAAATTGTCTTTTTAGTAACTTTTATTACTTGGCTTTCTGATATTGGTGGTTATTTATTTGGTAAATTGATAGGCGGTAAAAAAATTAATTTTATAAGTCCAAACAAAACTATATCAGGATATTGTGGAAGTATAATACTAGTACAGTTTAATCTTTTTTATATTTATTATTTAGAAATCGAATTATTTAAATCTTTGTATGTAAATATTTTATTTCTATTTTTTTGTACTTTAGTAGTAATATTTGGAGACTTGTTTTTCTCATATTTTAAAAGATTAAATAACATAAAAGATTATTCAAATTTAATTCCTGGGCATGGTGGATTATTAGATAGATTAGATGGTTTTATATTTTTAGTAATAATGTTTAATATAATTTATATTATAGTATGAAAACTTTAGCAATAATTGGCTCTACTGGTTCAATAGGAAAATCTGCTTTAGAAGTTTATAAAAAAAATAAAAAAAACTTTAAATTAATAGCGCTTGCTGCCAATACAAATCTAAATAAACTTATTAAACAGTATTCTAAATTTAAGCCTAGAAGTATTTTTTTAATTAGTGATAATAAGAAAAAAAAGAAAAAAAAATATTTAATATCAAAAAATATTTTTTTGAAAAAAAGAAAAAAAAAAATTGATTACGTTATCTCTGGAGCTTCGGGTTATGATGCAATTAACATTAATTTCGAATTAATTAAAATTTCAAAAAAACTTCTTATTGCAAATAAAGAGACGATTGTTTGTGGTGGTAAGGTTTTTTTAGATTTAGCAAAAAAATATAAATGTGAAATAATCCCAATCGACTCTGAACATCACTGTATTGATTATTTTTTAAAATCATTCAATTTAAAAAAAGATATAAAAAAAATTTATATTACAGCTTCTGGCGGTCCTTTTTTAAATAAAAGAATAAATTATAATGAAAAATTAAATACGGTCATCAACCATCCAACATGGAAAATGGGAAAAAAAATTAGTGTGGATTCTTCAACATTTGCGAATAAAGTTTTAGAGCTGTTTGAAGCAAAAATATTATTTCAATTACCTAATAATATGATGGGTATAAAAATTGAAAGTAGATCAAATACTCATGCAATTATAAGATTGTCTAACAATATTATCTTACCAATAATGCATACTCCTAATATGGTGATTCCAATATCTAATTGTTTGGGTGTTAGCAATAATTTACAAATTAAATTAGATAATTTTTCCTCAAAATATTATGATGTGGATGTTAAGAAATTTCCTATTGTAAAACTTGGTTATTATATTTTAAAAAACTGTACTCAGGCAGGATTTATAATTTTTACTGTTTTAAATCAGAGGCTAGTGGAAAAATACCTTAAAAATGAGGTTAAATATGGTGAAATTGTAGACAAACTTGTAAAATTATTTAAACACAATGATTTATTAAAAAGATCAAAAAAAAATATTAAAGATATTAAAGATATATTTGATACCATTAATTATGCAAAAAAAATAAAGTTATGAAAATTATATTTAAATTTTTGATTTTGAGTTTAATGTTCTTTTCCGCAGTATATTCAAATGAAAAATATAATTATGAGATTTTAGGAAATAAAAGAATCTCTGATCAAACTATTATTAGCATCATAGATTTTAAAAAAGATAGAAAATATGATGTTGAAGATTTAAATAATTTTCAAAAAAAACTTTATAACACAAATTATTTTAGTAAAGTTTCTATTA
>MDSW01192198.1_pt1 | contig 10055 bp, 10 predicted proteins | sample 811171 | NCBI WGS metagenome assembly MDSW01 (sample SAMN05326641, study PRJNA326480) | marine metagenome | isolation source: seawater | place: Atlantic Ocean: North West | collected 2012
CCCATTGAGCGGCATTCTTACCTCGGCTACCCTTGCGGGAAAATACACCGAAACCGATCAACAGGACAAGCGTGAAAAGCACTTAAAAACCATCCAGAGTAAAGTTAAATACTTGAATAATATTTTGAACGACTTCCTATCCATTGAACGGCTGGAATCAGGGAAGGCCACTTATAAATTTGATACCTTCCCGCTGAGCAAAGTGGTGAACGAGGTAATCTACAACGCAAACATGCTCTTAAAGGAAGGCCAGCGCATAAATTATCCGCAGAATATTGACGATATCTCGGTTAATTTTGATGAAAAAATCCTTGAGCTATCGCTTACCAATCTTATAAACAACGCCATAAAATATTCGCCTGCGCATACCTTGATTGATGTGGAGGTTATAAAGGAAAAGGAGGCGCTCACCATAAAGATTATAGATGAGGGTATGGGCATTCCCGAAAAGGAACAGAAATATATTTTCAACAGATATTTTAGGGCTGAAAATGCGCTGCTGGACCAAGGCACCGGCATTGGCCTGAACATCGTGAAAAGCCACTTGGAAAGTCTCGGTGGCACCATTATCTTTGAAAGCGAGGAAGGGAAGGGCAGCACGTTTACCATTACTTTCCCCAACAAAAATACTACCGAATAGTATGAAGTCAATACTTCTTATTGAAGACGATACCGCATTAAGAGAAAACACCGCCGAACTTTTGGAGCTTTCCGGATACAAGGTTTTTACGGCGCCAAACGGCAAAATTGGCATTCAAAAGGCTAAAAGCGAAAACCCGAACATTATTATTTGCGACATAATGATGCCGGAAATTGATGGCTACGGTGTGCTTGAGAGTGTTGCTTCGGAAGAAAAAACGAAACATATTCCCTTTATCTTTCTATCCGCAAAAACGGAGCATAAGGAAATACGCAAGGGCATGGACATGGGCGCGGACGATTACCTCACCAAACCCTTTGACGAGCAGGAATTGCTGAGCGCCATTGAAAGCAGGTTGGCCAAGGCAAGTATTCTGGCCATGCGCGAAAGCAGTAAGGAAAAGGACAATGCCGAGGACGACGAAAACCCCCAAAACCTGAACCAGCTAAAGAACTTTTTTTGTGATGAAGGCGAAGTGTCCAACTATAAAAAAGGCGAAACAATTTACCGAAAAGGCGACCACTCAAACAGTATGTTCCTAATTTTGAAAGGCGTAGTAAAAACACATACGATGGATGCCAATGCAAAGGAACTTATTACGGGACTCTACAAAGCCGATGACTTTTTAGGCTTCACTTCCTTTGACGATAACATTCCCTATAACGAGACCGCCACAGCCGTGGAAGAAACGGAGGTTGTGGGAATTTCAAAAACCTATGTGCGCGATATTCTCAAGAAAAGTCAAGATGTTTCCTTGGAATTGATGAATCTTTTGACCGATAACCTTTCCGAGATAAAGCAGCAATTGGTTAAAATGGCCTACAGTTCAGTCAGGAAAAAGACGGCGAGCACCATTCTTCAATTTGTGGAGATTATGGATAAAAAGCCTGAGGCGCCGCTCCGAATTTCAAGGAACGACCTCGCTACTACTGCCGGGATTGCTACGGAAAGCCTTATCAGGACCCTTTCAGATTTTAAGAAAGATGGCATAATTGAAATTGAGGGCCGCGACATCCGCATTGTAGATTTGGAAAGTCTGCGCGATATAGATTGAGACTCCGAGCTCTTTTTTCCCAAAGCTGATTTTTATCATTTTCTGTCCCGACCCATAAAGATATTTTTGTCGGTAAGATTATGATGCTATGATGAATATACTAATCCCGACAGATTTTTCAGAAAATGCACAGAACGCCATTGCGTATGCACTTGCATATTTTTCCGATGTTGCGGTAAATTTTTATATCCTTCATGTTTCGCATACACATACAATTACTAAGGAAGAGGAACAGGAGCTTTTTTCCGACTTTGATACTGAAATGCAGACGGTTCAAAGCACTTCTGCCACGTTGCGGGAAGAAATACGGAAATACCAAATCCGTTCCCAAAACCCAGCCCATAGCTTTTTCCCCCTTCACGAAAACCTTAACTTGGTGGAGGCTATTAGAAAAAATGTAATTGAAAAGGAAATTGATTATATTTTGATGGGCACCAAGGGAACTACCAAAATTAATGGTGGGGAAATGGGCAGCAATACCTGCGATGTGATTACCAAGGTGAAATGTCCCATTCTCGTGATTCCGGAAAACGCCAAGTTTAACGGCATTAAAAACATCGCCTTTTTAACCGATTACAACTGCATTTATCGCAACAAAATAATCACTAGACTTTCAGAGACATTGGATCTGCATCGTTCGCCGCTGAGGGTGCTTCATATAAAAGCCCAAAATACGGGGCTTACCGCGGCACAGACCGACAACAAGGGGTTTCTGCATTACTTTTTCAAGGATAAAAAGCACAGTTTCCATTTTGTGGATAATAAAGACTTGGAAATAGGCATACAGGATTTTGTGGAGACTTGGGACATCAGTCTTGTTTCCATCGTGGCAAAAAACTTAAACCTTATCCAGCGGTTACTGTTGCGGCCTGCCGTAAAATCGGTGAGCTATTCGGTGAATGTGCCTTTTTTGGTGCTCCACGAGTGAGTTGAAATTCAAAATTCAAAATACTGAATACCAAATCATTCCTCTTGGCCAATAGGATGGTCTTCATAAAAATCCTTAAAGGTTTTATCGGTGGTATAGCTGTCTCTTAAAACCTTAAAGACCGAGAAGATTAAAAGCGCTTGGCCCAAAACGGTCAAATAAAATACCCACCCGAACGGAAAATCCATAGCCGCAAAAATTGCGACCGTAACTAGCACGAATGTTGTTAGTACGAGATATGTGATAGCGGAAAGTTTCATAGCTTTTTAATTTTAAATTACGAAATAAACGGCTTGCGCACTCTTAAGGATTCCTTAAAAATCAGGCTGTTGATTGATATTTATCATAGTTTTACTGTACTGTAATGGTTATATTTACGTAATCATTCAAAAAAGAGACCGCCATGCGAAAAATATTGATTCCCACAGACTTTTCGGACAATGCAATGAACGCCATTAAATACGCTACTGAGCTATTTAAGCACGGCCCCACCGAGATATATTTGCTCCACGCTTTTTCCGATTCGGTGTATGAGGACAAGGCCCGCTTGGCCGATGCTGTTTTTGAGGAATTACGGGAAAAGGCGCTTCAAAAAGCAAAGGAAAATCTGGAGGAAACCCGAAAACAGATTCTCGGCTTTTCCCCGAATCCAAAGCATACTTTGCATACCATTGCCGAATTTGGCCTGTTGGTGGATTCGGTAAACGATTGGGTGGAGAAGGAGAATATAGATGTGGTGGTTATGGGCACCAAAGGTGAAACCGCCGATAAAAAAATAACCTTCGGTAGCAACACGCTGCAGGTAATAAAATATGTGAAATGCCCCGTGCTCGCCATTCCTGCCGTTTATGGCGATGTGCATCCTAAAAACTTGTTGTTTCCCACAGATTATTTGTTGCCCTACAAACGCCGCGAACTGAAACTGGTGAGCACCATTGCCAAATGCTTCGCTACCAAAGTAGATTTCCTATACGTTTCAAAATTTCCAACCCTTTCCTTGCGACAGCAGGATAACAGGAAATTTTTGGAAGCGGCCTTCTGCGACAACCAAATAAATTTTCATCAAAAAGGCGGGACAAATGTTACCAAAGCCATCAACACTTTCATAATTGAAAATCCCATAGATATGCTGGTGATGGTCAATACGCGCCATTCCTATCTGGAAAACATACTTTACCAGTCAACCATTGAAAAGATTGGGTTGAAAATTGATATTCCCTTTTTAGTACTTCAAAATTTACCGAGATAAACCTTTTAATTACATATTGACAATGAAAAAAATCCTCGTTCCAACCGATTTCTCCAAAAACGCCTATGCGGCCTTGTTTTATGCCACAAAACTTTTTAGCGATGAAGCACTGCAAATAACCATTCTCCATTCTTTTGGGGAAGAAGTGGGGAAGCTAACGAGCCGTGTAGACATAGGCCGTTCTGAAAATATAATTGAAAAATTGTACCGACAATCTGATGAGGACGGCCAGCAATTGGTGCATCAAATAACACTGGATTCTTCCAAGGTTGCACACAAATTTGAAGTGATTTCCACGCCGGCAACCCTGTCAAAAACCATCAATAAATTGGTTTCCACCGAAGGAATAGACCTCGTGGTTATGGGCAGCAAGGGCCGCACGGGTGCCGAGGACGTACTCGTGGGGAGCACAACGGTAAAAATCACCAAATCGTTGGAAGGTTGCCCGTTGCTCATTGTTCCGCGCGAAGTGGATTACGTAATTCCCACAAACATTGCGTTTGCAACGGACTTTAACGATTTTTACCAACTTTCAAAACTGCGGCCCATCGTTCGGTTGGTGCGACAGTACAATTCAAATTTGCACGTGGTCCACGTAGGTGCAGAAGAGGATTTGGACGTGCTGCAACAGCAAAATCTGGAACATTATAAAAACGACCTTACGGAATATGATACCGAGTTCCATTTTATTCCGAAAAAGGAAAATATCTCAAAAACCCTTCATAACTTTATTGATGGACGAAATATGGATTTACTGGCCCTTGTGTACCACAAGCATGCTTTCCTTAAGCAACTTTTTAGGGAGCCCGTGGTAAGTAGGGTAGGGAAGCATACCCATACGCCTACTTTGGTAATTCCTATTAAGAATTAAAATTTCAGAAGATGAAAAAGCGAATATTGATTCCCACAGATTTTTCAAGAAACGCCTGGAACGCCATAAAATATGCCATGGAGCTCTATAAAAGGGAACCTGCGGAATTTTTTCTGCTGCACACCTATTATCTTTCCGGGTATTCAAAAGAGAATCTTTTGAGCCCCGAGCCTACGGAAGAAGCCCTGCAAAAAGTTCGGGAAGCTTCGGAGAAAAACATGGAGAAACTAAAGGTGCAAATGGCTTTTTACGAAGAAAATGATAGCCACAGCTTTCATTATTTAAGCGAATTTGGTTCCTTTTTCGACGTAATGAAGAAAACGGTTGAAAAACAGGACATAGAATTGGTAATTATGGGAACCCAGGGCGAAACGGACAATAAGACCGTGATTTTGGGCAGCAATGCAGTAAATGCGATGGAAAAAATCAGGAATTGCCCGGTACTCGCCATTCCTTCAAATGTGTTGTTCAAGGACCCGAATGAAATTGTCTTCCCCACAAGTTTTAGAACGCACTATAAAGAGAGGGAACTGGCCACTTTGGTAGATATTTCGCGCTGTACCAATTCCCCAATCCGTATCTTACATATTCAGAACAATAAAGCTTTGACCAAAGCACAGCAGGAAAATAAGGCGTTGCTGGAGAAAATTTTGGAAGCCGCCAGTTTTACCCACCATACGCTATACGACGTTGACATAAACGACGGGGTGCGCTGTTTTGTACAGAGCCGACAGAGCGAGATGATTGCCATTGTAAACAAAAAGCACAATTTCTTTGGCAGTGTTTTTTCCAACCCTATGGTCAAAGAACTCGGAAAGCACGCTAATGTACCGTTGCTGGCGATGCACGATTTGAGAAATTGAGTACTTATAAAAATTTAATGTGAATCAAAACAAAAAAGCTGGTTATGCAAAAGCAAGTTTTAATCCCTACCGATTATTCAAAAAGTGCCTTCAATGCCATTGTTTATGCGATCGAGCTTTTTGCGGAGGAAGATTGTACGTTTCACATTTTCCATTCCTATTTTTTAGCGCGTTCGGCCAAGGGCAACGTGTTGTTTCCTGAACCCGAACCGGCTGATTATGACAGGGCAGCAAGGCTTTCCGGCGAAAGAATGGAATGGTTGAAAAAGAAGGTGGGCTTACTGGCGGACAATCCTAAACATACCATTTATTTCGACCACAAATTTGGAACCCTTATCGAGTTGTTGGAAGAAAAGGTAATGCGCGATAAAATAAACCTTATAGTTATGGGAACCCGCGGTATAACAGACGATACGAAGGTAGCCTACGGCCGAAACTCCGTAAACGTAATGGAAAACATCAGAGGCTGTGCCGTACTTGCCGTGCCCGCCAATGTTTCCTATAAAAAGATTGGCAGCATCGTTTTCCCTACCAACTTTAAGACCCATTTTAACGAGCGGGAAATGAAAACCTTTGTGAAGATTGCACAGCTCGGAAATTCAGAAATCCAAATCCTGCACATTGGCAAGGAGAAGGACCTTTCGGAAAGGCAAAGGAACAATCGGAAGGAATTGGAAAACCTTTTCAGCGAAGTAAAATATACCTACCACTGGCTTGAACATAAGGGCGTAAAGGAGGGCGTGCTGTCCTTCGCAGACCAGCAAGATAGCGGGATGATAGCTTTTGTGAATAGAAGACACTGGTTCTTTGGCAGTGTTTTTTCAAATCCGTTGGTTAAAAGTCTCGGCATCCATTCCAAAGTACCCATCCTGGCACTCCACGATACCAGAAACTAACCTTAATTATGAAGAACAATGCCATTGAAGTAATAAAACATTCGGGTGAACGGGCCATATTTTCAATTGAAAAACTGAAAAATTCCCTTCGGAAAAGCGGCGCAGAGGAGGCCTTGGTCAACGAAATTGCCAATAACGTCCGCGATGAACTTTATCAGGGTATTTCAACCAAGGAAATCTACAATCGCGCCTTTGCACTTCTGAAGAAAAAGAAAAAAGGCTACGCTTCAAAATACAAGTTGAAAAAAGCAATTTATGAGTTGGGTCCCACGGGATTTCCATTTGAGAAATTCGTGGGCGCCATCTTATTTTACAGCGGTTATGATGTAAAGACGGGCCAATTTTTGAACGGTAAGTGCGTAACCCACGAGGTAGATGTGGTAGCGCACAAAAACGGCCAATATATAGTTGCCGAATGTAAGTTCCACAGTGATGAAGGGCGAAATTGCAATGTCAAGGTGCCGCTCTATATACATTCCCGTTATCGCGATATCCTCAACAATTACGGTGACGGCAACAAGGGGGAAAAGCCGAATGAAGGCTGGGTGGTCACCAATACCCGATTCACCGAAGACGCCTTGACCTACGGCAAATGCGTGGGCCTTTACCTTTTAAGTTGGGATTTCCCGAAAGATAACGGTATCAAGGATCGCATAGACCGTTTGGGGCTCTATCCTGTTACTGTTTCCACCTTACTAAGTCAGCGAGAGAAACAGTTTTTGCTCAGTCGTGATGTAGTGCTCTGCAAGCAATTGATAAATGATCATTTCTATTTGGATCATTTGGGAATTTCAGAAAAAAGAAAAGAGAGGATATTAAATGAGATTGAACAGTTATGCAGAAAATAAAAATCCATTTCCTCGGTGCAGCGGGAACCGTAACGGGTTCAAAGTTTTTAATTGAAACTTCTGAAAAGAATATTTTAATAGACTGTGGCATGTTTCAGGGTTTAAAGGAATTGCGCGAAAAGAACTGGGAGTATTTGCCTATAGATGTTTCAACGATAGATATAGTACTTTTAACCCACGGCCATTTGGACCATACGGGCTATCTGCCGCGATTGGTAAAACAAGGTTTCCGCGGAAAAATTATAGGGACTGCGCCAACGCTTGCAATTACAAAAATAATCCTGTTGGACAGTGCTAAAATCCATGAGGAGGAAGCGGAAAAAGCCAATGAGGAAGGATATTCAAAGCACAAACCCGCCGAACCCTTTTATAGCGTGCAGGAAGCCGAAGTGACTTTGGGATTTTTTCAAACTAACGCAAGAGATGAATGGTTTGAACTTTCGGAAAACATCAAATATCGTTTCAAGTATAACGGGCATATTATCGGCGCTACTTTTATCGAGCTGGAAATTTTCGGCAAAACTTTCGTCTTTTCCGGAGATATTGGCAGGGAGCACGATTTGCTGCTTTATCCACCCGAAAAACCGGAATGGGCAGATTATCTTTTTATGGAAAGCACCTACGGAAACAAACTCCATCCGCAGGAAAGCGTTTCAGATAAATTGGTGGAGCTCATCACCAAAACCATTCACAACCGTGGCAATTTGATAATTCCTTCTTTTGCGGTGGAACGCTTACAGACGCTGATGTTTTTACTTTGGAAATTATACAACGAAAACCGTATTCCGAACATCCCCATATTTATTGATAGCCCCATGGGCAACAACGTGCTTTCGGTATTTCAAAATTTTCCGGATTGGCACAAACTGCCGATGAAAGATTTCAACGCAATGAACAATCGGATGAACATAATTACTTCCTATAAAGAAACCTGGGAAACCATTGACAATCCGCAGCCAAAAGTGGTGATCGCGGGGAGCGGAATGGTAACTGGCGGAAGAGTTTTAACCTATCTGAAACAAATGATAGATAAAACCAATACAACTGTTTTATTGGTAGGCTACCAAGCTGAAGGAACGCGTGGCAGGCAAATGCTGGAGGGCGCACACGAATTGAAATTCTTCGGAAAATACTACCCCGTAAAAGCTGAAATCCATCATATTGAAAGTCTTTCGGCACACGCTGACCAGCAGGGGCTTTTGGATTGGACAAGCAATATTAAAAACATACCCGAGGAAACATTCCTTATTCACGGGGAACCCACGGCCCAGGATGCCCTGCGGGTTAAATTGCGGGATAGTTATGGTTGGAAAGTAACTATTCCGAAGTTGTATGAAATAAGGGAAAATTTGGTTTAAGGCTTTTTAATTCACTTTTCTATAACTCCAAACCGCCAATACGTTCATAAGTATTGCAAAAAGCAGCGTCTTCAACAGTTGTGGCAAAATGTCGCCCAAGCCGGATCCTTTCAGCAGAACCATCCGCACGATCTCGACAAAATATTTTATAGGGTTGAATTCGGTAACGATCTGCGCCCATTTTGGCATGCTTTCAATAGGTGTGAAAAGGCCGCTCATCAAAATAAAGATCACGACAAAAAACCAGGCAATAAACATGGCCTGCTGCTGCGTATCGGTAAAATTTGAAATGAGCAGTCCCATCCCGAGAATTACCAAAATATAAATGGAAGTATAGGCGTACAGCAGTAGCAGGCTCCCCAACATGGGCGTGTTGAAGATCAGTTTTGCGAGAATCAAGCCTATGGTCAGCAGCCCCATTCCAATAATCCAAAACGGAAAAAGTTTGCCGATGATAAACTGACTTTTGCGGATGGGCGTTACGTTTATTTGCTCCAAAGTGCCTATTTCCTTTTCGCGAACGATGTTCATCCCGGAGAGAAACAGGGTTATCATCGTTACCAACAAAACCAAAATCCCCGGTACCATAAAGGTTTTATAATCCAAAGTGGGATTGTACCAAAAGGAGGGAATCGCGTGAATGGTCACGGGCTGCGTCACTTTTTTTGAAGTGTCCAATATGGTCATTTTCACGTCTTGGTTAAAACTGTGCACAATCTGGTTTACGTAACCGCTTTCCACCCCAGCAGCGGCCCCATCGATGGCGTTTATGGTGATGGAAAGATCGGCGGTTTTTTCCTTTAGCAGATTTCGTTCAAAATGGTTCGGAATTTCCATTACCACATCCACTTCTCCCGAAAGCATCGCGGCACTGGCTTTTTCCTGCGAGGGAAAATCGGTCAGAACGTTGAAAAAGTTAGAGGCGTTAAATTTCTCAATAAGCGCACGGGAGGTTGAGGTACGGTCGTAATCTACATACGCAAACTTGATGTTTTTCACCTCGTAGGTGGCCGCATTGGAGAGAATGACCAATTGCAGGATGGGCAGAATAAATATGATGGGCAACATCCCTTTATTTCTAAAGATCTGCTTGAATTCCTTTTGTATTATGTAGCCGATGGTCTTCATTATTCCAGCCGTATTTTATATTTCTTTACACTCAAGCCAATAAAGAAAAGCGTCATCCCCATCAAGATCAGCGTTTCCATCCAAATAAAGGCCATTCCCACCCCTTTCAGCATAATGCCTTTAATGATGATGATAAACCATTTTGCGGGAATTATGTTACTTATTATTTGAAGTGCTGCCGGCATACTCGAAATTGGGAATATAAAGCCAGAAAGTAATA
>MDSW01113533.1_pt1 | contig 10054 bp, 10 predicted proteins | sample 811171 | NCBI WGS metagenome assembly MDSW01 (sample SAMN05326641, study PRJNA326480) | marine metagenome | isolation source: seawater | place: Atlantic Ocean: North West | collected 2012
ACCCTTACAGCACTTTACTGAATAGGTTTCATCTTTACATAAACAACCTCTACGCCCTCCTTTTGGACTTGTCTTACTTGGTGTTTCAAATTTTTTCATATTAGCTATATTGAGAAGCGTTTAGTTCTTTCATCCAATACTCTGCATCATTTTCTGTTACTTTTGCCATATTTATTAACCCTTGTGCCTCTTTGTCATCTACACCTAATTCTTTAGCAGCAGCAATAAATTTTTCAGCAATTTCTATTGCATTTTCAGATGCTCTTAATAACTGCACAAATGCTCTATCAGCTTTTATTACAGCTTTTCTAACATCTTCTAAACCTTTTCCATTTGCTTCTGCACTTAATTCTTTTACTTGTGTTTCAGCTTTTCTTAAATCATCTATTAGAGCTAATTCTACTTTCTCTTTGCTAAATAGCATTTTACTTATTGTTTTTTTTGTATTCATCTTCCTTGACCTTTATATTTTTTTTTATATCCTTTTTGTCCTACACTCGCATTTTTGCTATGAGGGTGTGATTTTCTTTTAGGTTTAACATATACACTTATAACCTTTCTAGCCATTACTTAATAGGTACACAATTAGGTACTTTCTTACCATTTTTTATTTTCATTCCGTATTGTCTGTAACCTGCTTGACAAGGTTTTTCTAATTTGTGTTCTTCACAAGGCATAAACCAAACCTTACCCTCAAACTCGTGTTCGTGGTATTTATCACATCCTATATCTTTTGCTGCTTGTATTGCTAATTCTTTTGTTGCGTATGCTAGTCTATCGTCTATGATAGCTAGATCATCGCTTACTATTACAGAAGCTAATTCTATCTCACCTAATTCTTTTAATTTACTCTCTGACCATCTTAGACCTGCTTTACCTCCCCAGAGTAAATATGAAATAGTACCACACGCTTTTGAATCTCCCTCATCGTAATATTCTTCTGCTCTACTTAAATAAGAGTACATTCTTTTTATTGTTTCTTTAGATATTGCTTTTCCTTGTGCAAGTTGTTTAGCTCGTATCTTACCTACTTGAGTTGCACACTTATTATTGACTTTCTCGTTTAATTCTATGCCCTTTTTAGCGTTGTTCTTAACACCGTTAGGGTAATCGCTATACGCTTCTAGTTCTCGTCTTTTACCACCCTTTAAACGCTTGTCCTCTCTAACTATTGATCTAATAACAGATAACATTTCTTCTGCTTCTTCTTCTTCAAAGTCGTTTATAGGCTCTTTAGGTCTTTCCATCTTATCAGCAAAAAAACCCTCTATACTAAAGCCTTTAACTTTACCTGTTTTGACAAAGTTGTTCCAGATTTCATCGTTGTTTACTTTTACAGCACCCATCCACGTACCTACAGGAACATTTAAACCATATTTTCTTGATTTATCGTGTACTTCATCTTCTACTAACCAAGATTCAACAAGTGTAAGTCCATTTAAGGTATGTTGGTGTTCTAAAGTAGCTTTAGACTGATTTCCATTCATTAAATAAAGCTGTGATGCTTTTTCTACAGTTTGTTTAGAGAAATATATGTAATACTCTTCTTCGCCTTTTCTACGATAGATAGGTTTGTTTGGAACTAGTAATGCACCCATAAGAATACGCTTTTCTTTATCTACCTCTGCAAGTTTTATTTCTTCGTTTTTTAATGCTATGAAATCTTCCTCTATTGCTGGGTTTTCTACTACTGAAATAGCTTCTATTCCTGTTATTTCATCGTCTCCTAAAATAAGTTCTACAATTCTCATATATTAATAACGTTTTAATTTATTTTTTTGCTTATCCTATACTTGCACTCTGTACAATGTTTCGATCTAATTGTTGAGCTGTTGATACATCACTACTTACTACAAAAGCTCTAGGCGGAGGTTGATTACCTAATAAGTCTGCTAATTGATTTGTTCCACTTGCTCCAACTGTACTAAATGATGGAGGTAATGATGGTGCTGTTGCTGCTGGAATAGATGTTGTTGGCTCTCCTCCTGTATCTCTTGCTCCTAATCCTGCTGGTGGTTTAGGTGATTTGCTTCCTGCTATTTGTTTTACATTTCTAATACCTGCTGCAATAACTGCTGCTGCTCCTACAAAACCAAATATACCACCTTGTGCTAATGCTTTGTTCGCTCCTGCATAAGTGTCTTGTAAGGCTTGTACGATTGCAATAGCTTTACCAAATTTGCTATTTTTTCCTACGATGGTTACTATATCACCCATCAATTTTTGCATTCTAGTCTTTTTACCTTCGTCTAAATCTTTTTCTAATTTTTCTTGAGTGTTTGCACTTGCTTGTTGGTAGTCTAGTAGTTCATTGTTTGCATCTATAAATGCTTGTGTACCTTCTTCGTAAGAATCTCTCTTTATTTTTAATCTTTCTTCTTCAACGCCTCTTTCTATCTCAAGATTATCTAACATTGCTTGTATTCTATTAACTTCGTCTTGTTCCATTTCAGCATTAAAGTTTCTCTGCTCATTTTGTCTTAATGCAGTAGCCTCATCATTAGATAATTCTAATTCCATTTTTTCTTTTAATAGTGCAACTCTATTAGATTCTTGTTCTGACATAAAACCTTCTATTTGTGCTTCTATTGCTTTCTTTTCGTTTCTTGCTTCTAAGAGTGCTAACCTATCTTCTTCTAAACCAGATAAATTAAATTGTAACTCAGCTTGTTGTATCATTAAATCAGCATTGGCTAACATAGATGTTTCTTGTTCTTCTAAGGTTTCTTTAAGTTTATCATTAGCAGCTATTCTATCATCAATACTTTTAAGATCGTTGTCTCTGATTTGTCTTTGTTGTTCAGCTTGTCTATCGTATTGCTCTATCAAACCTTGATTTACTATTCTTGCTTCATTGGCTGCTTTTTTCAGTTGTTCGTTAGCTTTAACATTATCTGATATAGATTTAATGTTTATTTCACTTAATCCCTTTGCAACTTGTGAACCTATGTTTCCTACTTCGGTTACTGCTTCACTAAAATCTGTTGCTATTGCTGTTCCTGCCTCTACTATACCTACAGTTGTATCAATTAAACTTTGTTTTGTTTCATCTATTTTAGAATTAAGAGCTTCTATCTTTTCTGTATCTCCACTACCAAGAAACGATTGTTCCCAAGCTAATTGAGCTTGAAAGAAACCTAGAGCCAATCCATCAATAGCTAATTTAAATGGTGCTATAGCTATCTTAAATACGTTGCTTACTACCCTGCCTAAAGCATCAAAGTTTTCTGTTGCAGATGATACACTATTATATACGTTTACTAATACGTTTCCTATTTCTGCAAATACTTGTGAGATTGTACCTGTAACTACTGCTACAGTATCCATAACTTGTTGGTTTTTAGATAATGCAGCTGCTAAAGCACCAAACAATGCTACTACAGCTCCAATACCAGCAGCTTTAAATGCAGTACCCATACCTTTGATACCTTTACTTAAAGAACTAAAACCTTTTTCTGATTTCTTCGCTGTTTTATCTGTATCTTCTATTTGCTTTTCTAACTTAGAATACTCCTTTTGCATTTCATCTAAGTTCTTGACAGCTTCTTTATATTTAAGTTTTAATTCTGCTTGTATTACTTTTGCCATACTTCCTTTTTAAATTGTGTATATGCTTCTTTAATGCTTTCAGGGTATTTGTATTTGCCTTTAGCTATTTTTATGTTTTCCGTTTCGCCTTTAGCATAAGGCAGTAAGTCTAATATATTTCTTATCACGTTAGTACACTATTTGTATATGTTACTGTTTTTACTATTAGATCTAAATCTGATTTGCCTGTTGTTAAATCTATTTTAATACTATTTATATAATATTCTTGACCTTCTATTAATATAACGTCATTTACTCTATAATTTAAAATAAAACTTACAGGCAATCTAGCTGATACTTTTATAATCCTTGCATTCTGGTTAAATGTTTGTACAATATAGTTTTGATAGAATCTACTAAACAAACTATTTGTGTTAATATCTTTATTAAATTCATCATACTCAGCACCAAAGTTTAAAGTATGGTTTTGATCAGTTGACACGTTAGATGGAGCGTTATAAGTTGTAATGTTTGAAGATGTTACTGTATTACTACTTGAATCAATTACTCTGTTAAAAAATATAAAAGGTTTGCCAAGAGCTGTTTTATCATCTGCATCTACCCACCAAGAAAATATATTATTTGTTTCTTGTCCTGCATTCTTCTCTAAATTAATTAAAACACTTCTTTCAAAAGGTACTTGTAAATTAAATGCCTGACCGTCATACTTTTCTGGAGCAGAATATTCTAAATCTCCAAATGCTTGAGCAAACTGATTGATAAATCTAAGACTTGTTTGAGTTACAGGTTTAGAATAATTAAAGTTTACTTGATTGTATGGTATTGGTCTGTCTATTGTACTTTGTGATACGTCTATATATTTTGTTATGTCTCTTGTTACTCCCTCAAACATAAAATCGTCAAAAGTTTCTACATAAATTGTGCTATCACCTAATCTTTTGTAAGCAACTAAATTAAACATCTTAAACAAACCACTAAGAAAGTCTATTATTTTTATTTTAGGTAAGTAGTCTTGTATAAAAATCATATAGGCTAATTGGAAAGAATTATTACCATAAAAATGGTTAGTTGTTACCCCATTTACAGTTTTAATAATTTCTAAACCAAAATCAGATAAAGTGTTTTGTGCTGAAAATGTTATAGCTTGACTTGTGTTGTTGTTAAATCTAATTTCAGGGTCAAACACTCTTGATGATAAATTCCCACTTGTTAAGCCTGCAAAATTAACTGACATTGCAGATGTTGATGATATTCTATTTTGGATTCCTAATATTTCGTTTGTTGTTTTATCTCTTGAAATTATTTCTATAGGTACATTAGCAGCACTTGCTATAAATCTAAATTTTAATGTATAAGATTCACCCTCATTAATTGTTAGTTTACCAGCTGATAATATATCACCACTACCCCCTACATAACTATAATTACTTAACGTTTGTTTAATCCCTAAAGATGTATAATTTATTCCAAAATATTTAGTTGTGCTATTTAAAGCAGTATATGGTGTCTTTTCTCTATGCAACCACAAGTATAGCTCATCAAACATATCACTACCAAAGAATGTTTTAATATCACTTGTTGCATCTTCTAAAATTACATCTTTTGTTGGACTATCTTCAGTTACAACTTGGCTTGTGTCCTCAGCTAATACCTTTTCGTCAAGGTGTACATCTGCCATATTAAAGGTTATGTCATATTGAGTTTGTATTGCCTCTATAACTCTTTTTAGCTTTATTGCTGGTTTTAAGTCTTTTCTTAAATTAGCCCAAGTAACATTATCTAATCTAGTTGTACTTGGTGTATCATAAGAGTAATAATTTTCTAAACTAATTAGAGGTACTACTATGTTTCTATTACCTAAATTTGTAGCATTTGAGCCTGTGCTTTGTAAACCTGTTTTAAATGCGTTTAGAACATCAGCTGTAACTGTATCACTTTTTATATCATAAGTTGATAAACCGTTTAAAGAACTTAAATCTTCATCTCCAAATATATCTTTAAGGTTATTAGGCTCACCAAAGAATACTACTTTGTAAGTGTGTGGTTTATTGTCTTTTAGTGATACGCCTGTTAGTCTAAGTTTGCCTGTTTTAAATGGTACAAAGTTTATCTCAATTCTTGCATCTACTTTAAACCTAGCATCAAAGCCACCTTGAATATGAAAGTTATAGTAATGCTTAAATAACTTATTATTAGTTTGGGATGCTGGTAAGTTAAACTGCTGTGAGAAAGGTGTAAACAGCTTACTAATGTCAGATACATTCTGTATTGAATCAGTTATACTTATTGATTCATCATTAAATAGATCTACCCTTGTGTCTGATATATATAATTGTACCTCACGCTTCATTATACTATATTATTAATAACATCGTTTGCATCTTCTACTTCTAAAGTATATTGTGTGAGCTTGTCGTTTACAGATGTCTTTTTAGTAAGTGATGAGGTAACTACATTTACAGGATGCCATTTTAAACTTATACTATCAGTGTGAGTAAAGGTGTTTATATTTATCCATACATACTCACTTAACATAATATCTTGTATTACTTCATTATATGCCTCTACTAAATAATTTGTATTCAAGGTAAACCGTTTCTTACCTGTCTTGTTAAAGGTTTGCATTTGATGATCTTGTAACCCATAACTAGAAGAAGATTGTACAAATATATTTCTTTTAAATTGTTCTGATTTAGTATTTACACTTTCTACGTTCTTTAAAAAGAAATAATGGTCTTGTGGCATACCATTCTTATTTATAAACCTCATCTGTATTGGTGTGTACTTAGCACTACATACTCTTTCTACTGAATAAGTAATTGTTGAGGCAGATACAGAACTTGCTGAGGTGCTTACTGCGTATCTTGTTGCTGTACCACTAGCCATAGCATATACAAAACTTGCTGTATTATCTGGTAGGTATATTTTGTTAGTACCACCTGTATTTGTTAGAGCTGCGTCATCAGGGTCAATGTCAGAATTTGCACTATCCCAAAACATTGAATATCCATAGAATCCTGTATGATTTACAGTTGTTTGTATTGTGCCTGTACCTCCACCATCTACTGCTGTAAATGTTGTTACTACATAAGCGATAGATACTGTATCAAATGACGATCCGTCTGAGCCTCCATAGTTAGCTGTAAAATAATCTCTAGCTAAAGATGATATTTCAAATACTGTTCTATTACTTGTTGCGTTTTTAAGTATTGTATATCTTAAAGCTCCGTCTATAGTCAAAGCCATTTGTGCAGACAAATGTGAGCCTGTAGTAATTGTAACAAAGTAAGGACTTCTCAGTAATATATTAGCCATTATTCAAATATTATATTTTCTATATCTATACCAAATTTCTCTTGTAGCTCAGGAGGTAGCTGATCAAATGCTTGATTAAAAGGTTTTGTAAAAAACATACTTGCCTTTATGCCTTTTTCAAAAACACTTTTAGCTATAAGAAACTTTATACCTTTTCTTGAAATAAATCTACCTTGTTTATCTCTTATACCTTTTAAACCTTTTCGTACTACAAATTTATCAAATGCTGCTGGAGGAGGCATACCTTTTAAACCTCTTTTTCCTCCTTTGCTTTTAAATTTATAAGGACTACCACTTGTATTTTCATCAGCGTAATAAGACTTAGATCCTCTAACCCCCTCGTCTTGAAACTTACCGTAATCTTCCATTTCAAATATTACGCTAACAGAATCTTCACTAACATTTATTTTATAATCTAAACTATTGTATAGTTTTTTGCTTACTTTTTTTCCACCTTTAGTTAGCCTCGATCTAGCTTGTTGTACTACAAACTTACCAAAGTTGTTTAGTGCCTCTCTTGTTTCTTTTAACTGCATACGTTTATATCATTTGCTATTAATACATCAAAGCTACAAGCAACTCCTGCTAACCTATTCTCAAACCTTTCATAAAAGAACTCACAAGAAGCATCACCAGATAATTGATATTTGTCTTGATATAGTGTACCCTTACTTAACAATCCTACTAATTTGTTTGCTACTGCTAATTGTGTGTTTAATATATCTTGCTCGTTATTGTTTCCTACAAAATGGTCTGTTGTTTCGTCTTTAGATACATCAACTATATCCATACACATTACAGTAATGTTAAAGCTAAGAGCTGCCTCTTGTATTGTAACACTATTAACTATAATATGAGCTAAAGGAAAGATAGTTTGCTTGGCTAAGTCTATATCAAATATATCTCCTGTTGTTACAGTATTGACATTCTCGTCTAATAAGAGCTTTGTCTTTAGTGTTTGTGTGATTTGGTAATAGCCTCTTACTCCTTGATTGCTCATTTTCTAAATTTGCTTTTCATTTGTTTTGATTCTAGTTCTGCTTTTTCTTTTATAAAACTTAATGCGTATAAACATTCGTGTACATTTAATTCAGTGATATCTTTAAATCTTGTAACATCTTGTCCAGATAAACCCCAAACTGATTGATACCATCCCCACTTTCTATTGAACTGAGATATTGCACTAAATTCTCCTCCTCCTGTGTTTCCAAAGAGTTCATCATAACTGTCGATAATTCCATCCCTAAATGATAAAAAAAAAGTATAGAACTAAATACAGCATCCATTGGCATATTTATCATATCTTCATACTTATCTCCTGTGTACTTCTCTATGGTATACTTATCTTTATAGCTTTGGGTTATTGGTCTGTATAATACAGCCATAGCTTTATGCATATTTTCAAAGTCTCCTATAAAGGTATCTAAGTCTATATACTCTCCAAATGTTATGTTTTCTAAATCAGGTACAAAACCATAAGTAATACCTTTCATTTCGAATTGCTTTACGAGTTGAGGTTTTTCGTTAAACATATCTGTAAGTATTTTACATATATCTCTTATACTTTTTGCTTTCATAGATCTAACTGTATGATTTCTTAAACCACAAAATACTTCTATCATTTTTATAGCTAGAAAGTTCTCATCATCATTATCTTTTTGATACTTGATATACTTTTGGTATTGTGCTAATGTAATTTCGTTTAGAGTGTCAGGTATATACATTTCTACTTTCATATTTATATAACGTAGAAATAAAAAGTTTTAGAGCATAAAAAAACCCCTACATTTCTGTAAGGGTTATAAAGGTTACTTTCTCTGCTTATTCGTGCTAACGATGATTTAAAATCTTATCAATACCTTTTTGATTGATTCCTGTTTCTAATATCTGAGTAGCATTTATATCTCAGTTTCTTAATTTAGTCAGGTGCATTTTATGAAAGTCAAAATAAGTGAGGTGCTGCCTTAGGTAATAATCATTGTACTTCTGATTCGAGTATTGATAGGTACTCACTTTACCTCCTCGCTATCAAACGAGTTTTTTTGTTACAGTCATTATGCAGAGTTTATACTGCTCCTATGTTCTTCTCTTACCTCCTTGCTTCTATATAACTGTCGTACCTTTTTTGACTATCTCTGTAGTGAGAGTAGGTGGTAAGTCCTACACCTTTTATATTTTCACAACTTAGTAAGTACATCGCTTCTCATAAGTATCACTACTTAAACATTTTTCCTTACTGACTTTCAATATTTTAAAGAACATTGTAAAATTAATTACACTTCAAATCTACGAACAAATGTTAATAAAACAATACCCTATATAGACTTTAACATAATTTTAACATTTCTTTAACATTTACCTTATTGCATACTGTCCTCTGTTTGGATTCTTTAGTTGCATCATTAAAGCGTATCTCGCTGCATCAATACAGTCAGGGTGTGTACCTGTAGGTTTTTGTAAATTGTTTCCCTCTTTGTCTTTATCCCATACATAACCTTGTAGTTCTCTTATTAGATTCTTAGAATGACTTGTTATATAGATTTCGTTTTGGTTGATTAGGTTGATACCATAGATTATTGAATCTCTACCCTTTGTTACAGGAAATACTTTGTGTCCGTAGTTCCTCAGCTCCTGAATTGATTTAGGCTCTGCACTATCTGCGTATATTTGTTCTCGTATCTCGTTAGTCTTAATAAAATAGCTAAGGTCTCTATTTAACATTCCTTTACGATACAGTACCTCATCAAAGATATAAGCATTATTCCATTTATATAGTCTTATAATTGTGCTTGGATCTACAGAATAACCAAAGTCTAACCCAGAGCATAGTAATCTAGCTTCACTTGGAATATTATCAATAGGTTTCCAATCAGGAATACACGCACCCTCTAAGCTACCTATCTGTCCAAGTCCGTACACTTTCCACCAATTAGCCCAATAGGTTGAGGTCTTACCTTTTTCTTTTGCTTTCTCTATTTCTTTAACTATAGATTCAGGTAAGCTGTCATTGTCTTTGTATGTTAAGGTTATAAAGTTCGCATCTTGCTGTCCTATTAATTCTTTGTCTACCCAAAACAAATTAGCAGGGTTATAGTCTAACCATATTTTACCAGATGTTCTTACTGCTAATTGTTGATAGGAATCAAAGCTAACATTGTTACACTCATTGATAAATAAATCTGTTCTTCTA
>MDSW01175007.1_pt1 | contig 10054 bp, 15 predicted proteins | sample 811171 | NCBI WGS metagenome assembly MDSW01 (sample SAMN05326641, study PRJNA326480) | marine metagenome | isolation source: seawater | place: Atlantic Ocean: North West | collected 2012
TAAGCACTATAAAGTGTTGCGTCTTGGGAAGGAAATAATTTATATACTGCCATAATTTTATATTGCTACTACTTGTCCTTTAATATCACTATTTGGATATTTTATTTCAAATATACTTGGATCTAAAGAAGGGAATATTGTACCATTTTGGGTTGCACCTTCAATATCGTAAGCATATTGAGAATATCCTTTTGAAACACCAACTAAATTACTAAATTTAACTTTTTTAACAGTTTGAACTCCTTCTATTTCATCTAATAAAACAGAAATGGGGTTAAGTAAAATTGGTTGATTTATTTGCCATCTATCTGTAGCAAAATAATTTTGTAATGCTACAATACATCTTTCTAATACTTGACTATTATTATAATTAGGTAAAGTGATAATTTGAAAATCAATACCTAAATTAATAATAAAAGCATCTTTTATACTTAAAGTATCACCAATCATTCTTGATTGATTTAAATAAGTTTTTAAATTTTCTTTTAAAGCAGTTGAAGCAGTAGCTAATTTACCATTAATATCTTGACCTAAAACAAAAATATCTAAAGTAGTATTAGCACTTGTTGCATCTGGTTTTTGAGTTATTGCTTTTGAAATTGTACCAAATTTAGAAGGCATACTTAATGTTCTAACTAAATAATCATCAGCTGTAACATTTCTTTGTTGTGAACCAAAATTTGATATAATATTATTTCTTATTTCTTCAATTGTGTCACCATCTGACCCTCCACTAGCGGCTATTGGGTTATTAGTTGCAATTGAATTAAAAACTGTACTTGCAAGTGTTGGATTTAATCCCCCATTTATAAATTGAATAGTATTAGTATTAGGATTAGTTAATGTATTAGCTAAAATATTAGCATTTACTCCTCCACCTGTATAGTATCTTACTGTTAATGTAGTATTTGTTGGGGCAACACCATAAGTATTTGTAAATATAAAATTAGTTGGTGAATAAGCCGCCATTAATTTATCTTGTTGGAATGGTAAACCTATACCAACATTAAAAGAATTTGGAATTATTTCTTCAGTTGTGTCATTTGGATTACCAGAGCCAAATTGTATTTGAAGTGTAGTTTCATTTAAGAATCTTGTAGCAAATCTATTTTGTACTTGTTTTGTTTTTAAAATATAAGGTGTATCACTTCCACTAACATAATTATTTGGATCATTAATATTAGTATTTTTTATATTATCATAAACTAAGTCCTGACCTAAATAATCAACTTCATACCAAATATTACCATCTGAATCTACTATATCAACAATACCCGCAATATTAGTTGCTGATATATTTACTGTTTGGAAAGCTTGTGGGGCACCAAAAGTAAATTGTGTTGTATTAATAGCACCCGAAAAACCTCTAGCAGTTTTCTTTAAAAGATATTGCGAAGGATTTCCACTTGTTATTTGAGCAATTGAAACAGAAGTTGGGTTATCAGAACTAGATACTGAAAAATCAATTGGATCTTCAATTGTAAATGTAGTTGGTGTTCCTGCTCTTGTATTTATTTGAGTATTAGCGTTAACATAAAGTGCATAATCGTAGTCAGGTACATATTGACTTGCTGAGATTTTAGAAGGTACTATTTGATAAAAATCAATATCAGTTGTTGCTAATGAGGTTACTGTTGGTTTATAACCAAACATGTAAGCCATATCATATAAATTATTATTTTGTCTTGCAAATTGAACAAAATTTTCTTGAATTTGATTATCTAAATAAAAAGATAAAACATCACCAACATAAGCTGCTTGTTCTATAAACATCATACCAGGAGAGGTTTCAGTAAAATCAGTATATGTTGAAGGGAAATAAGTTTTAGAGTAATTAATTAATTGAGCTCTATACTCACTAAAATCCTTATTTATATAATTTATATTTCTTCTAATAGCCATTATTGAAAGCTTAAATTTAATTCGTCTTCTATACCTGTATTTGCTACAGCATAATTAATATTAACTACAACCTCATTATTATCCTGATTACCTATAACTGAAACTTCAGAAACAATAACATCAGGAAAAAATGTTGCTAATTTATTTCCTATATCTTCTTTTAAAAAATCTAAATTTTCATCAGCTAACTGTTGAAAAATAAATCCTCTTAAACCCCCACCAAATGTTGGGTTACCAGGTCTTTCACCTTGATTAGTTAAAAAATAATTAACTAAGTTATTTTTAATGGCATCCCTAGTTGAATAATTTGGAGTAAAAACCCCACCCGCACTAAACGGAATATCAACACCAATACCAACTCTCGGTCTAGTGTCATTAGGGAATTTTTTTATTGCTCCAAAAGCCATTTTTATCCTTTACTATTCATAAAGCCCATTATCTGATCCATACTAACGTTTCCTTCTGGTAAACTTCCATTAGGAGATGTAGTATCAATTGTACCTCCAACTTTTAAAGGTACATCAGCTGTAGTAGCTTTAATTGTTCCATCAGCACCAGGCATCATTTTATTTAAAACATTCATGTAATTTTCTCTAATTTCCTGTTTAGATTTTGTATCTAAAGGTTTAGTTTCTTGAGCTGTAATTACTGGTGCTTGTTTACTAGATCTGACAGCTTCTAAAAGAATATCTTTCATTTCTTCTTGAATTGCTTCTTTTACTGCGTCTTTCACTATATTTTTTAATTGACTTAACTTCATTTTCAAAAAATTTGTTTATTATAAATATTATATACTTAAGCTTTTAAATTATTACTTGTAATATAAAAAGCTAATTCATCTATTAAAATTTGATCCGTTGCGCTAAACGAAGGTTCTCCTCTTAATACTATGATACCTTTAGAATCCTTAGCAACTGCTCTTCTTCTATCTAATGTACCAACTTTATACTTGGGATCAACTTCAATCCCCATTACAAAACCATTAACATTTGTTATTAATGGTGATTTATCTTCTTCTGCTTGTTGATTTGATAGCTCAACTAACTCAGCACTAAGAGCAATTTGGGTATCAAATAAATTTCCATCTCCACTTCCATCATCTTCATTAGCATATTGTTCAAGACATTTTTGCATAGCATCATCAGCTAATTTTAACATTGATAATGCTTGCTTTAATAATGTTCTTAATAATATTAAAGCTGTTAATACAACACCAGCAATTTTAGAAAATTGTTTTATTTTACCATTTGCCGCTTCTAAAATATCTCTAATTTTATTAATTAAACTAACTGGAACACCAATTCCTGGGGGTACTGAGGTTGGTAGAGGTAAAAATTTCAACACTTTAATTATTATTTGAAATACTTTAATTAAACCTAAAGCTATACCAATTGCCTTAAGAGCCGCATCAACAGTTTTATATAAATTGTTTAATTGTCTTACAATTCTATTTCTTTTCTTTATTTGTGCATTTAATTTAGCTCTAGAAGGACAAGTTGTTTTTGTATTTTGGAAATTTTTCTTTCCATTTATCCACATTTGAACTTTAGAAATGCCAAAAGCTGATAATATTCCAATTATATAGGGTATTAATCTATCAGTTAGATTATTAACCGCTTTCATTATTGTTTTTTGAGGTGAAGGCATAGGTCTAGTACCTCCCGCACTTACTTCTTTTGTCGTTTTACTATCAACTGTTCCAGTTTGGGCTATTTCTTTTTCAACTGATTTTTTTAGGGGTTCTAAATAAACAATATTAAGTACACTTTTTACTGTATTATCAAACTTAATACAAGGTCTAAATGTTGGATTAAACTTAGGAAAATCAAAATTTATAGCTGGGTGTTCATTTACTTCATATCCATTATCTACTGTTTTTTTAATTACGGGTTCATCAAATCCATTTTCATTAAAAATATCAGTAAGTTTTTCATATAATACATTAATGGCTTTTTCTTTTGCTTTTCTACTAACAGCTGCAATTGCAGATGGAGTGGTTAAAGGAGTAGGTAATTCTTCAACAACTTTAATCATTTCTCCCGTAAGAGGTAAAATATATTCAATTTCAAAACCAGCTATAGTTTGATTACCTTCTCGTCTGGGTTTAATGTTATTAAATTTAATTAATCTACCCTCTTTAAATTCTTCCTCTTCATTAAATCTCCATGGTACAAATACATCTTCAATTTTGGGAACAATTTGGAGCTTAAAAGTTAAATTATAACTACCATCTTCCGTAGTTTTAGTTTTAAAATCTCCTTGTGTAGTATTAATAGAAACATTAACACCTTGTAAAGGTAGATTATTATCACTTGCAGCTACTTTACCTTTAACTTTAAATTCTTTAATTTCAGTTTTGTCTGATGTAGGATCTATTGACATTTTATACTGTTTTACTTACTTTTGATACTAATTGACCTTTTGCAACAACTTGTTGAATTTTGGTTATCTGTGATTGAACAGTTGAGGCAATAGGAGGAATTGTAGCACTAGGTACAGGTGCTCCACCTGGCCAATCTAAAGAACTTTGCAGTACAGTAGCTAAATTTGAAACATTCTGTAATAATAAATCAAATTGTATCATAAAATCATCACCTAAAACTAAAGATTGTTCAGCTCTAGTACTACCTAAATTAATTTTTGGTGATACTAAAGTTATATCTTTTGTTGCATCTAAACCAATTTCTTCATTTGAAGTTAATAACATTGATTTTTCTGAAGATAATATTATACTATCAATATTAGTATTAAAAACTAATCTACCTGAATTTAATATTACTTGATTTGATGTATATTGATTAGGTTCTTCAGGTTTTTGATTTACGGAATCCGTTGTATATTTTGCTAATTCTAAAGGTATTTTTTGATTTGAAGTTAAATAAATTGAACTTAAATCTTTATTTATATCTTCTGTTGTTGGTACCCAACCAGGAGGTTCTAAATCAGGGTTTTGTCCATTACGAATAATTGAAATAGGATTTCCATCTTCACCTTCTTCAGACCAATTATTTTGAATAGTACCATCTATTTTAGATGTATTACCTAGTCTAATTGAATTACCAAATCTTCCTTCTAAAATATTATCACCAGCAAAAGGTAAAACTGGGTGGATATTTCCATTTTCCATAAACGTTCCACCACTAGCACCATTTAAATCAATTTCACTTGATTCATCATTAACTTTTCTTGCATTACCTGCTTCAATTTGTTGATAATCAGATTTTTGAGAATCACTATTTTGATCTACTAAAGGATTAGGGTAAGCATTTTGTTCTGGGTGGTTCCAAATTGATAGTGGGGTAAAATAATAATAGGTTGTTGCTCCACTTATTTTAGCAATAGATGATTTATTAGGTAATTTAATAAGTAAAACAATTTCATTTACTAATGGGTAATTTTTTATTTGGGGAAATAGAGGTTTTGCTAAATTAAGTTTTGATGAACTTATAGATTCATCAGAAGTAGGACTATCTACAATTTGAAATTGAATAGTACCAATACCTTGCCATTCACCTGTTTGACTATATAAAGTAGAATCACTATTTAAGGATATATCAATAACACGAGCAGCAACAACTTTATCTTTTAAAGAATCAAGTGCACCATCTACTCGTCTTATAGATTTTTGTACAAAATTACTAAGAAAGGATAATCCCCTATTTACTGCCATTTTTTTCTTCCTTACCTTTAAAAGTATTATTTAATTCATCTAATTGAGCCATAAGCTCTTCTTTTTCTGCTTCCGTAATTCCCAATGCATCTTCACCGCTACTAGCATTAAGCGCACGCTGTACTATAGTAGCCATTTTAATTAATTGTTCATCGTTACGAACGCCAATTTCTAAATAATCTTTTATTAAAGGAACAATTAAAGTTGCATCTCCAATGTCAGAAACTAATGGTTTTAATTCTGAAATTAATCCACTTATTTGGGTTTCTTTTTTCTTTTGATTTTGGTAAATTTCACCTAAAATATCGGAGAATTTTTTCTTTCCAAATACTATGTTATCTAAATTTGCCATAATGTTTTGGTTATAAATATTATACCAATAAATTTATTGGAATCTAGTATAACCGTGTTCTAAGAAATGTATATAATTACTCTTAAAGATATCGTAAAGTTTATCGGCTATTTTAGTAATTTTTGGAGTTTTTACTTCTACCATTTCACGAATGTAGATATAAAGTGCTTTTTTATTAAATACTTCTAATACTTCTCTTTTTCTAAATAATTCTAAAATTGCATCAGCTATTTGAGCATCATTCTTTTTTGGAAATAATTCTAATATGTTTTCAGTAGTATAATCAACAAACAAATCAATATATTCACTTAATTCATCTTTTTTCTTATTATAATTATCTACATTATTCCAAACATAGGTTGAATTTTCTTTTAATAAAGTATCAGTAGGTACTTTTTTAATTTTTTTATTATAATTTTTAGTATTATAAAGTATTAACCATCTTTTAACAATGGTACCAAAATAAGAGTATGCTTTAGCTCCCTTACTTGGATCAAATAAATGCATTTTTGTTAATAGAAAAGTAATAATTTCATGTTGTAAGTGTTCTAAATTATTTACCTCAGTATGGTAAAATTTAAACGTATGAATAATATTTTCCGTTAACTTAAAAAACGCGTAATGAATTCGCGCTTCGTATATTTTAGATCTTTTTTCTGGATCTGAAGTGTTATTATATAATACAATAGCATCTTCTGTATCCTGAGTAAAGTAATTTTTACTCTTTTTTCTTCTTTTTCTTGCCATTAGTCGACTTTAAATCTTGATACATCATCTTGTAACCTTTTTATTTGTTTAAAAAACCAACCAATTTCATCATCACTTTTAAAAGTACCTTTAGCGTCTATTTCTTTTAAACGATTTTCAGTATTTTCTATCTGTTTACTATACTCTGATATGAATCTATCATATCGTATGACTACGTCCTCAATTTTTTCTACTTTACGCATTAAATTGAATGTTGTATAAACAAATACAACAATAATTAAACTTAAAAAACCAATTATTAATTCTAAAATCATCTTATAAATTATCTAACATATTTTTTAAACCTTCACTTTTTACAGTGTTTAACGCTCTATTTTTAGTAGATGTTTTTTTATTATTATTTAATGTAGTAACCTTTTTTTGCTCCTCCAAATTATCTTTAGAAAATTTTGGTAACCACTCCATTTCAAATTCTAATCTGGCAGCCATTAAATCAGCTTGGTGTAGAATAAATGGTAAAGAAGTACGTGGTTTTTGTTCTGGCATGTAGGCAAACAAATATTTTTTATTTGCTTCATCATATAATCCATCATGGGTTTTAATTGATAACATTTCATTAAAAGAAACCTGAATGTCGTGTTGTTGTAATAAAAATAAACTTCTATCTGGGACGGAACAATAAGGTACTTTCTTATTAAACATATAATCTTCACCTAATTTATCTCTTCTCCATTGATCAGTTTGAGGTATATAAGCTTCATTATCTTTATCACCCATTTTACCTAAATCGTGGTTTATAGCAGAAAATACTAATTCTTCTTTTGTAAATGTAGACATATCACAACCTAAATTTTCCCATATAGGAAGCAACTGCAAAGCAGCATCTACAACTCTATTAACATGATGAACATATCCACCTGGAAAAGCTGAATGGTATTCTTTTTTATGTGCTGCTGGCATTAGTATAATTCTATCTTCGTATCTTTGATAAAATTTATATAATTGATCTCCCCTATTACCTGAGATGTGTGTTTTAATGTTATTTAGGAATACTTCCCAATTTGATTGAATTTGTTCTGCTGATAGTTTCATAACTGTTTTATAATTTAATTAATGTTTTTCCTTCCCCCCGGGTTACGCCTTATTTCTCATCCCATTTTTTAAACAACCCGTGATTCCAAGGTATATAAAATAGATTGGGGAGGCACGGAATTTTAAACTTCTTTTTTTATTTTGATTATTTTAAGTAAAAACGCGCATCTTTCATATTGTTCAATTTCTGGATCTGAAAAATATTCAAGTGCTGCCTCTAATGCTTGAAGAAATGGATCTTTTTTAAATTCAATTATAGCTTTTAAATCATTTTCATCATCAATATTGATTTTTCTAATATAATGCCATGCCCTATTGTATACTGTAAAATCTGAAGCTCGTTTAGTATCTTCAATATCATAGTTAGGTTGTTCTTTTGATAAGAATTGTTGTAATTTTTGGTGAAAAACCCAATTATTTACTATAAGTTTTGTAAACATACCAATTTTGGCAAATGGTTTTTCTAAAAAATCTTTCTCAAGGTTAATTAACACCTGAGCGTCCTCTTTTTCTTCTGGACTTCCGAATAATTGAAATAATTTATTTTTATCTATCATCTTTTACCACCGTAATATTCCCAAGCATGACCTTCTTCTACTAATGTTTTATTAACGTTAACATCATCAACATGTAAAGTTCCTAAACATCTTCCAAATTTACCTACTCCATGAGATTCTAAAATAAATTTTTCTTCTTCTAATAATTCTTCTAATCTGATTTTTGCAGCTAATCCTTTAGCTTTTTCTTCCATATCTCTTGTTCTTGATTCTGGGGCATTTATTCCCATCATTCTAATTCTAACTTTTTTGAAGGTACTAAAACCTAAATCGACAAGAGCATCAACAGTATCGCCATCAACTACCCTAATTACTTTAGCATTATATTTAAACATGATGATTATTTAATTATAAATATTAAATTAATCTTCATTTTTTGCCAAGAATTTGGCTTTGTGTATAGCTTTTAGTTTTTGTTTTCTTTTAAGAGCAGAAGGTTTAATAAATTCCTTTCTTTTCCTAATTTCTTTTACTACACCAGTATCCCTAAATTTACGTTTAAAACGTTTTAGGGCCTGGTTAATGTTTTCGTTTTTTCTAATTTTTACAATTAACATATTATTCTGATTCGTTAGCCCATTGATTATCTAATTCAGTAGAATCAGGAACCTCAATATATTCCCTTAATTTATCTTCTACATCTTCAATTTCTTTCTCAATGTCTACTTTAATCTGTTGTAATTTGTCATATTCTTCCTTAATTGGAAGTCTTTTAGGATTATCTGGATGGTAACTCCAAAGTTCCTCTGAAATAGTAACAGTAGCCATTAAATCATTTATTAATTCTACTTTGTGCTTTTCTAATTCTATTTTATTCATAATTAATTTAATTTATTTATACTTAATCTTTTTTTCATATATCTATGATTTTGTGCTAATTCTATTTCCAAATTAGCGTAAGTATCGGCTTCGATTATTATTTCCTTTTTAACAATCGTATCACCAATTTTTCTTCCATTTTTGCATCTTTTGGCTTCACCAACAAGATATTCTATTTTATATTTTGCCATTAGTGTACTATTATATTAAACATTTCTTCAGTAACTACTCTTTCACCCATATCAATATTATAAGTTGTTTTAGTAAATATTTTTAATGTATCTCCAACCATAGTATTATCTAAATAAAACTGCTGTCTGGGGTTATAATTATATCTACTATTAGTTCCTAATAAAGTAACTGCATAAGGACATTCCCAACAAAAATTCTTTTGTATTTGATATCCTGCAATATTTAATGGAGGTTGTATCTGAGCTAAATCAGTAAGTGTGTATTCTAAATTACCTACAGGTACTGGATTATTATATCCTCCCCCAGTAAACCAACTTAAAACTGAATAAGTAGGTACAGTAAAAGTAATACTATCAAAAGCAATCCAATAATCAGAATCATATTCAGTCATAATTAAAGGAACATCATTAATAACATAATGATCAGCTAATTCATCTAATTCCCCTCTAATAGTAAAATATTTTGGCCCATAAAATTCAATATGCCAATAACCGTTTGCATCTTGATATGCATTGGGTTGAACTAATTCATCAATATAAAATCTTGAATTACAATCCCCATCTAAACATGGATAGGGAGCGATCTCCTCCTTACTACAACTAGCAAGGAGAAAACCAAAACCTAATATTAATAAAAACCTATTCATTATGCTTGTGCGTATTCAAGTGCAATATCAAACATTTTACTATTCAGATCCATATCTTGTTTAAAGTTTTTAATCTGTCTAGCTTTTCTATGTTTAGTACCTATTGTATAATCAAA
>MDSW01023195.1_pt1 | contig 10053 bp, 8 predicted proteins | sample 811171 | NCBI WGS metagenome assembly MDSW01 (sample SAMN05326641, study PRJNA326480) | marine metagenome | isolation source: seawater | place: Atlantic Ocean: North West | collected 2012
GATTCGCCAGTCCTGCTCGAATGTCTTGCAGACCTACTTGTTCCCCGAACGGTACACGGAGTAGGGAACCGAATTGCAGCCAGAGCGTTACTGAAGGCATCGTATGAAGTGGAAGACACAACTGCTCGTGATATGTACTACGAAATGGCATGCCACGCGATCGAGGGACAGGAAGGAGTAAAAATTGCTCCTCTGGAGCTCGCGCTAGCGCGAGAATTAAAACAGGCCAAACAGTATTACGAAGAATTAACGCAGTTAGAAAAAGAATGGATCGCCTCGGGAGCCGACGTTGAAGCGGAATTTCGTAAGAAATATTACAGACAAACAGCAGATGGTGAAACGCTTGCTTTTTTCCCTGTCGAGTTTGAGCGGTTAACCAAAAGTAACCCCAGACCTAAGAATCTACTGGAATATCGTATTTTCATAACACTAGCTTCTATCGTATTGGGAATCTCCATCACGGCACATTTACTTCCCAAGATCATCGCGAAATGGAAGATGAAGTCAGGTTCAGCGAGTTAAATCCATATTTACGGACGACAATCTAAACTCCTATACTGTCGGGTGCATAGGCTTTGTTGGATTGTAACCGCTGCCGTAAAAAACCATTATTTTTCATGTAGAGTTCCTGGAAATGAAATTCCGATCTGCTCAACTGAATTTTCTATGTCGACTCATCCCGGTAATTGTAGCAGTGTGCAGTGTTTTTCCGGCCCTAGCACAGGATGTTGCAGAGGAACCCGCGCAGTCCGTATTAAAAGAAGAACCGTCTGCGGAAGAGCCAAATGAGTTTACGCCTCCCGCAATTACATTGGGATCGGCAGCAGGGGAAAACCCCGGTGAATTCGCTTTTAAGCCTTCTACCTTTGAAGGTATCGTGCCTGGAATTTCAAAAATGGCTGAAGTCACTGAAAAGCTTGGCGACCCTCGCGCAAAAATCGAAACAAACGGAAGTCAGGTGCTTGTTTATTCCATGGAACCTTACGACCGTGTCGGAATTGTCATCAAAAACGATTTGGCTGACTCGATCCACCTACACTTCAAACAACCGGCTGAGTTGAAACAGCTGATCACTGAAATGGGTTTAGTCGAAAACACTGCCGTCACTCAGGAAACAACATCCGACAAAGCATTCCTACTTGTTTGGCCAGAGCAGGGAGTAACGTTTCACTTCAAACGCAATGAAGATATCGATCAGGTATCACGGGTGTCCTTTACAACGATTCAGGCTCAATCTTATCTTGATCGCGGAACGCACAGGCAATGGTTCGATTACGCCGGAGCGTTATCAGATGCCAAAGCGGTACAATCACTCAATCCCGAAGATGAACGAGCATTCATACTCGAAGCTCAGATTCAGCAACGCATTGGCAACCTCGAAGGCACGGATGAGGCTTTGAAACAAGCGATCGAACTGTCGCCCGGAAATACTCAACTACTATTAATGCAGGCAGGGCTGAAAAACCTGATTCAAGACAGAAGTGCAATGCTGCAACGGGTTCGCGCGATTCGAAACAATACCCGTCTCACTCCATTAGTACGATCCAAAGCTGCTTACATGATGGGTGAATTGTTGGTAAATGCCGATTCACCGGATTACAAACAGGCTATGATCCATCACTCTGAATCAATCCAGCGGGCTCGCGAGTTAATGGACGACGAGAATCTTGAAATTCAGTTTGACGCGATGCGGCTGGTCATCAACGGACATCTGGCGGTCGCTCGTGATATTGCCAGAGGAACATTCGCCCTTGAAGAGAAGCAGGCCGTTGTCCCCAAATGGGTCGATATCGCATGGGAGTTAACCGACCACTTGCTGCGTCATGACTACCACGACAGAACCATTGGACTCGAGGTATGTCGACGTGCTTTAGAAGCGTTGGCCTTATTAGAGGACGGAGCGGAACTTAGTAACTGGATTGATCGTGTTGATCAGGTTGCTGCTGAGTTACAGCAAACCGAAGGAGCTTCACCGGAATTCCTCGAACGTATCAAATGGGACTGGGCTCTGGCTTTAGCTCATGCAACAGAAGCTGCTCGTAAAGGGAAGGACTCCGATCGCGTGCAACAACTCGGGCTCGAGTCTTATCAACTTTTCAATCAGTTTTTGCGTGCCGACACCGTCTCGCCTCAATGGAATAACGCCCAAACGCACGCCTCCATGGGAGCCCTTTGTTATACGCTGGGTAGTGTTGAAGCTATTGATAAACAAAACCATGAAGAAGCCTGTAAGTGGTACGATACGGCCACTGACTTCCTGAAGCACGAAGGCGTTGAAAAATATGCTCGTGGGATGGGATGGCACGGTGAGCGTATGGTCAGTATGGGGCTTTCGTACTGGAAGCAAGGGAATCGCCCTAAAGGACTGAATCTCACCAAACGAGGTATCCAATGGATCGAACAAGCTGTGCAGGTACAAGGATTTTCGAGTCAAAACCTCAAGATCCCCTATGGAAACCTAGCCATTATGTATCGTGCTCTGGGCCAACCTCAGGAAGCTGAAAAGATTTCCGATGCTGCCGAAGCTCTCTCCAAACAACGATAGGGCTAGGATACGTTAGCATAAAGTAATGGCCGTTCTATTCTTTCTATTTGTCGCCGTTACCTTAACCGAACTCTACTTAATCATCGAGGTGAGTGGAGCCATTGGATGGGACTTTACCATTGGCTGGTCTATTCTGACCGGACTGGCAGGAAGTTGGCTGGCGAAACAGGAAGGCCGTCGCACGATGAACAGCCTCCAAAATCGGATGGCGCAAATGCAAATGCCCGGACAGGAGCTCGCCGACGCTTTGCTTATTGTCATCTCCGGAGCCTTATTAATTACACCGGGTTTCCTGACCGATGTACTCGGATTCTCCATTCTATTTCCGATCACACGGTCTCTTTACCGTTCCGCACTTGGAAAGTGGTTTAAATCCAGAGTCGGCATCAATCAGTTCTATCATCAGAGATTCCATACTACCTTCGAGCAGACTGACGGCTTTCAACAGGCGGATCCATGGGATGCTATCGTTGAGGGTGAGATTGTGGAAGAGGACGATGAGGAGGACGACTACATTGAAGGTGAAATCGTCTGATATTAACTGGCTTAAACATCTGGCAGGGTCTTAACCCAATGCTGGATTTGCTGATCCAGCTCTTCACAGAACAAGACCTTAAGGTCGTCAGCATCAAAGCTTGGTACCAAAGTTGAAATGATAGTCAGCAGCAACTGGTCAATTCCTGCTCCCGATTGAGCTGAGACGCTTATGTGGTTCCACGATGTTGCGATTTGTGACGTGGCAACCAAATCTGACTTATTCCCTACAACCAGTACTGGATATTGATCTAGTGCCTGCTGTAATTCTTTGTCCCAGGGAGTCGACAAGTCGTGAACCCAAAGCACCAGATTCGCCTTGGCTAGTTGACTCTTCGCCAGTTCGATACCGGCAATTTCAATGGCATCATTGCCGTCGTGTAAACCAGCCGTATCTATAAACTCAACGGGCCAACCCTCGATTACCGTTGGTGCTCGCAGCAAATCTCTGGTTGTCCCTGCCTGCCGATTTACAATGGCTCGTTCATAGCCTACCAGTTGATTGATTAAACTACTTTTACCTGCATTCGGACGCCCTGCAATCACGACCGACCATGGCTCTATCAGGTGTTTACCGTACTGACTGGTGTGGCAATATGCGGTAAGCAGGTTCTTTGCCTGACTGAATTCTCGCTGTGCTCGCAGTTGCTCAACTTGCTCTAGCAATTGCTCGATTTCGCCCGCGGCGTGCTGCATTGCTATTCTTGTCCCGAGCATGGTAGTCGTATACGGAACGAGCTGCTCGACTTTTTTCCAATAAGGCAGTTCCCCTTCTAATCCCAGCTTTTCCAATTCCTGCCAGGCAACAAGCTGACCGCCGTGCTGCAGAAGTGTTGTAGTAACAGCCTGAATGGCAGAGACGCCTCCATGACAGTGGATTTCAATATCTGCTTCAGTCGTTCTTGCAACAACAACTTCTTCAAACGTCCCGTCTAAATGCCCCCACTTTCCAAACACAATTCGCCTTACCGGGAAACCCGACAGAGGAGCTCCACCGATCGGTTGAAAAAACTGATCGACTACGGAAAGCGCCTGCATACCGTTCACCACCAGCGACGCTATTGCGGACCGCCCGACAGGCGTCACTTGAGCAAAGTGAAATAACGCGGGTCGGTTTTTGTCGGTCATAGCTGAAGCCCTGCTTCCACAGCAGCAGCGATACCCAAAAGACAGAGATTTGAAACTGATTGACACTTGAACTCCAGATGGCTGGCAATCCAGCTATCGCCACCGGAAACGTACACTGGAGTCGAATGACCCAACAGTAAACGTTGTTGCCTAACCAATTCATTGATAGAACCAACCAATCCCCAAAAAATTCCGGCTGAAATCGCTTCCTGCGTATTCTTTCCAATCGGTGAAGGGGCATTGTTCTGATCGAGAACGACTTGAGGTAACTGGGCAGTACCTTCATTCAACGCTCGAGCAATCAGGGCTGAGCCGGGCATAATGACGCCCCCTGCAAAGGTGCCGTGAGGGCTAATGACATCAACCGTCACCGCCGTTCCTGAGTCAATGATAATCGCCGGTTTTGAATGTGGAGCAATCGCCGTCACAGCTAACGCTGCCAGTAAACGATCCGTCCCAACCTGTTCAACGGCCTGAATCTCAGATTCAATCGGCAGCATACTATTCTGCAACACGGTGATAAATGCATCGGGACTGGTGATTGAAATAGCGGTCTTCAATTTTTCACAGGCATCGGGATTCACACTTGCCACCACCCAGTGAGCCGTGTCATCTATCATCTCACAAAACTTTTCCCAGAGCGGGGAATCCAACTGACCTACATGTAAATTTTGTACTCGTGAATCGGGTAACAACTGGCGAGACTCTTCAGAAGGAAACCAGCCGAGTTTGATACTGCTATTTCCAATGTCGACCGCCACCAATGAAGTCATGACTGCTTGACCTCTTCAAGAGCCCGAAAGATTCCATTGGACAGATCATTCAAGCCCTGTCCGGTGACCGATGAAATGAGAAAGACATCGCCACCAGTCAATTTGATCAATTGTTCCCGAACATCTTCGGCACCCGGTATTTCTGCCTTGGTCACCGCCACCAATTGAGGCCGCTGCCCCAGTTGCTCATTATATTGCCGCAATTCGGCAGAAATAGCTTTGTAGTTCTCAATCGGATCAGTGCCGTCGATGGGTTGCGGCTCAACCAAATGGACAAGAATCCCGGCCCGTTCAATGTGCCGAAGGAATTCGTGTCCCAGCCCAACGCCTTCCGATGCTCCTTCAATCAAACCAGGAATATCTGCCATGATAAAAGAGCGTTCCCAGTCTAAAACCACCCTACCAAGATTTGGAAACTTAGTGGTAAACGGGTAGTCGGCAATCTGCGGCGTGGCTTTCGTTACACGACTCAACAAAGTACTTTTACCGGCATTTGGCTTGCCTACCAGGCCAACATCGGCAATCACTTTGAGTTCCAGGTTTACCTTACGTACTTCACCATCTCCGCCCGGTGTCCATTCACGGGGGACCTGATTGACCGAAGACTTAAAACGAGCGTTACCTTTGCCACCTTTACCTCCCTTAGCAGCAATGAAAGAATCGCCGTCGTTGACCAGGTCTTTGATGACAAAGTCATGCTGAGCATCCATGACAATCGTCCCCGGGGGCACTTTGATAACGACATCTTCCCCATCACGCCCACGACGATTCTGTCCGCTTCCGTGTTGTCCACGATTCGCTTTCCAGAATTTACGATGACTCAATGCAGTCAGGCTATCCACACCTACTTCGGCGACAATGTGGATACTGCCTCCATTACCACCATCTCCTCCATCCGGCCCTCCGCGTGGCACATATTTTTCACGTCGGAAGCTCAGACATCCGTCTCCGCCTTTGCCGGCGATCAGTTCGATGGTAACGCGATCCACAAACATTTGTTACAGCAGTGTGTTGAATTAAAGAAAACAATAAAAAAAGGGACATCCCCAATCGATGGAGACATCCCTGTTCTTGTATTGGAGAGAGTTTAGTTACTGGCAGCAACTACATTAATACGGCGGCCTTTACGGTCAAACTCAACCACTCCGTCTGTCAACGCAAACAAAGTGTAATCTTTACCCTGACCAACGTTTTTGCCAGGGTGAAATTTGTTTCCAACCTGTCGAACGAGGATATTACCAGCGATTACTCGCTCACCACCGAACTTTTTCACGCCACGACGCTGTGCATTCGAATCGCGACCATTTCGGCTGGAGCCTTGTCCCTTCTTATGAGCCATTTTCTGAGCCTATCAAATAAGTTGGTTTTGTATCTTGGTTTGGTATCTCACCCAGCCTGTTATACAGAACTGTCGAGGCACACCACTTATGGGAAAACCCCAGTGGAAAGGTCTTTTTTAAACTGGTTAGACGATCTCATCAAGAGGCTAAATAGGACGAATTCTTCTAAACCACTGTTTTTGCAGTGTCTAAAGAGAATTTACAGTGGCTCGCGATCGACTATTTGTTAATTGGCTGAACTTCTATAGTTTCTGGGTTCTCAGCCGTACGGAAGACTGGCGAGTTCGTTCCTGTGTAAATCCATTGGTTATTCGCGAATTTATTCATTCCGTACAATCGCATAATGGCGACCTGACGCAGCGTGTAAATCTTGTAAATATCTTTCTGAGCGTTTTCTGGGCGATTTAGTCGATTCAGATTAACAGGAAGCATTACCATTTCTCCTGTAATTGGCTCTTCACCGTTGGCAATATAGTCCGCATTGACTCGCTGGACATCCCGAACCTGTATATCGTAAGTTTGTGCGATCGAAGCCATTGTCTCTCCAGCTTTAACCGTATGCAAACGCACTGGCTCAAGATCGTTATATCGTTCGTGATTATTTCTTGGAAAACGAATCAAAGTGCCAACAGGCAGTTTGTTTGGAGTTGACAGCACGTCTCGATTGAGCTGATAGATTTCCAGTGCTCTGGATTCGTTGCTCAGGAACCGTTTGGCAAGTGATTTCAGATTATCGCCGGGTTCGATGGTATAAATAATTTCTGGACGAGGCACTGCATTGGGCAGCCCATAAAAAATATTATCTTTCGTCAATTCGATAGTATCGCCAGGGCGATAGAAATTCAGTTGCAAGGTCTTTAACTCTATCACTCGCCCTGCAGCAATTTCATCACCTACCTGAGGCTCCTCGGCTGTATCTTCATAGCGATACGCATTGGTCAGCCCCTGAATGTACAACGAAAAGAAATTAGTTCTGGGATCAACGTCTTCCCATGTCACGACTCCCCATACGCCTGTGCCGGATTCAGCATCTTCCCGCGGAATTTTTGTATTCGCCATTTCCACTGAATTCAACAGCTTCCCTGGAACCTTTTCGATGGCTGCTATTTCATCTGTGGCAGCAGGCAACAAACGATCCAGATATTCCTTATTTTGAAGATGACTGCGGAGCGTAAAGTAAGGGATGAAATACCGAAATTGCGCGTCTTTGCGAATATTACTAAAGCGAGTATACCGGGGATCAGACTGACCGATGTTGTCCCGCTGGGCTTCAAAATGAACTTCTTCACCTAGGTAGCGAACACGATACACCATATACCAAATCGTCTTACGCTGCATTTTGCCGGAAGCCTGAGGCACATCGACCTCAACCATTCGAAACGGCTTAAAAGTGAATTCTAGCCCCCAAACATTTCGTCGCAATGGCACGCGCAGGGACCGTTCAAACAGAGTCCTGGTGGCTGGAGTAAAATTTGGCTGCCATTTGAGATGAGCTCGGGCTTTGGAGATCTCAATAAGATCCGCCGGAGTGGAATACGTTTCACCTTCCTCAATAGCCGGAGCGACAGTTGTGAGGACTCCTGGGGCCAGCACTCGCTCTGAATCCTGGGCCTGGACAGTCACAGACTGTTGCAACCAAATCATAGCAATAGCCAGACCGGCTGTTTTAGCGACGACGATCTTCATAGTTTTTATGGCCATCTTGGGACCTCTTCTCCGGTGAACCGATCATACAAATCTCTGATAACAAATATATGGGATTGTATGGCTCGCTCTTTACTCGAGTATAAAAGCCGTTTTTTCAAACGGTCAAGTTTTTTATTGTTTCTATATTGTCTATCGTTTGGTCGTACCGGTGGATGCCGAAGCAGGCACTGGCTTTTTACCGCTCTCTGCACGAAAAACAAAGGAGTTCACGACTTCATGATCCTGCTGGCCGAATTGAGCCACTTTTTCGTTTGGAATCGTAAAGACGAATAAATATTGATTTCCCGTTTTGTCTGTTACATGGTGATAAACCCATTGAAACGTGATATCTCCAACAAGCCCGACTGCCGAAATCCGTATATAAGGATGTTCACCTCGCAAAGGCTGTTGCATTGTTTCTGTGAACTCTGCCAACTGGTCTCCTAAGGACTTTTGTATTTGCTGCTTTAATAACTCAGTGGACATACGTTTGTCGTTACTCAAAGGTTCCAATCGACTCAGGCTGCACTGCGATACCAGCTCTCCACGAATCACCTGTCGCATGACTAGCAAATCCGGCTGATCCATCATGACATGCCAATCCCGACTTAACTCCAGCTCGATAGCATCGGAGACGGGGATCAGCGACAGCAATTCATCACGTCCAGTAACCGGACGGTCGCACTTCTGAACAATCGGCTCTGTTAGCGTAGCAAGCTTTTCTAGTGGCCGAGTTTGAACAATGACTTTAGTATGAACATCCAGCCCAGGTTTGGCATGCCCAATTTCCCGACGTTCTGTCATATCCAGCGACACTTTGGTAAAGCTACGTGAAGGCATGTGATAAACTGCCTGAATGGTTAGCTGGATTTGAGTGAGCACACCGTTGACTCCTCCCGCCACATCTCCCTGACAAACTATGCTTGCCTGCTGGTCCTCAATTCCTTGAAGAGTGGCTTTTACATCATTCTGAGCAACGGCGTCGAGAGCTAACATTGCCGACAAAGCTGAGGATTCAAGCCCCCATTGATCCCCAACGTCGACAGGTACCGCGGGTAACAACTGATAAAAAAGCGTTGGGCTGAGCTGGGTATCAACCAGATCTAATTCGTCCCGCGTTAGTGTACCCTGAGGTGAATAAAGACGATGATGATCGAGTTGATATTGATCAACAATAAGTTTTCTACTGTTCCTTAACTCTGGAGAGAACCGACCTTTGCCAATCGTAACGTCGGATTGGACATGGCTGTAATAGCGAATCGCGCGACACAGTCGCGTCGCCCGCTGGAACTTCATCCACTGCTCGTAAGACTGCTTGCCTGCTACCTGAACGTCTTCTTCAATGACCCCAAATCGAGCCGATTTCATTTTCACTTTACCGGCAACAGCAATAGAAATTTCAACGGCCTGCTGTAGAGGATTTTCTGAAGGCTGGAAGGTATAAGTTTGAGCCTGAATTGCGCATGCCCCTATGCTCATCACTGTAGCAACAGCAAAGAAGGTTAACAGTCGTATCGCCTGTTTGTTCGAGTCCAGATGCATTGATTCTGTAAGGTACGGGATGTAATTGCGCGCAGGGGAAATCCGGTGTCTATACGGACCGGTTAATCGGTAAATCGACTTAAAAACGGGCCGTGGTTAAGGCAATTTGACTTTGAAATCAGTAATTTCTGCGTTTTCAACAAGTCATCCCCCGATTCACTTAGTACGTTTTTTTAAAAAAAATGGCTTATATGATCTGAAAACACTGTTTTTATAGAGTTTAAACAGACTAAAAACGTGCTCAACAAAACTCATTCAGTCTGTGCCGATGGCCAATTGAATACATAGATAGAAGGAAAGACTTGACAAGGCCTTTATAATAAAAGCTGTCATCTCGTAGGTAGTGTTGAGGTGGTCTGGTAGCCAGATTGGACCGCAATCTTGAATCAGAGGATTCAAGGCACTTGACTAAAACACTACTGCGGTAATCAGGGGCTCACCACTCGAGACGGCAACATAAGATTCCTGATTTGCGTGACGACACTTTGTAACTGTTTTTGGTAGC
>MDSW01010759.1_pt1 | contig 10052 bp, 6 predicted proteins | sample 811171 | NCBI WGS metagenome assembly MDSW01 (sample SAMN05326641, study PRJNA326480) | marine metagenome | isolation source: seawater | place: Atlantic Ocean: North West | collected 2012
AAGAAGAGACGAGACGCGAGGGTGGAGGGTGGGCGGCGAGCGAGGAGGAGGAGGAGGAGGAGGAGGAGGCACTCATGAATAGAAGCAGCGCGCAAACTAATAGCAACCACGAAACCAAAAAATAAACGACGCGTTCGTCGTCGATTCTGATTCTCATCACGCGGCGACAACCTCCGCCGCGGGCGCGGCGACGGCGACGGCCTCTCTCTCCGTGCGCGTCTCTTTCTCCTCCGCGTCGTCCTCCTTCCCCTCGACCGCGGCGGTAGCCGTCTCGGTCGCCGCCGCCGTCGCCCCCCCCGCGCCGCCGCCGCCGCCGCCGCCGCCGCCGCCGGCTTCTCCGTCCTCCCACTCCGAAGATACGAACAGCGCGCTCGCGTTGCGCTGCGCCCACCGCAAAAACTCCGTGAGCTTCACCTGGACCTCTCGAACCGCCACCGCGTCCATGTCGCACACCGGGAGCAAGTCCGGGAGCTTGACGAACAGCCGTAGGAGGTGTTCCGCGCCGTACACGTCGCTCGGCGGCGGCAGCGGCGCCGACGACGTTTTGGTTTTCGTTTCGGTTTCGATTTCGTCGTCGCGCGACGGATCCGCGCACAGCGTCGCCGCGACCTCGCGCTCTTCCTTGTACAGCAACACGGAATGCAGCGCGCGGTCGAAGTACGCCTTGATGCCCGCGCACACCTCGGAGACGAGCTCGCCCTGCTCCGGCGACCGCGCGCGCGCTCTCGCGTCGGCTTCGTACCGAGCGACGACGTCGGACACGGTGACGCTCTTCGGGAGTCGATGCCGCTTCCCCTCGCGGGTGATCTTCTCCCACGCGCCGATGAGCTCGCGCTTGAGCGCGGTGGAGAGGTTGACGTGCAGGCGCACGTCGTCGGGGTTCACCGGCGGCGGCGGAGGCGCGGGCGGCGTCGCGGGCGCGGCGGCTTTCGTCTTCGTCTTCTTCGTCGTCGTCTTCGCGGACGTCTTCTCGGTCGCGCCCGACGATCTTTTGGCGCCCTCGCTCGCGACGACGCCCGCGCCTCCCGCGCTCTCCTTCTTGACCTTCTTCGCGGGCTTCCCGCCGTCGCCCCCCGCGGGAACGTCCCTCGCCGTCTTCTTCGCGTCGCCCTTCTTCGCGTCGGTCGCCGTCGCCTTCTTGCGCATCCGCGTCGTGTCGAGCCACTCGTCCCATTTCTTGTTCCACCCCTGGTAGTGCACGAGATACTCCGGCGGCTCGCCTCGCGTGTCCAACACGCGCGCCTCCCACGCCTTGCCCTGCATCGTCGCGAGCGCGATCTCGCCCACGGCGTACGTCTCGGACGGCATGACGACGGACGGACGGACGGACGGACGGACGGACGACGCGCGAGCGCGATCTGACGCCCGGATTCAAAAATACGATGCGAACACGAAATCCATCCCTCGTTCGGCGGTTTCAACACTTGATCGCGTCCCCTTTCAACTGACCGATGAACAATCAGTATTTTGTACGGTCCTATGCCTACGGAACGCTCAATACATTCGCTCTGCTCGTCGTCTAAAACCCGTACACCGCCTCCGTCGCCGCCCTCGCCGCTCTGAACACGTCGTCCACGCCCACGCCCTTTATCTCCGCGATCTTCTCCGCGACGTGAGGGACGAGCCCAGGGTGCGCGACCTCGCCGCGGTGCGGCACGGGCGCCATGTACGGTCCGTCCGTCTCTGCGGGTGAAAACGCGCGAACGCGCAAAGTGCGTCAGTCAGTCGAAAGGGGACGCGATCAAGTGTTGACACCGAGGCGATGACGAGGGATGGGCGAATAAAGGTTCGAAAGCTCGTAGAACGCACCCAAGAGGATGCGCTCCAGCGGCGTCGCCGAGACGACGTCGCGCACGTCCTTCGCGCTCTTGAACGTGACGACGCCGGTGAACCCGACGCGCAGGTTCGGGAAGTGTTCGAACAACGCCAACGCCATCGCTTTCGAGCTCGTGAAGCAGTGCACGTGCACCCTCGCGTCTCTCGGGAGGTGCGTCCTCATCAGCTCGAGCGTGTCCGCCTGAGGGTGTTTGCGCACACGAAGCGACGTCGGGGTGGAGTCGAAAGGCGTCAGTCGGAGTCGCGAGGCGTCGCGGCGCGTCGGGATCGAAAGAGGCGCGGGAAGTTACGTCCACGGGACCGGCGTAAACGCGAACGCGCCTCGGCGTCTCTCGTGTGCACGATGATCGGCGCGTCCAACTCCGCCGCCATCTCCATCTGCGCGACGAAGACGCGCTTCTGCGTTTCCCTCGCGTCCGCGTCCGTCTCGTAGTGGTAGTCGAGCCCGCACTCGCCGATCGCGACCGCGCGTTCGTTGGACGTCAGGTGTCGGCGCGTCGCGAGGGCCATGGAATCGTCCCACTGCGTCGCGCTCAGCGGATGGCATCCGAACGAGGCGTACACGCCGTCGTGCGTCGCGATCGCCTCGAGCGCGCGCTCGAAGGACTCGCGCGAGCACGCGACGGTCAGGCAGGCCTCGAAGGACGCGCCGTGGAACGCCGTCGCGTTCGTCTCGTCCGCGCGCGCGACGTCGCGTCTCCAGCTCGCGAAGTCGACGATAAGGTCGGCGTCGGCGTCGGCGTCGGCGCCGGCGTCGGCGTCGGCGCTCGCCGTCGCCGTCGCGTTCTTCTTCGCGGCCGCTCTTCTCTCCGCGTTCATCCTGTCGAAGATCAAGTCGAGGTGGCAGTGCGTGTCCACGTACGTCAGCGTGGATTTCGCAGCCGGGGACGTCGCGCGCGCGGACGGCGGCGTCGTCGTCGTCGTCGTCGTCGACATCGCCGTCGCCGTCGCCGTCGCCGGGCACCTCCGCCGCGCGCCGCCGCCGCCGCCGCCGCCGCCGAGGACGTCGACTCGACGGACGTCGCGCCAACTCCGCGTCCACGCCTTCGACGCGAAGACGACGCGCGCTCGCGACAGCACGCACGCTCCGGGCATCGCGAGCAGCGCGGGGCGACGTGCGACGAGAACTGCGCACGAGCGAGCGACAAGTCAGCGCGGACGGTCACCGAAGTTCACTGGTAGCCCTAGACTGGTATCGACCAACCCACCAGACAAAACGCCCCCGCTTCTGTTGTTGTTTCTCACGTGTTTAGGGTAGCCCTAGTTTTGAAGTCGAGCGCCCTTTCGCGAACGCGACCGGCACAGCCGCCCGCCCTCCCGGCCGGCGCCCCCCTCCCCCCCAAACCCGATCGCCATGCCGATCATGGACGCGGTCCCGCTCCTGGACTCCGCCACGGCGACAATCCTCGCGAGCGTGAACAAGTACACGATCCAGCAGCACGTCAAGTGGCTCGATAACTGCATCGAGATGCCGAACACGTACACGGTCTACAACTTTCAGACGGCGCGTCCTCGACTCGAGACGAACGTACCTCGCGGCCCGCTCCGAGGACGCGTCGGTTCGCGCCGCGGGACGACGCTGGGGAATCCTCGCTTTCGCGCGCGCGCGCGCGGACGACGCCCGCGACGCGATCGCTCGGTTTCTTTGACGCCCGCCGCCCCGCGAGCAAATCAAATCGACTTTTTTTTTCGTCGTGTTGAACGAATCGTTTTTTCCTCCACCCGACAGAACCAAGCGATCATGCGGATCAACGAGGTATCCGACGGGTGCACGCGCTGCTGCTGCGCGCCGAACCACTCCGTGGTCCTCAATTTCGACGCGCTCGACCCGAGCGGGCGGGAGCTCTTCCCCGGTGCGTCTCGAGAGGGGCCCTTCCCTCTCACGCGTCGCCGCCAGACGTAACCTCCTTTCGATTTCAGTTTGCGAGAGAGCGAATAAATGACGCCTCCTCCTCCTCCTCCTCCTCCTCCTCCTCCTCTCTCTCTCCAGTCATGACGATGGAGCGACAGGGCTGCTGCGGCAAGCTCTGCCTCGGCGAGATCGTCTGCATGGAATGCTGCGCGAACGAGGCGTTCTTCCACGCGGGCAAGGTTGAGGGCAAAGCGGGCGAGTTGGACAAGTCCCGAGTCTTCGGCCGCGCGAAGGTTCCCATCCCCTTCGCGGGCGGCTTCACGCCGGTCATCCAGGTCATGGACCGCGACGCGACGTCGGACCACCACTTCGCGAGCGTGAAGGGCCCGATGTGCTTCGGCGGCTGCAGCGAGCTCTGCTGCTCCGTCCCGTTCACGGTGAAGAAGGTGAACAAGGATGGCAGCATCTCCGTGAACGTCGGCGACGTGGCGACCATCACGAAGATGAAGCCGAAGTCCTTCGCCGACGCGATGCGCGAGCTCCTGACGGACAGCGACCTGTACGAGCTCGAGATTCACGATTTGAGCTTGTCCGCGCAGCAGCGCGCGTCGCTCGTGGGGACGCTCCTGTTGTGCGACTACATGTTTTTCGAACGCGACATCGACGCGTGCAGCTACAACGTGTTCACTAAAGAGTTAAAGATCTCCCTCTGCAACTGCTTCTGCCTCGGGAAGATCATCCCGTGCCAGTGCACGTGCGGCGGGGATGATAAGGAGCGGGACTCTTAGGCGCGCGCCGGTCGGGGCGCCTGATGTGTGAACGACGCGTCGACGACGCGTGTCTATTATTGAATCATCAGTGACTAATCACTGACGTACTGTAATAAAATCAGACGACGCGATCAACGCGCGTCTTCTTCTTCTTCTTCTTCTTCTTCTTCTCTACTCTCCGCCGGTGCTGAGCCGCGTCGCGCGCTCGCCCGACCCCTGCCCGACGTCGCCGACGCTGACGCGTTTCTTCGCGCTGCCGCCGCCGCCGCCGCCGGAGCCCTCGGTCGCCGCCGCGGTCGCCGTCGCCGTCTTCCCCGCGCCGCCGCCGCCGCCCCATCGCCCGCCGCCCGTCTTTCGCGCCTCCGCGATCGGATCCCACAGCCCCGCTTCTTTGACGTACTCCTCCGCGATGGACGCGAGCGCGGCGTCGTCGACGTTCGTCTTATCCGCACCGAGCGCGGCGACGAGCGCGCGGCGAAGCAGCGCGGTCGCGGACGCCGTCGCGAGACGCGCCGCCTCCGCGGCGGCGAGCAACGCGTCGGCGCGACCCCTCGCCGCCGCCGCGCGCGCCGTCGCCGCCGTCTCAGCCTCCAGCCTCGCCGCGTGTGCGACCGCGAGCTCGTCTCTCGCTCGCACCGCGCGCTCGAGCTGCTTCGTCGGGGACTGGACCGTGGCGGCGAAGACCTGAGCGGACTCATTTACGACGTCCATCGCGACGACGCCCGCGTCGCGCGCCGCCGCCGCCGCCGCCGCCTCGACGTGTCGCAACCCGTCCGCGGCGGCTTTCGCGGACGCGCTCGCCGCCTCCGCGAGCGCGTCCGCGTGGACCGCGTACCGAGACGCCTCGTGCGCTTCCGTCGCGGCGGGCGACGCCGCGAGCTCAGCCTCCTTGTGAAGCCCGAGCGCGCCGGCGACGACGTTGGCGTTGACCCGCCGCCGCGTCGCGGCGGCTTCGACGACGGCGATCGCCGCGGCGTCCTCGGCGTTCTCCGCGTCTCCGTCGTTCTCGGCGACGGCGACGACGCGCACGTCCCCCGCCGCGATCGCGCGCTCGATCGTCAAGACCAGCGCGTCGCGGACGAACGCTCGGAGTCGCGTCGCCGGCGCGGTCGCCGCCGCCGTCGCCGCGGCGGCGGCGGCGGCCTCCGCGCCCTTCGTCGCGCGCGCCGCGCGCTTCGACGCGTCCGCGAGCTTCTTCGCCGCGTCCGTCAGCAGCGCGCGTAACGTCGCGACGTCGCGTTCGTCCTTCAGCGACGCGACGTGCGCGCGCGCGAGCGTCTCGAATGCGGACGCGTCGACGCGCGCGTCGAGCTCGGGCCCGGCGCAGTTTTTCAACGCCGCCGAGAACGGTTCGCCCAAAAGTTTCGCCGGCGCGTCGTCGTCGTCGTCGTCGTCGTCTCCGCGCGCGGCGGCGGCGGCGTCGCGCTCGATCTTGATCTCGTGCACGGACGCGGCGACGGCTTCGTCCCACGCCGTCGCCGCCGCCTTGCAGCCGTGCTCCGCCCACGCGTAGTACGCGAGCTCGAGCGACCGCGGGTCCGGGACGACCGCCGCGCACGCGGCTGCGACGGCGCGGACTGCGAGACCAAACGCCAGCGACTTGATGTCGCGCATGCTCTTCGCGAACTTGTTCTTCTCGTCGCCTATGAACCCCGGCGCGGCGACGAGCGGGGATAAGTCCCCGAGCGCGAAGCACATGCACACGTAGACGCGCGTCGCGCGTCGAACGGCGCTCACGTATTTCCGCGCGGACTCATTTAAGCCCACCGTCTCCAGTTTGAACGCGCCGGCGACGACGCCGCGGCGACACGCGCCGCGCGTCACTCCCGAGTTGCCGTCTTCGATCTCCCACATGTTCACCGCGAATCGAGGCGGGCCGCCGCCGTGAGGGCGGTACTGCGCGACGTCCGCTTTCGCGAACCCGCTGGCGTTCTCCGCGGTCTTAAACAACGGCAGTAACGCGTCTTTCGCCTCGGCGACGCGCGCGACGGCGTCGGCGGCGTCCCCCGGTTTCCGCAGCCGCGCCCACGCGATGCGGTAATGCGCCTTGTGGTACGTCGGCAGCATCTTCGCGCACGCGCGCACGCCGGCGACGGCGTCGTCCCACAGCGCGTCCCACCCGGCGTCCTTAGACTTAACCGCCTCGGGATCGAACGCGTGCGACGCGACGAATCGCAGGTCCTTCGCGAGCGCGGCTTTGGCGGCGGCTTTTCCCCGCCCCCCCGCCGCCCCCGCCGGCATCGTCCACCCCGCCGCGGAACTCGCGGCGATCTTCAACAGCGCCTTCACGCGCGTCGTGTGCGTCTGATAAAACACCTCCAGGTTCCCGGGCGCGAGCTTCAGCGTCTCGTCCACGCGTCGGAACAACACGTCGAGCGGCTCGCCGAGCTTCCTGCCAATCTTGACGCCCATGAGTCGATGCGTCCACTCCTCCGGCGCCGCGCTCGCGGCGCCGTCGAACGCGTCGCGGCACAACCCCAGCGACCGCCGCCACCCCGCGTCTCTTGACATCACGAATCGTCGCCCGTCGTGGAACGGCGGCGCGCGAGACACGTGCTCGTACGCCGCGAGCCCGGCGCGCTCGTACGCGGCCGATCGCTCCTCGTCGCACGTCGCGGCGACGATCGCCGCGCAGCACGCGCGGCGCAGCGCCAGCTGGCACCGCCGCGCGCGCGCCTCCGCCTCCGGCGACCGCCGCCACTGGTACGTCGTCACCAGCTTCGCCGCGTCGTTCAGCGCGAGATCTTTGCACGAGTCCAGGTGATCCGCGAGCGCGAGCCACGCGTCGAAGGAGGACGGGTTGTGCGTGAGGTCAGCCTTGAGAAGCGCCGCGTGGCGCGCGGCGGCGGTGGCGGCGGCGACGGGCGCGTCGCGCGACTTGGCGCCCTTCTTGGCCGTCTTGGCGCGCTCGGCGGCTTGGGTCGCCCACCGCGCCGCGCGACTCGCCGCTTCCTCGCGCGTCACCGGGACGCAGTGGTACATCAGGTCTAAGATCACGGGCAAAGTCTCGGAGACTCTCTCGAACGCGGCGTCGTTTTCCTCGACGTCGGCGACGCGCGCGCAGAACCGATGGAGCGTCTCGTGCGCCGACGCGAACTCCACCGCGGGGTCGATCAGAGGTTCTTTTTCCTCCGCCGCGTCCCCCGTCGCGCCGCCGCCGCCGCCCGCGGCGTCCGCGTTCGGGGACGACGCGCCGCGGTCCACGCCGCGGGTTTCGATCCCCGGGCCGCCGAGCATGTCCGCGAGCCCGCGCCACATGTTCCCGCCGGGGGACGGAGCCGGCGCGGACGCCGGCGTCGGCGCGGGCGACGGCCCGGGCGTCGGCGCCGGCGTCGGACCGTCCGCGAGGTCGATCATCGCGACGTCGCCGTCGCCGTCGCCGCCGCCGCCGTCGCCGCCGCCGCCGCCTTCCTCGTCCTCGGCCACCGCGGCGAGCTTCCGCGACGCGCGCGCCTTCGCCTCGCGTTGTCGCTTCGGCGGCGCGCGCGAGACCGCCTCGCGCGCGAGCTTGAACTCCTCGTCTCGCCCCCACGCGCCTCTCGACGCCTCCGACGCGACGTCCCACGGGTTTAGGACCTCCGCGTCCGCGAACGCGGGCAGGGCTTTCAAGTACTCGTCCACGACGTCCGGGCTGTCGCGCGGGAGCGCGCTCTCGGGCGGGAACACGCGCCGCACGGCGTCGAGAACCGTCTTGAAGCCGTGTCCGTTGCCGAGAGATCGCAGGTTTTCCGCGTACGGCAGCACGTGCCTCCACAACTCCGCGCACGCTCTCCTCGACGTCAACACGAGCTCTTTCCCGGACGCGCCGCCCTCGTCGCGGCACCGCCGCGGGACGTCTCCGAGCTCCGCGCCGTAGAGGCAGTACGTGCACTGCGCGATCATGTCGTCGAAGCGTTTGAGCGCGGCGTCGATTTTTTCGCGTCTCGTCGACGGCTTGGGTTTCGGCGCCGCGAGCGGCGGCAGCGGCGGCAGCGACGACGTCGACGGCTTGGGCGGGGGCGAGCCGAGGAAGTCGACGCACTCTCTCGCCACGTGCGGGTGCTTCAGCGCGTTCTCTTTCGCCTCCGCCTCGGCTTTCGCCTTGGCCTCTTTGAGCGCGTTCTCGCGTTTCTCAACCTCCTCCTCGGAGAGCCCTTCGCGCTCGAGGTACCTCCCGACGGCGATTTTCGAGCGCAGAATCGCCTGGTCCTTGCCCTTCGAATACTTCCCCGTCGCGTCGCAGTCTTTGAACGCGTACGACGTCTTGTCCTTCCGAAACAGCGCGAACGCGAGGTCGTGGTGCGTGCCCCCCGGTCTTTGCGTCGACTGCACGTAGACGTCCCCGGCGTAGTGCACGAATCCGTCGCCCATGACGGTGCCGTCGCCGCCGCCGCCTCTGACGTCGTTCTTTTGGTTTTGACGCACGAACGCGGCTTTCGCCTTGTTCTTCTCCTTGTCGTCGCCTCCCGCGCCCGCGCGCCCCCGCGGGCGCCCGCGGCCCGCAGCCTTCGTCTTCTTCGCGGCAGCCTTATCCCTCGCGTCCGCGTCGTCCTCCTCCTCCTCCTCCTCCTCCTCCTCGTCCTCCTCCTCCGCTGCGTTTTCGCCCTTGGCGGCGCGCTCCGCGCGTAATGCGGCGCGTCGCTCCGCCGCCGCCTTTTTCGCGAGCTCCCTCTCCTCCTTCGCCCTCGCCGCGGCGCTCTCCTCCGCCTTTCGCGCGAGCTCCTTCAGCCGCCTCGACTCCCTCGCGAACGGCGCTCGCGCGGTCGTCAACGTCGGAATCGCGTCGCGAAGGAACGACCCACCGCCGCGCGCCGCCGCGCCGCAGCAACACCGGCAATCCGCGAGCGCCGCGTGCAGACGCTCGTGGAGCTCCAGCACGCTCAACGGCGACGGCGCGTCCGCGTCGCCTAACGGCGCGTCCGCGACCGTTACGTTATCATCCGGGAAATCTTCTTCCGGCGCGCCGTCGTCGCCGGTAAACACGACGTCGTCGGGCGGCGACGTGAGCTGCTGGATGACGCTGAGCGCCTCCGCGGAGAGCTCCATGATTGTCGCCGCCGCGTCTTCCTTCGCCTGCTCGACTTTGTTTTTTCGCCTCGTCGGCGTCTCCCCGGGCGCGATCGCGCGCGAGGCGTACTGCGCCTCGATCTGTTTCGAGAACAGCGGGGCGAGGGACGCGATCGCGCGCGCGGCGTGCTGCGTGGCCGTCTCGCGCGCGTCGTCGTCGTCGTCGTCGTCGTCGTAATCTTCCATCGCGTCGGCGGCGGATTTTTTTCTCTCCGCCGCGTCGCGCGCCGCCGCCGCCGCCACCGCCGCCGGGGAAAACGCGCCCGCCGTCCGCGTCGAGCGCGCGCGCTGCAACACGTCGAACACGTCCGTCAGCGCGTCGCGCGTGACGACGACGTCCGCGTCGCCGGCGCCGCCCGCGGTGACCGCCGCGAACAGCGCGCCGCGCGCGCGGACTTCCGTCGCCAACGCGTATTCCGCGACTTTCGCCGCCGCCGCGTTGCCTGCGTGGTCAGTCGAACGTCTTACCGGTCAAACGTTGAAAGGGAAGCGCGGGTGAAGAGTGACGACGGGGAAAGTCCTTAAGGAACGGCGTGCACCACGCGAAC
>MDSW01099500.1_pt1 | contig 10052 bp, 10 predicted proteins | sample 811171 | NCBI WGS metagenome assembly MDSW01 (sample SAMN05326641, study PRJNA326480) | marine metagenome | isolation source: seawater | place: Atlantic Ocean: North West | collected 2012
CTTACAAAATTTACTTTTAGCTTCATTTTTTTGAAATATTTAATAGATAATGTTGTATATTTATAAAAATAGTAATTTCAATGAATAAATTAATTTTTCGTAAATTTTCCATGGATATATTGAATTTTTTTTTAATATCTTCTTTCAGTATAACTTTTATTCTTTGGATAATACAGGCCGTAAATCTATTAGACCTAGTTTCTGATGATGGGCATAGTTTGAAAATTTATTTCTATTACGCCTCTTTAATTTTGCCTAAAATTTTTAGTAAAATAATAATCTTCGTATTTTTTATTTCTGTTTTTTATATGATAAATAAATACAACAACTCTAATGAATTAATTGTATTCTGGAATAATGGAATCAAAAAAATTCATTTTATAAATTTTATTTTAAAATTTTCAATATTTTTTTTGCTTCTTCAGCTAGCTCTTAATTTGTTTATAGTTCCTAAATCGCAAGACCTAGGAAGAATATTTATTAAAGAGTCTAAAATTGATTTTTTACCTAAATTAATTTCAGAAAAAAAATTTATAAATGTAGTTAAAAATCTTACTATTTTTGTAGAAGAATATGAAAAAAAGGATGGAAAATTAAAAAAAGTTTACATAAATGAGAAATTAGAAAATAATAAATCTAAAATTATTGTAGCTGAGAATGGAATAATTATAAAACAAGATAATAACTATATTTTAAGACTTTTTAATGGAGGGATTACAAATATTGATAAAAATAAAATTTATAAAATAAATTTTTCTGAAACTGACTATGATTTATCAATTTTCTCTACAAAAACAGTTACTCATCCAAAAGTTCAAGAATTAGATTCATTTATATTGTTTAGCTGTATTAAAAATTATTATTATAAAAAAAAATTTACAAATAAAAATTGCAAAAATAGATCTGTTAAATCGATCTTAGAAGAATTATATAAAAGAATGATTTTACCATTTTATATTCTTGTAATATCTTTAGTTGGCTCTAGCCTAATAATAGAACCTAAATCAAAATATTTAAATAAATTTCACAAAATGAATATTTTTCTAATAGGGGTTTTTACAATAATTTTATCACAACTAGGCTTAAAACTATTAATCTCTTCAAACATAATTTTATATTTGATTATTTTTTTACCTTTATTGTTGGTGTTTGTTTACTACTTAATACTTATGATTAGAACAAAATTTAAATTAAGCTTGTTATGATATTTAAAAAGTACGAAAATTATTTAGCATCATTATTTTTTAAAAACTTATTAATAATAGGAGTAATATTTATTTTTTTAAGTTTTTTTTTAAATATTTTTGAAGAATTAAAATATTTAGAGAATAAGGAAAATAATTTATACTACCCAATACTTCTTACAATATTAAATATACCTTCTATAGTCTTTGAAATTCTTCCTTTTATTTTTTTATTAGGAGTTATGTTTTTTTTTATAAACCTTTATGAAAAAGATGAAATTGAATTGCTCAGAAGTCATGGTATTAATAATTATAAAATTACAGCTATTATTTCTTTGGCATCTTTAGCAATGGGTATATTGTTAATTATAATATTTTACTCCTTTTCTGCTAATTTAAAGAGCTTATATCTAAACTTTAAATATCAATTTTCAAATTCTACTGACCATTTAGCTGTAGTAAATGAAGATGGATTATGGATAAAAGAAAAAAATGGTGAAAACATATTTATTATTAATGCAAAAAATTTTCAGATAAACAATTTAGAAAATATTAAGATCACCAAATTAGATAAAGACTATAAATTGTTAAATACAATTATTTCTAATAAAGCAAATATAGAGAGTAAAAAATGGGTTTTATATGATGTAAAAATTTTCTCAGAAGAAAAAAACAATGAATATTTTGAAGAATTAAATTACAATTCTTCGTTTAATTCAAAAATTATATCTAATTTATATTCAAATTTAAATTCTTTAAATATTTTTGAATTACTTAAATTAGAAGAAAATTATAAATCAATAGGTTACTCTTCAACTGAAATTAAACTTCATTTAAATAAACTGTATAGTTTGCCAATATACTTAACTTTAACAACAATAATTGGTGCTTTGTTAATGTTTAAATTGCATTATATCAAATCTAAATTTTTTTTAGTTGTAATTGGAGTGTTAGTCTCAGTAGTATTTTATTATATGAATTATTTTGCTATTTTATTTGGTAAAAATGAAACTCTTCCTGTTGCAATTGCTATTTGGTTGCCTCAGCTGCTTATATTTCTAATGTGTTCAATTGGACTAATGAGATTAAATGAAAATTAAAATTGTAATATATTTATTTTTATATTTAATTTGCTTTAATTCTATTTTATTGAGCGATCAAATTATTTTTGACTCTGACAATATTAAAATTAAAGATGATGGTAATATGATTTTTGCAACAAAAGGGATTGCAAAAATTCCTTCTCAAGACATAGAAATTGAAGGTGATAAATCAATATATAATAAACTAATTTCAGAATTAACAATTATAGATAATGTTAAATTTTTTGATAAGAAAAAAGATATTTATATTGAAAGTGACAATGTAATTTTTGATCAAATTAAAAATATAGTCTACTCGTATGGAGAAACATATATAGAAGTAGAAAGTAAATATGAAATAATCTCTGACAATGTTGTTTATGATAGAAACTCCATGCAAATTTCAAGCTTAGAGTATACTACAATTGATGATTCTAATGACAATGAATTCAATTTTGAAGATGGTTTTCTATTCGACAATAAAGTTGAAGTTATTTCATCCAAAAGAACTAATATAATTGATAATAATGATAATCATTACTTTTTTGAAAATGCAAAATTAAATTTAAAAACTAATGAAATAGTTGGAAAAGAAGTCATTGTTGATTTCAGAGACTCTTATTTTGGAAATGAGAAAAATGATCCTATTTTAAAAGGCAAAAGCACAACTTCTGATAATGATAAAACAAGAATCTATAAAGCAGTTTTTAGCACTTGTAGTATGGAAAATAAAAAATGTAGAGGATGGGAATTACAAAGCGAAACATTTACTCATGATAAAGTTAAAAAATTATTTAAATACAAAAATTCTTGGCTAAAGGTCTTCAATTATAAGGTTTTTTATACGCCTTATTTAAGCCATCCAGATCCAACGGTTAAAAGAAAATCAGGTTTTTTAACTCCTTCTTATAAAAACTCTGACAATCTTGGATTTTCAGTAAATGTTCCATATTTTTATGCTCCTTCAAAATCTAGAGATTTCACTTTTAACCCACGTATTTATACGGATAGCGACTTTATAATTCAAACTGAGTACAGAGAAAATTTTAAAAAATCAAATATTGTTGCTGACATGAGTTTTAATAGAAATGAAGACAATACAAATACCCATTTATTTGCAAAAATAAATGGAGAACTTGATGAAAAAACTGGATATGCATTTAAATTTCAAAATGTATCAAATGATGATTACTTACAAATTCATGATCTTATGTATACAACTCCATTAATTGATAGTTATACTACAATGACATCTTCATTCGATATAAGTAGATCAATTGATAAAAATACAAATTTAAGTAGTTCATTTCTAGTTTATGAAGATTTATCTCAAGAAAAAAATAGTGACAGATATCAGTATGTTTTTCCATCATATAGTTTTGATAAAAAAATTGAAATAGATGAAAGTTATCATGGAAATTTTACTTTTTTATCTTCAGGGTTTCAAAAAAAATACTCTACTAATATATATGAGGCTCAAGTTAACAATGACTTTAAATTTGATTCTTTTGATTTCATAAGCGATTTTGGAATAGTGACGGACTATAATTTATTGTTAAAAAATTATAACACCTATTCTGAGAACTCAAACCAATATGAGAAAAAAAATGATCATAAACTATTTCCTTCATTATTAGTAACCTCTGATTTTCCTCTTAAAAAAGAGCTAGAAAATTCCACTAACTATTTTAAACCAAAAATTCAGGCAAGATTTAGCCCTGTTAAAGGAAAAGATATTTCAGATGAAAATTTTTTAATGAATTATGGAACAATTTTTTCATCAAATAGAATAGGAAGATCAGATATGGTAGAAGAAGGGAAATCATTGACAATTGGTGCTGAATTTAGCAAAGAAAATTTATTAAATGATAAAATTTTAGGAGCAAATATTGGAACTATTCTCAAAGACGAAAAAAATGATAGATTACCATCAAGGTCTAAACTTGATCAAACAAGATCAGATATAGTAGGAGATATATCTTACAATTTTAATAAATTTAATTTAAAATATAGTTTTATATACGATCGTGATTTAGATTACTCAAATTATGATGCCATATCTGCAAAATATAATTCAAATAATTTTGTTACATCTTTTAATTATATAACTGAAAATCATGATCTTGGTAATAGTGAGTCAATCGTCAATAATACTAAAATTAGTTTCGATGAACATAGTTTGAACTTTAATACTGCAAAAAATTTAATTGATGATTTTACTCAATTTTATAATTTTGTTTATGAATACAATACAGATTGTTTGTCATTACAACTCGACTATAATAGAAAATTTTTTAGAAGTGGAAGACTTGTTCCTCATGAAACTTTAACCTTTTATGTAAGGTTTATTCCTTTTGTTCAAATATGGGGAAGCGCAGATGAAACACTTAACTATTTTAGAAATAAATAAATGATAATTAGAATTTTCTTATTTTTTTCAATATTTTTTTTTTTATCAATTAGCAAATCCATTTCATTAGAGATAAAGATAAAAGCAGAAATTAATAACGAGATTATTACTAATATAGATATAGAGAATGAAAAAAAATATTTAATTTTTTTAAACCCAAGATTAAACGAATTAAAAAATAAAGATATTCAAAATATTGCTCAAAATTCGTTGATAAAAGAGATTATAAAAAAAAAAGAATTAAAAAAATTCTTTGATGTAGATAAAGAATATAATTTTGTAGATAAAATAGAGAAAAATTTATTATTAAAAAAAAATATTAAAAATAAAGATGAATTTATTAATTTTTTAAACTCAAATAATTTAAAATACAATCAAATAAGAAATAAACTTAAGATTGAAGCATTGTGGAATCAGCTAGTTTATAAAAAATATATAAATAATGTAAAATTAGATGAGGAATTAATGAGGAAAAAAATTGTTAATCAAATTAAAAATTCAAAAAAAAAGTACGAATACAACTTATCCGAAATATTATTTGAGGAAAAGATTAATGAAAATTATACAGAAACTCTAAAAAAAATTAACGAAAGTATAAAAAATGTTGGTTTTGAAAATACCGCTAACATTTTAAGTATCTCTAACACTTCAAAAAATGGAGGTTTTATTGGTTGGATAAACGAATTACAAATCGCAGATAAAATAAAAAAAAAAATTGCTGATTTAAAAATAAATGAATTTACTCAACCAATAAAAATACCAAATGGTTATTTAATTATTAAATTAAATGATAAAAAAGAATTTGATCAAAAAATTGATGTTGAAAAAGAGTTAAAAAAATTTATTGAAAATGAAAAAAATAGACAACTAAATAATTTTTCAATAATTTTTTATAAAAGATTAAAGCAAAATACTATAATAAATGAATATTAAGACAATAATAATTTGCCTAGGAGAGCCAAATAGCATTTTCTCTGAAATTCTATTTAAATATTTTTCTTCCACAAAATTTAAAAAATTAAACAAAAAAATAGTTTTAATTGGTTCTAAAAATTTACTAACGAAGCAAATGAAAAAATTAAAATATAATTTACATTTAAATGAAATTTCAGAAATTAAATACTCAAAAAATAAAAAAATAAATATAATTAATGTTGAATACAAATTTTCTAAAATATTTAATAAAATTACAAATAAATCAAATGACTATATAAAAAAATGTTTTGATTTAAGTTTCAACATAATAAAAAAAAATAAATCAATTGGATTTATTAATGGGCCTATTTCAAAAAAACATTTTTTAAAAAAAAAATATTCAGGAATAACCGAATATATTGCTGATAAAACAAACTCGAAAAATCAAGTAATGTTAATTTATAATGAAAAACTATCTGTTTCTCCGATTACAACCCATATACCTTTAAAAAATGTAACTAAAAGTATAAGCAGAAGAAAAATTATTACTAATATAGTTAATATTGACCTTTTTTTTAAAAAATTTTTAAAAAAAAAAGCAAGAATAGCTGTTCTTGGAATTAATCCACACTGTGAAACAACTGATAAAATAAGTGAAGAAAAAGTAAAATTGATACCGGCTATAAATTATTTAAAGAATAAGAAAATTAATATCGATGGTCCTTTCCCAGCTGATACTTTTTTTTTAAAAAAAAATATTGAAAAATATGATGTTGCGGTTGGCATGTATCATGATCAGGTTCTAACACCAATTAAAACTTTATTTAATTTTAATGCGATCAATTTAACAATAGGCCTACCTTTTATAAGGATTTCTCCAGATCATGGTCCAAACCAAGATATGATAGGCAAAAATAAGTCTGATGCTTCATCAATTTTTTATGCAATAAATTTTTTTTCCAAAATTTCATGAAAGTTTTGTCAAAAAAAAGTATGGGACAAAATTTTTTAATAAATGATGAAGTATTAGAAATTATTACAGAACTAGGGAATATAAATAATAAAGATATTGTGTTAGAAGTTGGCCCTGGTACTGGAAATTTAACAAAAAAAATCCTAGAGAAAAAACCTAGAAAATTTACAGTTATTGAAAAAGATAAAAAACTTGCAGAATTATTAAAAGAAAAATTTAAAGAAAAAATCAATATTATAAATGATGATATGTTAAAATTTTCATATGAAGATTTTTTTGAACAAAAAATAATAATCTTCGGAAATTTGCCTTACAACATTTCAACTCAAATTTTGTCAAAATGGATTAAAATGAATAAATTAGAAACATTTTGTAAAAAACTTGTATTAGTTTTTCAAAAAGAAGTGGCTGATAGAATTATTGCTAAAGATAATTCTAAAAACTATGGAAGATTATCTATTATTTCAAATTGGAAAATGAATATAAAAAAAATAATGGATATAGAACCTCATTTCTTTAAACCTATACCAAAAGTAAAAAGTACTATTTTAACCTTTGAGCCAAAAGACAATTTTTATAAAATTAATTATGGAAAGAATTTAGAACATGTAACAAATATTTTTTTTCAGCAAAGAAGAAAAATGATAAAAAAACCAATGAAAATATTGTTCGAAAACTACGAAGATGTATCTAAAAAACTTTCATTAAATTTAAATCTAAGACCACAAAATCTAACTACTTTAACATATTATAAAATTTGTTCAATTTACGAAAAATCAATTAAGTAAATTTTGAATATGATTTTGAATGAATTCTTTATTATGGCCTAGATGCTTAAAATTAATTTTTTTTGCATCTAAATAAGATTTTATTTTATTATAACAATTTTCTAATTCATCATTAATTACTATAAAATCATAATTCTTCCAATGTAAAACATCTTTTCTAAATTGCTTCATTCTTTCATTTGCTATTTTTTTATCATTTTGATCTCTATTTAATAATCTTTTAAATAACTCTTCTCTAGATGGAGGCAGTATAAAAATTGTAATAACTTTATATTTTAATTTTTTTTTTTTTATTTGCTCAGTTCCTTGCCAATCTATATCGAATATTACATTTTGACCTTGTTTTAGTTCGTTAATAACATTGTCTTCTAATGAACCATAATAATTATTAAAAACTTTTGCGTATTCTAAAAATTTATTTTCTTTAATTAATTTTTCAAATTCTTGATTTGAAACAAAAAAATAGTCTGAGCCGTTTATTTCGTTTGCTCTTGGTTTTCTTGTTGTATGAGATATTGAAATAAAAAAGTTATTTTCTGATGAAATTTTTTTAGCTAAGGTAGTTTTTCCTGCACCCGATGGAGAAGATAATATTACAATTATCCCTTCATTTAATTCGGACATTTAAGTAAATTTTAATTCGCTTTACTCTCTATAAATTTTACAGCATCACCAACAGTTAAAATTTTTTCTGCGTCACTATCTGAAATCTCTGATCCAAATTCTTCTTCGAAAGCCATAACCAATTCAACTGTATCTAAGCTATCAGCGCCAAGATCATCAATAAAACTTGATTCCTCATTAACCTTTGCTTCATCAATGCCTAGGTGGTCTGCAACAATTTTTTTTACTTTGCTTGAAATATCTTCTGACATTTTGTTCCTTTAAGTTAAGTTGTTAATAAATATTTTAATAATTTTGTCAACTAAAATACATTCCACCGTTAACATGAATGGTTTCTCCTGTAATATAATCTGACATATCTGAACATAAAAAAGCAATTGTATTAGCTACATCTTTCGGTTCACCAAATTTATTTAACGAGATTCGTGATTTCAATATTGCTTTATAGTCCTCACTAATTTCATTAGTCATATCTGAAGTGATAAATCCTGGAGATACACAATTTACTTTAATATTTTTTTTCCCGTACTCTAAAGCTAAAGTCTTTGACATTGCTATTATTCCTGCCTTGGATGCGGAGTAATTTGACTGCCCAATGTTTCCAGTGTGACCCACTACCGAAGTAATATTTATTATTTTTCCTTTTTTATTTTTCAACATTTTTTTTATAGTGTTTTTACTTAATAAAAAAGTAGATGTAAGATTTAGGTCAATAACTTTATTCCATTCTTCATCTTTCATTCTTATAGAAAGATTGTCTCTAGCAATACCTGCGTTGTTAATCAATACATCAATTTTATTTCCCAAAGTCTCATTACACATATCAATAAAATTTTCAATTTTATCATGAATGGAGATATCAAATTTTTGAATATTAACATTTTTATATTTGTCTTTAATTAAATTTAGCTTTTGCTCATTGGTTCCACTTGCTAATACATTTGCCCCTCCCAAAACTAATTTCTCTAAAATTGAACTACCTATGCCTCCAGTTGCTCCTGTTAATATTATATTTAAGTTTTTCAAATCTATCATAATTAATTTAAATTTTTTAAATCCTCTATATCGTTTACTTGAATTAGTTTTACATTTCTATCTATTCTTTTAACTAGTCCTGATAAAACTTTTCCAGGGCCAATTTCAATAAATTTTTGGTTCTCTGAATTTATCATATTAATTACAGTTTCTCTCCATCTTACTGGTTTTTCAATTTGTTCAATCAAAAGGTTCTTGATTTCTACTGGGTCATTAGTGGGTTTTGCTGTTACATTCGAAATTATAAAATTTTTTGGTACTTTAAATTCGTTATTATTAATTTCTTTACTCATTATTGATGTAGCTTCATTCATTAACTCACAATGAAATGGTGCGGTGACTGGCAGTTTAATATTTTTGATATTTGCTATTTTTAATTCTTTAGAAAACAAATCCAAATCTTTTGTTTTCCCACTTACAACTATTTGCCCAATTGAATTATCATTGGCAATGAAGCATTTAAAGTTTTTATCATTTGTATTTATTATTTCATTTATTTTTTCAACTTCAGATCCTAAAACAGCAATCATACCTCCCTCACCTTTTGGTACTGCAGTTCTCATAGCTTTTCCTCTAATCTTTAAAAGTTTAACTGTTTGTTCAAAAGTTATTGACTCAGCACATGCCAGGGCAGAATATTCTCCAAGTGAATGACCTGCAAAAAACTTTGCTGAATTTAAATCAAAAGATGTTTCATTTTTTATAACATTAAAAATTGAATAACTAGCTAAGAAAATTGCTGGCTGAGTGTTTTCAGTTTCGTCTAATAATTCTTTTGGGCCTTCTAATATCATTTTGCTCAATGAAACTTTTAGCACTTCATCTGCTTGGGCAAACAGTGATTTTACATAACTAAAATTATCATATAAATTCTTTGCCATTCCTACTACTTGTGAGCCTTGACCAGGAAATAAAACTGAAAACATAGAAAATATTAATAAATATTGTATTTTTTATATTGTAATTAAAAATTTATAATAGTATATCCTCTTTTTTTTAAAAGAATTAATATGAACTTATACGAGCACACAATTATTGCTA
>MDSW01173602.1_pt1 | contig 10052 bp, 3 predicted proteins | sample 811171 | NCBI WGS metagenome assembly MDSW01 (sample SAMN05326641, study PRJNA326480) | marine metagenome | isolation source: seawater | place: Atlantic Ocean: North West | collected 2012
ACAGCGAAGCCTATGCAGACCACTTCGCCAATAAGTGGAACTTCATCCTGCGGAATAAAAAGACCAAGGGAGAGGATGCATCAGGCAGTCACCTGTTCCATGGGTGGATTCGTGACAGCATTTACGAGAACAAACCGTATGACCGCTTCGTTCGTGAAGTGATCACTGCGTCTGGTGAACCGCTGATGAACCCGGCTGTCACCTGGTATCGCGAAGTGGATCAGGTCGAGGAGCAGGTTGAAGATACTGCTCAGCTGTTCCTTGGCATTCGAATCCAGTGTGCTCGATGCCACCATCATCCATTCGAAAAGTGGAGCCAGAATGACTACTACAGTCTGGCGGCGTTTTTTAAGCGAGTTGGCAAGAAGAACATTCCCGGCGTCGCTGGTGGATTCCGCGATCGTCAGATCTTCCACAACGAAGGCGTTGCGACTGCGAACAATCCTCGAAGCGGAGCTGCACTGAAGCCTGCCGGTCTGGGATCCGGGGCTTTGGAGATTCCTGCTGAACAGGATCCGCGTGTGAAACTGGCGGACTGGATGTCAGATCCAAAGAATCCATTCTTCGCGAAGTCACTCGTAAACCGTTATTGGAAGCACTTCTTCAATCGTGGAATCGTAGAGCCGGAAGACGATATGCGGGAAACCAACCCGCCGTCCAACCCGGAACTCCTGAACGCTCTGTCAGAGCGATTTATCGAGTCCGGTTTCGACCTGAAGGATCTTGTTCGAACAATCTGTCGTTCGAAGACATATCAGTTGAGCTCTCTGCCAAACGAGTACAACGCGAACGACAAACAGAACTTCAGCCGTTATTACCCGCGGCGATTGAGTGCAGAGGCTCTCTACGACGCCTTCCACACGGTGACAAAGACGTCACAGCCATTCAGTGGAATGCCGGCGGGCACACGAGCTATCCAGCTCGTGGACTCTTCCACAGGCCCGTACTTCCTGAAAGTGTTCGGAATGCCTCAGGGCGATACAGCATGTGAATGTGAGCGAAGTCAGGATGCGAATCTTGCTCAGAGCCTTCATTTGCTGAACAGCAAAGAGGTTCAGGACAAGATTTCCAAAGACGGTGCTCGTGCTGCAGCACTGGCAGCCGATACCAAGCGGTCTCATGAAGAACGAATGACGGAGCTCTATCAGATCGTCTTCGCACGCAACCCGCGGCCTGATGAATTGAAAGTGGCTGTCAGTTACCTTGAACGACACAAAGATAATCCCCGCATTGGTTACGAAGACATTTTGTGGGCGTTGATCAACACGAAAGAATTCCTGTTTAACCACTGATCCGAGTGGCCTGACAGGCACACCACCGAATTGTCGAAGAGGGGGCGATGATTCGGTGGACGGCGGCTGCGTGAGTTGCTGCTGGCTGGTCCCCTTCGCATGCGTTGTCACGACGACTACGTCCTTCGAACTCCCGCCAGGCATCTTCCGCCATGAAACGCACTCTCTTCGGCTTCCTTGCCGCAGTTCTTACCGTTTCCGCTTCCGCACAGCTTCCGCAGATTCGCATTACCAGCGTTTACCCTGCTGGTGCGCAACAGGGAACGACGGTCGATGTGACCGTATCCGTCGGGACGGACATTGACGAAGCAGTAGAGTTGCTGTTCAGTCATCCGGGTCTGAAAGCGACTGCAAAGAAAGATGGGAACGGGAATCCGGTGGCAAACCAGTTTTCTGTTGCCATCGACAAGTCCGTTCCTCCGGGGCTATACGACGTCCGGATGAGAGGTCCGTTCGGAGTCAGCAATCCCCGCACATTTCGGGTAGATACGATCCCGGAGTTCCCGGAAACAGAGCCCAATAATCTGCCCGAACAGGCGATGGCCGTCACCCTGGGCAGCGTGATCAATTCCCGCGCGAACAGTGCGGCTGACGTCGACCTCTACACAGTTGATGTCAAAGCGGGGCAGGTCGTGGTCGTGCGAGCTGAAGCGGCCGTCATCGACTCACTGATGCAGCCAGTCGTCGAGTTGTTCGACGCGAATGGTCGACGTGTGGCGTTTGCACGACGTCAACGCCAGCAGGATCCGGTTGTACTTTATAAGAGTGCTGCCGATCAGAAGCTGCGAATCAAGGTGCGGGATACCGTTTACGGTGGCAGCAACGACTACGGTTATCGACTTGTCGTGGATTCGAGGATGTTGATTGATGCTGTGTCTCCACAGGTTGTACAGGGTGGCACGAAAGCGAAGGTGACAGTCATCGGGCGAAACATTCCCGGTGGTCAGGACGCCGGTCAGACCTTAAATGGCGTTCCTCTGCAAAAGAAAGAAGTCACTGTCCAGGTCCCTGCTGCGGGCAGTGGAGTGGGAGCAGACTCGGCGGCGACGTCCATTGATTCCGCGATCATCGGAATCGACGGAAGCCTGATTTCATTTGCCGTTCGTTCTGCGGCGGTAAACGCGGTGTCGCACTCTGATGAGGCTGGAGCGATCACTCTTCCGGCAGCAGTCAGTGGCTCCTTTGAAACTGAGCAGGATGAGGACACCATTCGTTTCGCTGCGAAGGCAGGCGAGAAGTGGCAGATTAATGTGCTGGCCCATCGACTCGGCAGTAGCGCGGACCCCTCGATGATTGTTGAGCAGATTACGAAAGCGGACGACGGAACAGAAACGTACAAGCGACTGGCTCGTGAGGACGAAGGCAAGGTGAACCCGGGTGGTGGCAATCTACCGACGCTGACCACGGATCCAGCCTATCTGTTCACCGCTCCCGCTGACGGCGAGTATCGACTGCGACTGCGAGACCGTTTTGCTGCGTCACGAGGATCAGCTGACCTGACGTGGTCGGTCACCATTGATCCTCCGACAGCCGATTATCAGGTAGTTGTGTTTGACTCTTTTCCGTCTGTGGACGGCAAGCAGCCACCAGCAACAGGGTCGGTCAGCATTCGTCGTGGTGGTACCTACTATATTCCTGTTTACGCTTATCGGAGCGGTGGACATTCTGCAGAAATAAAACTGACCGTCGAAGGTCTGCCCAAAGGGGTGACCTGTGCACCGGCGAGCATTCTGCCAGGCCGTCAGGACTCGACACTTGTCTTTTCTGCCGCGCACGACGCTGCAGAGTCCGCTGCACCGGTCAGGATTACTGCGACGTCAGTCAATGGTGATCAGACGACTACGCGAACAGCTCGCGTTGCGACGCTGGTGCATGCAGGAGTCAATGGTTTGCCACGAACGGGTCGTGCTTCCAGCACACTTGTTGTTGGGGTCATGCGGGACGAACAGCCATTCCATGTTGAGCCTGGAATTGTCACTGCTGAGATGACTCAGGATCAGCAGCTTTTGATTCCATTAAAGCTGACGCGACGGGCGGGATTTGACAACAAAGTTGATATCGCGTTCGCCGGACAGCCGGGCAACGTTGATATTCCCAAGGTCGCGATTGAAAAGGGCAAAGACTCGGCTGTCGCTCGATTTTACTTTAAAGAGAACGCTGCCGTCGGACCGGCAACGCTGTTGATGTATGTGACTGGACAGGTGCCTTATCGACGACGCATCTGGCTCGTATCACAGGCTCAGGAGAAGGTCAAAGCAGCAACCGATCAGCTGGCGGCGACTCAGAAAAAACTGACCGATGCGAAGGCTGTTCAGGAAGCCGGAACGAAGAAGGTGGCTGAGCTGACAGCGATGCTGAAGACCTATGATGAGCAGCTCAAGGCTGAAATGACGGCCATGAAAACGGCGCAGCAGGAGCTCAATAAAGCAGTCGCCGGCAAGGTTGAGGCAACAAAGCAATTGCTCGCTCTTCAGGAGAAGCTCAAGGCCGTTTCTGCTCAGAAGACGGAAGACGTCGATGCCGCCATCAAGGCTGTCGAAGAAGCGACTGCGGCAGTTGTCGCTGCCACAAAGCCTGTGACCGACCTGAGTACGAAGCTGCAGACACTCAGCGGTCAGGTAGCCGCGAAGAAGAAACTTGTTGATCAGAAGGTTGCTCAGGTCAATTCTGCGAAAGCAGAGATGACCAAACAGCAGGTGACTGTTGAAAAAGCGAAGGCAGACGTCGTTGCCGCTGAGGCAAATGTAAAGGCCCGGGAGGCGGCGAAGAAAGCAGCTGATGAGGAAGTCAAAAAAGCCGAAGCGGCGACTAAGCCTCAGAATAAGAACTACCGAACAATTGCTGTTCCGGTTCGACTCAACGTTCACATGACGCCTGGCAAGGTCGCGGCTGCTGTTCCCAACAGTGGGGCAATCAAGAAGGGGACCGCTGTGGACGTGAAAGTGACTCTGACCCGCAAGAATAACTTCGCAGGTGCTGTGAAGGTTGCGCTGGTACTTCCGGATGGTGTTACTTCTGTGACGTCCAACACAGTGGACATTGCAGCAGACAAAACGGAAGCCGTACTGAAACTGACCGCTGCCGGAGACGCAGCCGCAGGCGATATCGCCAACGCGGTTATTCGCGCCACGGGAGAATTCAATGGGCGTCAGGCAAGCTTTGATGCTCCAATTGGACTGAAGGTAACTGAATAATGAAAACCATATCCTGCAGACTCACAGCGGCACTTGCCGTGTTTGTTGTGGCTCCCGTTATCCTCGCGGACGAAGAAGAAAAACCGATCACCCCTGAAGAGGCCAAACTGGGACGTCCCGTCGAGTTTGAACGTGACGTGTATCCAATCCTTCAGGCCAATTGCATCGCCTGTCATAACCTCGCGAAGTCCGAGAGTGATCTCAACCTTGAGGATACGGCTGCCATCATGAAGGGCGGCTCGGCCGGGCCATCAATTGTTCCCGGCAAGCCTGATGAAAGTTACCTCTATCAGGTTGCTGCTCGTATGGAAGAGCCAGCCATGCCGCCATGGCCGAACGAAGTTCAGGCAAAGAAGCTGACTCCCAAACAGCTGGGTGTTCTAAGGCAGTGGATTCTGGAAGGGGCCAAAGCCGGGGGTGTTACCTCTGCTGCCAATATGAAATGGCAGGCGATTAATCCGGAATTGAATGCGATCTACGCCGTTGATACAGGCCCGTTTGGGCGTTTCGTGGCGGCCGGGCGAGCTGGGAATGTCACTATCTACGACCTGCTGAATCAGGATCGAAAGACGAGCCTGCTGGATCCTGCGCTGGCGGAACTGAAATCTCCCGCGCAGACGGCTCACAGAGATTACGTTCATGCAGCAGCCTTTCACCCGAACGGGCAAATGCTGGCGACTTCCGGTTTCCAGAACATCAAGCTTTGGCAGCGCGACACGGCATTTATTCAGCCGATTGCTGCCCCGGCGAATACGATACGGATGGCTGTCAGTGCAGACGGAAGTCTTGCAGCGCTGCAGCAGGCTGATGGCAACGTTCGAATTGTAGACACGGCCAACAGTCAGGTCGTGGGACAGGTGGGCGGGCAGGACCCGGCAGCTGTCACACTGCTTGGACTGCATGGAGCTGAGAATCAATGGATTTCGACGTCAGGTGCCGATGGTTCTGTTCATCTGTTGAATCGCGCCGATGGTGCTGAACTTGCTGTCAGCGATGCACTTGGAGTGAAGGCCGTTGCAGCAGCATGGATTGAAGCCGGCACAAAGTTGGTTGTTCTGCAGGAAGATGGAACTCTGCGACCTCTGACCCTTGTCGCTGCAGAGAAGAAGCTCAATCTGGCTGACGCCATCAAATCAGACAAGGGGGCGATCAAACAGATTACGGTCAGTGCCACGAGCCTCTTGTGTCGAACTGAAGGCAACATCGTAGAACTTCGAAAGCTGGACAACCTGCAGCCGAGTGCTGCGATTACAGCCGCTGGTCCGGTTGCTTCGGCGTCCATCTCTCCGAATGGCACCAACGTGGTCACAGTCACTGCGGACGGCCAGGCTCAATTGTGGCTGGCGGCCGGGGCGAAGGCCGTGGCAGCTTTGAATGCCGACCTTAACGCTGCACGTCATCTGGCTGACAGAACGGCTGACAAGGCAGTCAGAGATGCACGTGTCACCGTGGTGAAGAATCAGGTGACAGAGGACGAGAAGCGTGTGAAGGAGCAACAGGATTCCACCAAGAAGGCGGAAGAGGAACTCAAGAAAGCGACTGACGCAGTGGCGGCGGCAAAGAAGAAACTCGGGGAAGAGACTCCCAAAGTGGCTGCGGCGAAAAAGGCGAGTGACGAGAAACCGGAAGATGCCGGCCTGAAGAAGAAGCTCGAAGATGCCACTAAGGCAGAACAGGCGGCCAGGGATGGTGTGACCAACGCAGAGAACACTCTCAAGTCTGCACAAAAAGGAAAAGAGCTGGCTGAGCAGGCCGTCAAGCGTGCAGAAGCGAAGGTTGCTGAGCGGAAGAAACTTCTGGCGTCTGTTGAAGCTGAGGCGAAGGTCGCAGCGGAAGCACATACCGCCGCCGATGCTGCCGCCAAACAGACGATCAAAACGACATTTGCCGGCTTTGTCAGCAACACGCTGGCAGCAACACTCGACAGTAATGGGACTCTGCGATTGTGGAACGTCGCAGATGGTGCAGCTGTTGATCTCTTGCCGGGAACTCTTCCGGAGGCCGCAAAACCTGTCACTGTTGCCTCGGCCTCGGGTGCACTCCTTGTGCAGCAGGCGGACGGCAAAGTCTCTCGCGCGGCCGCTTTTCCCGCATGGAAACTTGTCCGCACGCTGGGACCTCAGGGTAAAGACAAGCCATCTGTCTTCAAGGACCGTGTCCTTGCATTGGCATTTTCACCGGATGGGAGCCAGCTGGCAGCCGGTGGCGGAGAAGCTTCCCGGAGCGGAGAACTGACCCTCTGGAATGTTGCTGACGGTAAGCTGGTGCGATCGTTCGAGAATGCTCACAGTGACACTGTCTATGGTGTGGACTTCTCCAAAGACGGAAAGCTGCTGGCCTCCGCGGCAGCAGACAAGTTTGTCAAAGTATTCGATCTCGCGACCGGCGCACACGTACGAAGCTACGAGGGCCACACACATCACGTGATGGACGTCAGCTTCAAGGGTGACGGTACACAGCTGGTGAGTGCTGGTGCCGATAACGCCATCAAGGTGTGGAATGCAGAGACCGGAGAACAGGCACGCACGATCAGCACTTATAGCAAGCAGGTGACTTCCCTGTCCTTTATTGGTATGCAGGATGAGTTCATCAGTTGTTCGGGTGATAAACGTGTCTTCCGACATCGAGCAAGCAATGGTGGTACTGTGCGTGAGTTCAAAGGGTGTCCTGACTACGTGTACTGCTCAGCAACCACGGCGGATGGCAAGGTTGTCGCGGCCGGGTGCGAAGACGGTGTGCTGCGTGTCTGGAACGGAGCTGACGCCAAGGAGATCGCGTCGTTCATGCCGTAGTCTGGTTGCACATCAGGTTTTACCTGACGAAGGCTGGAGGTTGTTGATCAGGCAGGTGCGTAGCCGGCCAGACTTTGATGACGTGTCGGACAGTGCAGCGGCAGTATCACCAGATACGCAAATCTAGCCGGAGCCTGTGACTCCCCGCCTACATCCAGGGCGCATCTCCGGGATCAGGGCCCGGCCAGTCGTCGTTGACCACGATGATCTGTCGACGACGCTCCGGGACGGCCAGATTGATTTCTGTCAGCATCACGGGCGATCGTGAATCCGCGAAGGACTCCCGAATTCCTGTTGCTGCTGCTGCGGGGCTGATGCCAGTGGCTGCCACAGAAGGAGACAGCCAGTTTGGCTTCGCCATCACAACATATTCATGAGGAGATTCCTCACGCGTCAATCTGGCCGCGGCCTCTCTGCATGTCAGCCATGTCCCCATGCAGTGATCATGGTGAATTCTGAACCCGTCAGGCATGTCTTCGGTCACTGGCTGACTGCGGCCACCGAATAGAGGCGGCTTCTGTGGACTTTCGTACCCGACCGGGTAGAAGATTCGCCCTTTGACAACCGCCTGCCGCAACTGTGGCGATTCCGCGTCTTTGTGTTGGTCCTGATGCTCCCAGTCGAGTGTGAGCTGGTGAGTCGTCAGTCGATGGAGCTTAGACTCAAGCGTATCCTGAGGATCCGGACCTGGATAGTGGCTGCCGCGATGAAGGGCGTCCGGGCGGCAGAGATAGAACTTGATTGCAGTTTCCCAGTGGGTCAGGGAGCCGCAGTCACTGCGAATCACGAAGTCCAGTTCTCCCCGCGTCTGCCGGTCCGGTCCCCGGACCTGAATGCCTTCTCCGATGACGGACACTTCGGTGAAGTGGTGCAGGTAGTAGCTGAAGAGCGTTTCGAAGTATCGTCCCACCCGCCACGAGGCGTTTTGGTCAATATGAGCTGCCAGGTGTTCTGAGTCGATTTCTTCGGGGGTGATGGACGGGAGCTGGTCCGGCTGCCAATTCACCGGTCCAGAGACCAGCCATGAGCTGTTGATCGCCCATACAAGATCCGCCACGGCCTGTTCGGGCGTGATTTTCGGAGGAAGCCTGCGGGCAGCTGATTGTGGTCGTGGCGGGGACATTGGAGCCGGGGACACCGGAGGTTGCGGCAAGTTCGAAAATACCCAAACACCGAGGGTTGGTTTGCCGAATTGTGCTCACTATTATCCGCGCGTTCACGAGACTTTCATCTACGAGTCTCGAATTCCTCCGGCATCGGCACCCACCAGGCCATTTCCAGTATGGATGAACTTAATCACGAATGCGGTATTGCCGCCGTGTATCATCTCGATTCCGATGCCCCCAGCTCGCTTGTGCCGAAGAACGACCCCGGCCTTTCATCGCGGCTTGTTCCGGGAATGTTGCTGGACATGCAGAATCGTGGCCAGCTGGCAGCGGGATTCACGACGTACAGCGCCGACCGTCTTCAGCTGATCGACACGCACAAGGATGTTGGGGGAGTTGCAGAAGTCTTCCGCATGAATCATCAGGCCCGTTATATGGCCCTGATGGAAGAATATGCCGGTCGTGCTGCGATCGGACACGTGCGATATGCGACCTGTGGAAGAGATGACCGCAGCTACGCGCAGCCCTTTGAACGTCATCACATCGCACGTTCAAAATGGTTTAGCTTTGTCTTCAACGGTCAGCTGGCGAACTACAGGGAACTGCGCGACGAAATCCTGCAGTCGACGGATTTTCATCTGACACGTGAGACAGATACGGAAGTTCTGAATCACCTGATCTCGCAGGAACTCTCAGAGAAACCTGGTATCACTGGCATCGAGATCCTGAAGTCTCTGGCTGGTCGCCTTGATGGTTCGTGGAATCTTGCGTTCCTGAACGCCAACGGGGACATGTTTGTTTCACGGGACCCCCGAGGAATTCGTCCACTGTGTTACGCACAGGATGGGCCACTGTTTGCAGCGGCCAGCGAGAGTGTGGCGCTGACCCATCTGGGCTTCAAAGAAGAGAGTGTCAGGAATGTTCCCCCCGGCTACGCGGTGATTGTGGATGGGAGTGGAGTGCGAGTTGAAAAGTTTGCCGAGTCGCCTCGGAAAGCTCACTGTTTCTTTGAGTGGATCTACTTCGCCAACGCGGGGTCTCACTTTGACGGTGCGGGAGTTTACCTTTCGCGCAAGCGTCTTGGAGAAGAACTGGCCCGTCGAGAAACAGTAGAAGTGGATCGATCAGACACGATCGTGGTCCCGGTTCCGGATACTGCGAAAGCCGCAGCGGACAGTATGGCATTTGAATTGGGAGTTCCTTCTCTGGAAGGCCTGATCCGCAATCGCTACATCGGTCGGACATTTATCGAGGGCTCCAATCGTGCGGACAAAGTCCGCATGAAGTATACGCCACTGCCAGAGATTATGGACGGCAAACGTGTGATGCTCGTCGACGACTCAATCGTCCGAGCGACCACGCTCAAGGCGCTGTTAAAGCTGCTCCGCAAACGCGGTAAGGCGCAGGAAATTCACGTCCGAATTGCCTGCCCGCCAATCATCGCCCCGTGCTACTACGGAATCGACATGTCGACCATTGGTGAGCTGTTTGCTCCGAATCACATGGAAGACATTGTCATTACTCCTGAGGAGGAGCAGAAAATGGCGGATGAGATTGGTGCTGACAGTCTGCGCTATCTTCCCGTCGACGCACTGGCTCGCTGCGTGGGTCTGCCACGTGAAAACCTGTGCCAGGCCTGTGTGGACGGTATCTATCCGACTCCCGCCG
>MDSW01214790.1_pt1 | contig 10052 bp, 11 predicted proteins | sample 811171 | NCBI WGS metagenome assembly MDSW01 (sample SAMN05326641, study PRJNA326480) | marine metagenome | isolation source: seawater | place: Atlantic Ocean: North West | collected 2012
CAGTTTCAATAAACTCATCAAAAGCGGAAGGGGAAACTTGTTTTCCCAAAACGTCATAAACCGCCGAATGGCCTACATATTCGTGGTCATTGCCGTCAAAACCCACGCGGTTTACGCCCACGCAGTAACTCATATTTTCAATGGCGCGCGCGCGAAGCAGCGTATCCCAAGCAACGGTACGCACTTTTGGCCAGTTGGCCAAGTAAATTAAAACGTCATAATCTTCGGTATTTCTGGACCATACGGGGAAACGCAGGTCGTAACAAATGAGCGGGCAGATTTTCCAGCCTTTGTAATTTACGATTAAACGCTCCTTACCTGCGGTGTATGTTTCATTTTCCTTTGCCAAGGTGAAGGTGTGCTTTTTGTCGTATTTTTCATAAGTGCCATCGGGCAAAACGAAAAAGAGGCGATTGTAGAATTTGTCATTTTCTGAAATAATCACGCTGCCGGTAATGGCGCAGTTGTGTTTCCGGGCTTCGGAAATCAGCCAATTTAAACTGTCGCCATCATTGGGTTCGGCAAGTTTTTTGGCATTCATCGAAAATCCGGTAGTGAACATTTCGGGCAAGACTATCAAATCTGTTTCCCCTTCAAAGGTTTGGAATTTTTTTGAAAATAGTTCTCTGTTGGCCGATGCGTTTTCCCAAACCAGTTCACTTTGAACAAGCGTTATTTTTAAATCGGTTTTCATTTTTTTCTTTTAAAAGTACGGTTTCCTTTTAATACCAGCATACAAAATAATCCTATAATTCGCGAAGGATTTTTGCAGCTTCCGCAAGCGTTTCATCGGTTTTGGCAAAGCAAACCCGAATCTGTTTAAAATCTTTTCTGCCTTCGTTGAAAACAGAAGTGGGAATGGTCGCAATCTTGTGTTCCTTCGTAAGCCATTCCGCAAAAGCGATATCGTTTTCATTTGAAATTTCCGTAAAATCGAGCATTTGGAAATACGTGCCTTTTGAAGGAACAATTTTGAAATTGGAACCTTCCATTAAATGCAGAAAGAAATCGCGCTTTTGCTGATAGAAATCCGAAAGTTTCCAATAATGATTTTTGTCTTTCAAATAAGTAGCCAATGCTTTTTGAATGGGATGGTTTACGCAAAAAACTACGAATTGATGCACTTTTTGAAATTCTTTCATCAACTTCTCTGGAGCGGCGCAATAGCCCATTTTCCAGCCCGTATTGTGGAATGTTTTTCCGAAGGAAGCCGTTACAAAACTTCGCTCCGCCAAAGCTTCAAATTTCGATGCACTTTGATGCACATTGCCGTCAAAAATGATGTGTTCGTAAACTTCATCGCTTAAAACCAACAAATCATTTTTTTCTGCCAAATCTTGTAATTCGAGCATATCGTCTTTTGAAAATAGCATCCCACTCGGGTTGTGTGGCGAGTTGATGATAATCATTTTCGTTTTGGAAGAAATGTTATCCGCAACTTCCTGCCAATCCACTGCATAAAAAGGAGGTTTAAGTTGAATTGGGACAATCTTTCCGCCGAACAATTCCACTGTTGGCGCATAACAATCATAAGCTGGGGTGAAAATAATCACTTCATCGTCTTTGCTGATCGTTGCAGCGATTATTGTGAAAATGGCCTGCGTAGCACCAGCCGTAATGGTGATTTCGGTTTCGGGATTGTAGAAACGGTCGTGGAGGGTTTCAATCTTTTTTGAAATTTCCATCCGCAGCCCGAAATCGCCGGGCATTGGGGCATATTGGTTATAACCGTCGCTCATCGCTTGGTCCACCAGGGCATTTAAAGCGGGGTCGCTGGGAAAATTTGGAAAACCCTGCGAAAGATTTAAGGCGTTATGCTCCGCCGCCATTTTGCTCATTTTGGCGAAGATGGAGGTTTCAATATTGGGTAATTTCGAATTAATCATTCTGTCCTGTATTTATAAACACCAAAACATCATTGATGCATCGGTCTAAATTATGCTTTATTTCGTTCGTCCAAAACCGGAAAACGGTAAATCCCATTTCCTCAAGTTGATGGTTCACTTCGCGGTCGCGCTGCATATTCCGTTCAATTTTTGGTATCCAAAAGCCACGATTGCTTTTCAATTTTCCCTTTCGTTCCGGCCAATTGTAGCCGTGCCAAAATTCGCCGTCAATAAAAATGGAAAGTTTGTATTTTATGATGGAAATATCAGGTTTTCCGGGAAGTTTTTTACTGTCAACCCGGTAACGGATTCCCTTTTTCCAAAGGGCTTTTCTAAAAAGCAATTCTGGCTTGGTGTTCTTCCCACGAATTTTGCCCATCATTTTTGAGCGCTTTTTTGTGGTGTAGAAGCCGGATTCTTCATTGAATCTTGGGACTTTTATTTTTTCTTCTTCATAAATCATTCTATTAAAGTATAAATAATCTTATCTTTTTAAAAGTTAAATATTTTGAAATAAAAAACCCTCACATTTCTGCAAGGGTTTCAATCTAACGTCTAAAATCTAACGTCTAATATCTATAATACTCAGGCTTAAAAGGCCCTTCAACAGTAACGCCAATGTATTCGGCTTGTTCTTCAGTAAGCTCGGTAAGCTCAACCCCGATTTTCTCAAGGTGAAGTTTCGCAACCTTTTCATCCAAATGCTTTGGAAGCATATAAACTTCGTTTTCATAGTTTTCGCCATTTTTCCAAAGCTCGATTTGCGCCAAAGTTTGGTTGGTAAAACTGTTGCTCATCACAAAACTTGGGTGTCCCGTTGCGCAACCAAGGTTTACCAATCGGCCCTCGGCCAAAAGGATAATGTCCTTTCCATTGATGGTATATTTATCAACCTGTGGCTTAATTTCAACGTGGGTGTTGCCGTGATTTTTCTTCAACCAAGCAACTGCTATCTCATTGTCAAAATGCCCAATGTTACAAACGATGGTTTTGTCTTTCATCGCTTCAAAATGCTCTCCGCGAACTATATCTTTGTTTCCAGTTGTCGTAATTACAATATCAGCATTTCCAACAACGGTTTCCAATTTTTTCACTTCAAACCCGTCCATTGCAGCTTGTAGCGCACAAATTGGGTCAATTTCGGTAACGGTAACAATACTTCCCGCACCTTTAAACGAAGCGGCAGTTCCTTTACCCACATCGCCATAACCGCAAACAACCACACGTTTTCCTGCAAGCATCACGTCGGTAGCGCGGCGGATTGCGTCCACGGCACTTTCGCGACACCCGTATTTATTGTCGAATTTACTTTTTGTAACGCTATCGTTAATGTTTATAGCCGGCATTGGCAACGTGCCTTTTTTCATACGCTCGTAAAGGCGGTGAACACCGGTGGTAGTTTCTTCAGAAATACCCTTTACGCCAGCGGCAAGCTCTGGATATTTGTCCAAAACCATATTGGTTAAGTCGCCACCATCATCAAGGATCATATTTAACGGTTTGCGGTCTTCGCCAAAGAAAAGCGTTTGCTCAATGCACCAGTCAAATTCTTCCTCGGTCATCCCTTTCCAAGCATACACCGGAATTCCAGCGGCAGCAATTGCGGCGGCAGCATGGTCCTGGGTGGAGAAAATGTTGCAAGAGCTCCAAGTAACTTCGGCCCCCAATGCAACTAAAGTTTCAATAAGCACCGCAGTCTGAATGGTCATGTGAAGACATCCCGCAATTCGCGCACCTTTCAAAGGCTGCTCGTCTCCATATTCTTCACGCAAACTCATAAGCCCCGGCATTTCCGCTTCGGCAAGCTCAATTTCTTTTCTTCCCCAGTCTGCCAGGGAAATATCTTTTACTTTAAACGCCGTGTAAGGCACAGTTTTCGTTGACATATTTGTTATATTTATACCCTTAAAAGCGGGCATTTGTTAAAAATAATTTCTGTTTTTCAGTCCGCAAAAGTACACAATATCCTTTAAAAGTTTATGCCACTTTACAAAACTATAACAGTAAATCCCCACACTAAAGTCTTCATTTGGAAGATTGAAGAGTCTTTTGAAGCACTTTCCGAAGGAATCCAACTTACCCCAAATTGCGCCAATCGTGTAAACAATATGAAAAGCGACCTGCACCGTCGCGGGTTTATGAGCATTCGGCATTTAATGGCTCTGGAAGGATATACGGACCAGGACTTGTATTATGATGAAAACGGAAAACCGCATTTAACGGGCGATAAGCATATTTCCATTACCCATTCCTTCAATTTTGCAGGCATAATTATTAGTGATATTGAAGTGGGGATTGATATTGAAATGCAACGTCATAAAATCTTACGGATTGCCCATAAATTCACTCCGTTAAAAGCATATAAGATTTTTGCAAACGAAGACGCCCTAATGCGAAAACTGACAATTGTTTGGTGTGCGAAGGAATCACTTTATAAAAGTTTTGCCGAAAAAGGCGTGAGCTTTTTGGAACATATTTATGTGGAAGACTTTAGCCTCGACGACACCAAAACCACTGCTACCGTAATTTACGAGGACAAGGAGCAAACGTACGATGTGGATTTTCTGGAGTTTGAGGAGTTCACTTGTGCTTATGCGCTTATTTCTGAAAAATAGTAGATGGAAGGAATTTTTTACAAATCTTTTCTGAAACGAATTGACGAAAAAGAAAAGCAACTCACCATTTTGATTGATCCCGATAAGTTCAATAGTTCTGAAACGAAACCATTTCTGAAAAAAATTCCGAAGGAAACCACTCACCTTTTTGTAGGTGGAAGTACCGTTGCCAATGGTGAAACGGAAGCCACTGTAAAAGCTTTAAAAAATGATACAAAACTTCCGATTTTTCTTTTTCCTGGCGACTATTCACAAATTACACCTTTGGCGGATGCATTGCTTTTTTTGACCTTGCTTTCTGGGAGAAATGCGGAATATTTAGTTGGACAGCAGATAAAATCTATTTCAAAATTGAAAAATAGTTCTTTGGAAATTATTTCCACAGGTTACATTTTGATTGATGGCGGCAATGATTCCGCAGTTTCAAAAGTGACGAATACCGAACCGCTTCCGCAGGAAAATATTGAAAACATTGTGCACACGGCGTTAGCGGGACAATTTATGGGGGCGAAGATTATTTATTTGGAAGCGGGCAGCGGCGCAAAATTTCCTGTAAAGCCCGAAATCATTTCCGAAGTAAAAAAAGCAATCAACATCCCTTTAATTGTTGGCGGTGGAATAAAAACCGAAGCACAAAAAAATACCGCTTACGAAGCCGGAGCAGATATGGTTGTGATGGGAACGGCATTTGAATAAATTCCAAATCTTAAAAAACCAAATTCCAAAAACTGCAAACTGCGACTGAAAACTTTTTAAAATCGTAGTTTTGAAAAAAATGAAAAAATGAAAATTTCAGTAGAATTAACCCTCACGCCTTTACAGGACGATTACGAACCCGCAATAATCAATTTTATAAAAAGCCTTCGAAATTCTGGGTTGACGGTTTTGGAAAATCCGCTAAGTACACAGGTTTACGGCGATTATGATACGGTGATGAATTTGCTTCAAAAGGAAATGAAAGTTGCATTGGAAGCCGTGGAAAGAGGTTTGCTTTATATAAAAATAGTAAAATCAGACCGCAGCGACTATGAGCCCCATTTTTGATTGGTTTTTTGCGCAATACGCCGAAGTTCCCACACATTTAATAGTGCTGGAACTCATCGGCGTTTTCTTTGGTTTTTTGAGCGTATGGTTCAGCAAGCAGGATAATATTCTCGTGTATCCCACGGGGATTATCAGCACAGCTATTTTTGTTTACATTCTCGCTGTTTATGGGCTTTTGGGCGATATGATGATAAACGCCTATTACTTCGCAATGAGCATTTACGGCTGGTATATTTGGACCCGAAAAGTAGATGCGACCCATTATACGCCCATCACAAAGGCTACAAAAACCGAAAACAAACAATCTATTTACATTTTTATCGCAACGCTTATTTTCGTTTTTGCGGTCTATGAATTTTTCGACAAATGGAACAATTGGACAGCCTATGTTGACACGATTACGACCGCAATTTTCTTCGTGGGAATGTGGCTTATGGCGAAAAAGAAACTCGAAAACTGGATTTATTGGATTGTAGGCGACCTAATTTCCGTGCCACTATACCTTTATAAAGGACTCGTGTTTACTTCGTTCCAATACCTTTTATTTACTATTATTGCCATTTACGGATACCGCGCTTGGAAAAGAAACCTAAACATACCCGAAACAAGTCTGCTGAATTGATAAAAGTAGTACTATACGGCCCCGAATCTACTGGAAAAACTACTTTGGCAAAACAGTTGGCAAAACACTACAAAACGCTTTGGGTTCCCGAATTTATGCGCGAATTCCTTCAAAAAAAGTGGGATATTGAAAAGAAATTAGTTGAAAAGGAAGATTTAATTCCCATCGCAAAAGGGCAATTGGAACTTGAAAAGGAGGCGTTGCAACAAGTTGAAAATCTGCTGATTTGCGATACAAATCTGCTCGAACTAAAGGTCTATTCGGAATATTATTACGACGGATTTTGTCCTTCGGAAATAAAAACCGAAGCAACCAAAGACAATTACAGCATCTACCTTTTGACCTATGTTGACACGCCTTGGGAGCCGGATATTTTGCGCGACCGTCCAAACAACCGCGAGGAAATGTTTCGTATTTTCGAGGCCGAATTGAAAAAACAAGGTTTTCCGTATAAAATTTTAAAGGGAAAAGAGGAACAGAGGTTTAAAAAAGCAACCGAAATAATTGACGTATTATTAAATAGGTAAAACCTTTGCGTTCTCTGCGCCTCTGCGGTGATAATTTACCGCAAAGGCGCAAAGGTCGCGAAGAAACTTGCAATTACATTGAATAAAATGTTTACAGAAAAAAACATACAACAAATAAAAAACCACGGGCTTTCCGAAGCTAAAGTCACGCGACAACTCGAAATTTTTAAGGAAGGAATCCCCTTCGCAAATGTAGTTGAACCAGCTTCGGCGGATAATGGCATTGCGGTATTTTCAGAAACGGAACAACGCCATTTTGCATCGCTTTTTGAAGCTGAAAAAGACAAACTAGATTTGCTGAAATTTGTTCCGGCTTCGGGTGCGGCAACGCGAATGTTTAAGTTTTTGCATCAGTTTTTGGAGAATTATGATTTTGAAAATGAAGACATCGATGCGTTTCTTCAAAAGGAAGAGAATAGAAATTTGAAAATCTTTTTTGAATCAATTGAAAATTTTGCTTTTTCTCCTTTGGTGAAAGATAAATTGGAAGCGAAATTCCCCGATTTTAAAAATTTCGAAAAAGGAAAACACTACTATTTTTTTGTAAAGGAAATGCTAAAAGAAACCGGTCTCAATTTCAGCAACACGCCCAAAGGCCTGGTTCCTTTTCACAAATACGGCGAAAATTATGTTACCGCTTTTGGCGAACAATTATACGAAGCAGCTTTTTATGCAACTTCGAAAGGGATTGCCAATTTGCATTTTACGGTTTCGGAAGAACACGAAACGAAGTTCAAAAAAAGATATGCCGAAATTCAGGAAATGGTTGAAAATAGAACAGGCGTGAAATTCAATATTTCCTATTCCTTTCAGAAAAAGGAAACCGATACAGTTGCCGCAACTCTTGAAAACAACCCTTTTTTGGATGAAAACGACGATTTGGTTTTCCGTCCGTCCGGGCACGGCGCGCTTTTGGAAAATTTGAATGAAGTAGATGCCGATATCGTTTTCATAAAAAATATTGATAACGTGGTTTCGCAAAATTATGTGGAAACCATCGCTTTTCAGAAAAAAGTGCTTGCCGGAAAATTGCTTTCATTGCAACAAAAAATCTTCGGTTTTGTGGAAAAACTTCACGCTGCAAATCCTTCTGACCTGTCCGCCGGGGCGGAAGAGGTTTTGAAAAACGCTTCGGACTTTATTTCCCGAGAACTTTTCATAAAAAACACTCCTATATATAAAGAGGAAATTTTGAAAATTTTGGAACGGCCCATTCGAGTTTGCGGGGTTGTTGAAAATACGGGTGCTCCCGGTGGCGGCCCATTTCTTATAAAAGACAAGAACGGAAACCTTTCCTATCAAATCGTGGAAATGAGCCAGATTGATACCAATAATCCGCAACAAAGGGAATTGGTTGAAAAGGCCACACATTTCAACCCAGTGGATTTGGTTTGCGGACTGCGAAATTATAAAGGTGAAAAGTATGATTTGCTAAAATTTTCAGATCCCGAAGCGGGTTTTATTTCGAATAAATCGTATCACGGAAAACCCATAAAAGCACTGGAACTTCCGGGACTTTGGAACGGCGCAATGGCAAATTGGAACACGGTTTTTGTAGAAGTGCCGCTGATCACTTTCAATCCTGTAAAAACGGTGAACGACCTTTTAAACCCTGTACACCAGCCGCAATGAACACGGAGCAATTAATCTCTGAACTTTCCTTTAAAGCCATCCGCAGCAGTGGGCCGGGCGGGCAGCACGTGAACAAAACGGCTTCAAAGGTGGAGGTGTCCTTTAATTTGGAAACTTCCGAAGCACTTTCGGAAACTGAAAAGGAACGAATCCACAACAAACTTTCCACAAAAATTTCTTCCGAAGGAATAATTACAATCCAATGCGGCGAAACCCGGAGCCAGCACCGCAACAAAGCAATCGTTGTTGAAAGGCTTGTTGAATTGATTCAAAAAAACCTTAAAGTCGCAAAACCGCGAAAGAAAACAAAACCTTCCAAAGGCGCGATTGAAAAACGCTTAAAATCGAAAAAAGAGAACGCTTTAAAAAAATCCAATCGCAAACCTCCCAAAATCGAATAGCCTTTACACAACAACTGTGTAATTTTTACACAACTGTGCTTTCCATTACACACTTTTTAGAAAATTCAATAATATTCAAAATCGAATAAATCACTGTTATTCAGTGATTTGACGAATATTTCTATCGCTTTTTTTCTGTGGCACTACTTTTTCTATATACAAGGCAACAAACAAACTTAGAAACGAATAAATAATTTTTTAAAAACAAAAAACAATGAAAAAGTTAATTTTAAGCACAGCAATCGTATTGGGAGGTTTAACCGCAGCAACCGCGCAAGATAAAGAGCCAACTGCTATGAACGAGCAAAAACAAACTGCCGTTGAAGCGCAAGTGGAAAGCAGAATTGAAGCTGCCCAAGATGTCGATGCTGTTGTTGAAACCGAAGCTACAGTTGCAACAGATGCCGAAACTGCTGAAATCGCAGCAGCTGATGTTGCCCAAGACTATAAAGAAGTAAAGGCTTCTGAAGTGCCACAAACCGTTCAAGATGCCGTAGCTAAGGATTTTAGCGGTGCCACTATTTCTAAGGCTTATGTGAATGCACAGGGAGACTATAAAATCGAGCTTGCCACTGCCGATGCCAAGAAAGCAACGGTATATGCAAACGCAAAAGGCGAGTGGATTAAAAATGAATTAAAGAAGCAGTAAGCTGCAGGTATTTTAGATTCAATACTTCTGGGAAAGGCGTCCATAAATTGGGCGCCTTTTTTTATGATAAATTTAAAGTTTGCCCAGCCATATACTCACTATTTTTACGGTCTCACAAAATATAATGGCGCAGCAAATACATATAGTTGAAGACGATGTAGCTTTTGGAAAGATGCTCACCTCTTTTTTGGAACGAAAAGGTTTTAATGTCTCTGTTTCGCTTTCAGGCGAAAATGCCCGAAAAACCATTTCTGAAAACAAGTTCGATTTGCTGATAACCGATTTAAAGCTGCCGGATGATTCGGGTCTTGATTTGCTTGAATTTTCCCAAAAAAATTCCCCAAACACCAAAGTGATTTTAATGACGGGCTATGCCGAAGTGGATACCGCGGTAAAAGCCATAAAAAAAGGGGCGTTGGATTATATTTCGAAACCGTTCCGGCCGGAGGAATTGTTGATGATTATTGAAGCAGATTCTCAAAATTCGGAATCTTCGGAAGAATATATTTCAGAAACTGTTGAGCCGAAAAAACCTGCTTCCCAACCAACTTCTGAAAAGCCCAGATTTGTCATCGGCATTAGCGAATCCTCCAAAAAATTCAACGAATATCTAAAACTCGTCGGGCCAACGGATATGTGCGTTCTTATTCAAGGCGAAAGCGGAACGGGGAAGGAA
>MDSW01030720.1_pt1 | contig 10051 bp, 10 predicted proteins | sample 811171 | NCBI WGS metagenome assembly MDSW01 (sample SAMN05326641, study PRJNA326480) | marine metagenome | isolation source: seawater | place: Atlantic Ocean: North West | collected 2012
AATTGCTTAAGCTGAGAAGGACTAGTATCTTGTCTAGCAATAATTGTGTGTTCGTATAAGTTCATATTTAATCTTTTAAAATTGAGAGGATATACTATTATAAATTTTTAATTACAATACTAAAAAATACTAAATTTATTAATTTTTTCTATGTTTTCAGTTCTATTTCCAGGTCAAGGTTCTCAATCTGTAGGAATGGGAAAAAATCTGTATGAAAAATTTGATTATGTAAAAAATCTTTTCGAAAATGCAGACGATACCCTTAAACACTCTATAAGCAAAATAATACTAGAAGGACCCAAAGAACTATTAAACCTAACTGAAAATACTCAACCGGCAATATTTTTAATTAGCTACAGTATTTGCGAGGTAATTAAAAAAGAGACTAGCTTCAATCTAAATAAAGCAAAATTTTTTGCAGGACATTCATTAGGCGAATATTCTGCTTTGGCATGTTCAGGTTCATTAAGTTTTGAACAAACAATTAAACTTTTACAAAGTAGAGGAAAATTTATGCAATCAGCTGTCCCTAAAGGAAAAGGGGGAATGTTAGCTGTATTAGGTTCTGGTATAGAAAAAATTAATGAAATTATTAATAACAAAGATAATGATTTCAAGTGTTACGTTGCAAATGATAATTCAATAGGCCAGATTGTAGTAAGCGGAAACATAACTGATTTAAAAAAATTTTCTGAAGAACTAAAAAAAGATAAAATAAAAAATATTTTTTTACCAGTAAGCGCACCTTTCCATTGTGAGCTTATGAGAAGCGCTACTGAGAAAATGAGAGAAGAAATAACAAAAACAGAATTTAAAGCCCCTAAAATAAATATAATTTCTAATGTAAATGCACAACCAACAAATGATCCAAATGATATAAAAAAACTATTAATTGAACAAATAGAAAAGCCTGTAAGGTGGAGAGAAATTGTTGTAAATATGATAGATTCTAATGTAAAAAAGTTTATTGAAATTGGTCCTGGTAAAGTTTTATCTGGACTAGTTAAAAGAATTAATAGTAATGTTCAATTAATACAAGTAAACAATTTGGAGGACTTAGATAAATTAATTTAATATGATAAATTTGAAGAATAAAAATGTTGTTCTTACTGGAGCAACCGGAGGTATTGGAAATTCTATTCTCGAAGAATTAGTAAATGCTGAAGCTAATGTCTTAGCTACAGGAACAAATGAACAAAAATTAAACTCAATAAAAAATAAATATCAATCAGTAAAAATTGAAAAATTTGATATCTCCAAACACAAAGAAATCGAAAATTTTATTAATAAAGCATGCGAAGAATTAGGAAATAAAATTGATATATTAATCAATAACGCCGGTATAACAAGCGATAATCTTTCAATTAGAATGAAAGAAGAAGAATGGAAAAAAGTAATAGATATTAATCTTACTTCTACTTTTTTATTAAGTAAAAATGTTATTAAAAAAATGTTAAAAAATAAAAGAGGAAAAATAATTAATATTACTTCAGTAGTTGGTCATACTGGTAACATTGGTCAAGCAAATTATACAGCTTCAAAAGCTGGTTTGGTAGCAATGTCTAAAAGTTTTGCATTAGAATATGGAAAAAAAAATATAAATGTAAACTGCGTATCCCCGGGCTTTATATCTACAGATATGACAAAAAAGATAGAAGAAAATTATAAAGAAATACTAAAGTCTAGAATTCCATTGGATAGATTTGGAGATCCAAAAGATATAGCAAATACAGTTCTTTTCCTTTGTTCAAACCTTTCAGACTATATTACGGGAGAAACTATACATGTAAATGGTGGCATGTATTTTAGTTGACAAAATTGTTAAAATATTTATTAACGGATTAACCTAAAGGAACAAAATGTCAGAAGATATTTCAAGTAAAGTTAAAAAAATCGTTGCAGACCACCTAGGTATTGATGAAGCAAAAGTTACAGAAGAATCAAGTTTTATAGATGATCTTGGAGCAGATAGCCTTGATACAGTTGAACTAGTAATGGCTTTTGAAGAAGAATTTGGTTCTGAAATTTCAGATAGTGATGCAGAAAAAATTCTAACTGTAGGTGATGCAGTAAAGTTTATTGAAAATAAAGCAAATTAATTTTTAATAAGGTAATGTCCTCAAATAATGTAGGGATAATAGTAATATTATCATCTCCATCGGGCGCAGGAAAAACAACACTAGTAAAAGAAATTTCATCAAAGAATAACTTTTCAATTTCAATTTCACATACAACAAGAAAACCAAGAAGCAATGAAATTAATGGGGTAGATTATTTTTTTATAAAACAAAAAGAATTTAAAGAATTAATTTCAAAAAACAAATTTTTAGAATATGCAAAAGTATTTAATAATTATTACGGTTCTGCAAAGGATACAGTTATTAAAAAATTAGATAGAGGGGAAAATATAATTTTTGATATAGATTGGCAAGGAACAGAACAAATTTTAAAAAAAAAATTAAAATATAAAATAATAACAATATTTATACTTCCACCTTCTAGAAAAGAATTATTTAAAAGACTTTTAAATAGAGATTTAAATGATGAAAAAAATGCGATGGAAAGAATGAAACAATTTGATCAAGATGTAGTTTATTGGAGAAATTATGATTTAGTAGTTATTAACGATAACTTTGACAAGTGTTATGATAAAATTATTAAATACATTAATTTAAGAATTAAGAATTCATCAGAGAATTATGATAAAAAAGAAATTCATAATCATGTATCAAATTTACTCAAGTAAATTTTCATATTGAGAACAAATTTTATAATATGTAAATTTATTTAGGTTTTGAGGTCTTAATTGTAAATCAATATCTAATTCTTTTGAAACTTGCTCATAGTTTTTGAAAAGAAACTTTAAAGGTTTTTTTATCATTTTTCTTCTTTGATTAAAAAAAACATTAGTAATATGTTCTAAATTTCTTGGATTTTTAATTTTGAAATAATTTTTTTTAGGTTTAAAAACTAGTAAGGAACTTTTTATTTTTGGAGCTGGAAAGAAACTACTTGGATTAATATCCATTATTTTTTCTATGTCTAACTTCCAAGAAGATATAATAGATAATCTTCCATAGTTTTTTGAATTGTAGTCTGCTAAAATTCTATCTGCTACCTCTTTTTGAAACATTAAAACAAACTTTTTACAAAAATTGTTTAAATTATCAATTTTAATCCATGAAGTTAGTATTTGAGTTGAAATATTATATGGCAAATTTCCAAATATAATTATTTTTTTTTTATAATAAATACTTTGATTATAATTCAGAATATTTTCATTAATTATTTCTATATTGCTGTTAAATTTTTTTTTTAAAACTTCTACAAGGTATTTATCTTTTTCAACTACGATTAGTTTTTTTGGTTTTTTTTTAAGAATTTCTTTTGTTAAATTTCCTGTTCCAGGTCCAACTTCCAGTACTATATCATTAGGAGTAATATTCCCTAAACTTGCTATGTTATATAAAATTTGTTTATCAATTAAAAAGTTTTGACCCAAACTTTTTTTAGGCAAGATTTTCATTGGATTTTATTAATAAATCTCATAGCACAAAATATTGAAGAAGGGTCAGACTTATTTTTTCCAAGCATTTCATTATTTGGTCCATGGTCAGGAGAGATTCTTAAAAATGGTAAACCAATTGTAATATTAATAGCATTAAAATTATATAAAGTTTTCAAAGGTGTTAAAACTTGATCATGATACATTCCAACTACAACATCATAATTATTAATATTTTTTTTTAAAAAAAAAGTATCAGCAGAAAAAGGACCGTTAATATTTAAAGAATTTTTTTTTAAAAAGTTTATAGCAGGGATTATAACCTTTTTTTCTTCACTAATTTTGTCTATAGTCTCGCAATGAGGATTTAGTCCCAAAATTGCAATTTTTGGTTGTTTATTAAGTTTAGTTTCATAAAATTTTTTAATTTGTATTACATTTTTAATAATTTTTTCTTTAGTTATATTTTTAGCAACAAGTCTTAACGGAAGATGAGTAGTAAGAGGTGAAACTGATAATTTGTTATTATAAATTAACATAATTTGATTTTTTGATTTGGTTTTTTTTGAAATATATTCGGTAATACCTAAATACTTTTTATTTAAAAAATATTTTTTTGATATTGGACCATTTAATAGAGCAATATTTTTATTATATTTAATTAAATCCAAAGCAATTTTGAAACTATTGGAAATATATTTTTTTGATTTTGAAGTAATTTTAGAAAAATTTTTATTACCATTATAATTTAAGTTTAAAATATTTATTTTTTTAATTTTTGCCTCTTGTAAATCTCTAATTAAATTAAATTTCAAATTAAATTTTAATTTTCTCATTTGTTTCACTAAGAGACTTTTACTTCCAATCAAAATTATTTTTTTTTTATTTTTAAAAAAATGCTTGGACTTAAAATATTTAAATAATATTTCAGAAAAGGTGCTTTGTGGTTCGCCCAAAACAATTAAAATTTTATTTATTTTCATAAATACTTGTATTTTTCTTTAATTTTTTATAATAATTAAATGAATATTGATTGAGTTGTCTATTTGTCTCAAATTTAATTTGTTGTTTTAACTCTTTATTCAAATCCAATTTTTCTTTAATTTCTTTTTTATTATTTAGCTTTAAAAATAAATATCCATTAGGCGTTTGAATTGGATCAGTAACTTCACCAATCTTAACTTTTGATATTTTATTTTTTATTTTTTTAGACAATCTGGTCCCTTTTATCCAACCTATTTCACCTCCATATTTTGAAGTATCAGATTTGCTATATTTATTTGCAGTTATTTTAAAACCAAATTTTTTAATATGGTTTAATATTTCTTTTTTTTTAAAATCAATATCTTTTTCTATATCAATTACAATTTCAGAAATATTATATTCAAATTTTTTGTCTTTAGAATTATAATAATTTATTATTTCTTTTTTAATCAAGTCCTTATCTATTTTTATTTTATTATTAAATTTACTGTAAATTATTTGGTTCCAGACAGCTTCTATTATTAGTTTTTTTTTTAAAATTTTAAAATTAATATTTTTTTTATTTAAAAATTTTTTAAATTCTTTTTCTTCAATAAATCCAACTCTTTTATAAAAATCTTCAATTATTTTATTCTCATTTATTGAGATATTTTTTAAATATTTTTTTATTTCTTTTTTTTTTACTATTTCTCTTACAAGCGAATTTTTTGCTAAATCAAAAAATTCTTTTTTAGAAAGTTTCTCTAAATTATTATTCAAAAGTAGTAGATATTTTTTTCTATTTCTATATCTATATTAGTTATTATTTCATTATCAACTTTACTAATAATAATTATTTCTTGAGCTTTTACATGAATTAATAAAAAAAAAGATATTACGAGATAAGCAAATAATTTTTTTACTTTCATTTTTAATTTAATGAAGCTGCTGCTGGTTTTAATTCTGCAAAAGGTATAAATCTAATAGTAAATAAAAGACTTTTATCTGGGATTAAACTGCCATCTTTATAGAATTTTTTATTAAACTCTGCAGAAGCAATTAGGCAATCTGTTTCGTAGGAATAAATAAGATTATAATATTCTGTAAAATTATTTTTTAAATCTTTGCTAGTGTTAAATTTTAAAAAATTTTCTTCATTTAATTTTAAAGTTGTTACATTAGAAATTATCTCATTATTACCTAAATCTCCATCTACTGATGTAAATTTAAAATTTGTTATAAAATTATTTACATTGATTGTGGTTGAAATTGAATCGTAATTTGAACCATTAAAATTTGCGTCATATGAAAAATTATAGTCTAAATTTAAAACACTATTTGGGTAATATGATAAATTACCAACAAAATCAGATCTTGTTTTGTTAAGTTTTGATTTAGTTGGCAAATTATCATTTTTTTTGTCACTGATCGAATTAGCAATATTGAATCCAATTATTTTTCTATTAATAATATTTCTTTTTTCATATTCTAAACCCATTGACAATGATCTACCGCCTTCTACAATTTCATTTGTTCCAATTCTATTATGTGAAAAGATATTATTGTAATCTAATCTTACGTCTTTATTTGATATATTCTTAGTATTGTTTGGACTATATCTAAAAGCCGCAATTGGTTTTAAATAATTGATAGAATTTTCATTAACTTTTTTTAAAGGCATACTTGTTTTTAATAATAATGAACCAAAAACATCATAATCATCTTTTTCAGCATAGCTTGATGAATTTTCAGTATAAGAATTAAAGTTTTTTATTAAAATATCGTAATTACTTAAAAAACCAGATTGTGAAATTATATTTTTTGATTCAAATAAAAAATCATTAATTAATAAACTTTCATATTTATTTGTATCGTAATTTTTTTGGAAACCATTTGAAACAAATTTAAAATCACCATTATAATTTTCTGGGATTGTTATATTTTTTGTGTAAGTAAAATTTGGCAATATAAATTGAAATCTATCAGTATCTTTTTTTGATAAATCTTCATAAACTGTAAAATTAGTATCTAAACTTGTATTAGCATCAATATTTTTTTCAATATTCAGTTTAGTTGTAAGCAAACTTTCATTTTCTATTAATGGTGACGAATTTGAAAGGTTATGTATTTTTAAATAATCATCATTTGAAACATCTTGAAACTTAAAATCAAACTTAGTTTTTGAATTTAATTTTCCATCAATTTTTGCAAATAAATGTGTATTAGTATTTTTTCCATCATTGTTTAAACTAAAATCAGATATTAGACTTGATTTTTCAAAAGCTTGTCTATACTCAGATTGTAATATAAATTTATCATCAGCATAAATTCTTGGATTAAAAGTCATATCCTTATCTTCATTAATTACTTTAAAATAAGGAATATTTACCCAACTTCCAAAATTATCAGAACTTCCGTAAATTGGAGGTAAAAAACCAGTTTTTCTATCTACACTTGGGTCAGGATGGCTAAAAAATGGAAAATATAATATTTTTTTATCAAAAACTTTTAACCAAGAGTTTTTATATTCAAATACTTTGTTTTTTTTATCATGCACAAACTCCTCCGATTGCAACTCCCAACCTGGGCATTTTTTATTTTCAGTGTTGCAAGTAGTAAATGCTACTTTGTAAATTTTTGTTTTATTTTCATCAGATGTGGCACCCTTACCCTTTAAAATTGGGTCATTTTTAGAATTTCCAAAGTATGAGTCCATAAAATTCACTTTTAATTCTTTACCAACAATTTCATTATTTTTAAGATTTATTTTGGCATTTTCAAAACTATATTCATTATTGCTTTTATCAATAATGTTTGTTTTGTCAGACGAGATAACTTCATTAGTTATATCAAAAATAAAATTATCTTCTAAATTAAAAATATTTTTTTTATTATCCTTAATTATTGTCTCTTTATTCGTGTAAATTTTTTGCAATTTTCTGTCATAAAAAAGATCCTTAGAATAAATGTAATATTTATCCTCAATTCTAATGAAAGTTTTACCAAAAGTTTGTATAAGATCGGTTATTTGATTGTAGATTATTTTTTTTCCTTCAATATATATATTATTTAATTTATCAAAAAATTTAACATTATTAATTATTGTTAATTTACTATCTTTTTTATTATAAATTGATTTATCACCCTCTATTTCAATTTTTTTTCTGGGTATGTCAGCTTTAACATCTAGACCAGTGATTATATTTCCTTCATCTAAAAGTTTAATATTTGTGGAATTAATATTTATTTCATCAGAAATTAAATTTTTCTCTAAAAATGAAAATATTAAAAATATATAAAGTAAAATTTTATAATTCATTTATTCTAACTATTACTAATGAACAAATTAACAAAAGAATCAAATGAGGCAACCATATAGAGAGACCTATCGGCAGTGTTTCATTTGCTCCAAAAATACTTGAAAAATAGTTTAAATAATAAACCAAAACAGATACAAAAACTCCAATAACTATAGTAAAAAATTTAGTTTTAATAAATTTAAATCTAATCATTATCAAGAAGCCCAATACTGTCATTAATAGAAAAAAGATAGGCATACTATATAATTTGTTTAAATGTACCATTACATTTGTTGTTGAATATCCTATTTTTGAGTAGTTTTCTGATAATTCGTAGAGTTGATATAAATTTAATGAATTAAGATTAGAAAATAAATTTGCAATTATTTCTCCATCAAATGTAGACTCATATTCATAGTTTGATAGTTTATTATTCTGATCTCTATTATTGATAATTTTAACATTATATAATTTCCATAATTTTTTAGAAATGTCTGCTTTTTCCGCAACAATTGTATTTGGCATTTTAAATCTAGAATTGGTTTGAGTTATTGTTACTTGCTCTATTAAATTTTCTTTGAATTTCTTAGCATGTATTATGTTGATAGTTTCCTCAAACTCTTCTTTAATCCATAGGCCAGACTCATTAACAACTGCAAGATATTCATTTTGTTCTGAAAAATTTTTCTTTAAATTATAATAATGACTTTTTAAATTTGATGAAAATGAATAATAAAATATTAAAATTATTATACCTATAAAAATTGATAAAATTGATAAGATAGATAAAATTTTTAAATAATTAATTCCATTATTATTTAGAATTTCAATTTCATTCCTATCATTTAAATACATATAAAAAAATTTTGTTGTTATTAAAAAAATAAATGGAAATAATTCGAATAAAATAGAGGGAGTATTTAATAAAGCAAGTAACAATGGGTAGTATGCTCTAACTTCATGATCATCAAAAAATTTTAGTTCTTCAAAAAAATTTAATATAAAACCAAGACTTAAAAAAATTATTGATACTACAATAAAATGAAATAAGTAAGTTGTAACTAAGTATTCTTGATATTTTTTAACTATCATAAAACTTTAAGTTTTGATTTTGTTTTTAATATTAAAAAAAAATAATAAACAAGAATTAATAATACAGGAAGAGAGGCAATAAATAGATCTAAATTTATTGAATCTGAAATGAATTTAAAACTCATCTGTGAAATAATAATAATTAAAAAACCTATAAAAAAAATAATAAATTTACGATATTTTAAATAAAAGTTTTTTTTTGGTTTAAGAATTAAACTTGATGAAACCAAAGAAAGAACAAATATATAAAAAGGAACTACAACTCTTTTAAATATTTCTTGTGATATTTGTTTTATTTTTCTATTCTTACATAGATCACTTTTTTTATAATTTTCTTTATTTAAATAATAATCAAATAAACAATTTAATAAATTAAGAGAATTTATTTCTTGTATCTTTTGGTGTGTAACTGTTTTAGTATTGAATTTCGATAGATCATATTCTGTTTCTTTAAAATTTATATTAAATACATTTTTGTCATTAATATTTGTAATACCTCCATTTAATAATTTTATTTTATATTTTTCATCTAATTTTATTATTTTTGCATTTTCAGCAATAATTATTTTTGAACTGTCGTCAGTTATTTTTTCATGGATAAAAATTTTTTCAATATTTCCGTTTTGATTATATTTTTCAATAAAAATTGTTAAACTTTTAAAAACGTTAATAAATTTTTTTTCTGAAATTAAATTTGGTAAAAAATCTATGTTTGAATTTTTAAGATATGTTCTTCCCAAGTTCTGTGTATATGGCACTATTAAAATATTTAAAATTAGTTGAAGAGTTACAAACAAAATTGCAAATTTAAAAAGAAAATTTATGAAGGATATTTTTTTTATACCATTTGTCCAAAATACTAATATTTCATTATTTTCTTCATATTTATTAATAATGTAAAAAACAGAGATAAAAAATATAAATATCAAAATTCTACTAAATATTCTTGGTAAGTTTAAAATAGTGTAGCTAAAATAAACTTTCAAACTATGACCATCTTCTGCCACAATATCTAAAAAATTTACAGCTTGAATAACCCAAACTATTAGTGTTATGCTAAGAGAAGCTACTAAGAAAAAAGACAATATGTCCAGAGATAATTTTCTATAAATTAATTTATTCATTGAAATTTTTATTTTAATAAATATACAACATTATCTATTAAATATTTCAAAAAAATGAACTTAAAAGT
>MDSW01165319.1_pt1 | contig 10051 bp, 7 predicted proteins | sample 811171 | NCBI WGS metagenome assembly MDSW01 (sample SAMN05326641, study PRJNA326480) | marine metagenome | isolation source: seawater | place: Atlantic Ocean: North West | collected 2012
CAAAGGCGAAGAGATTGCCATACTCTCAGAGACACAATCACGATCCTTGAACGTTAACCTCGCTGAGCTTGCATTGTTACGAATGGGAGCAAGGCCATTCCATGTGGTAGTTCCCAGCCCCCGGCAAGAAGCACCCGTTCTTATCAGATCATCAGGTGCATCAAATTCAGTTCAGCAGTTAGGTCCGGTGGTTAAAGCGCTAGCCGCAAGCGGCATGGTGGTAGACCTAACTGTAGATGGAATGTTACATGCACCCGAATTACCAGCTATTATTAAGGATGGTGCCCGTTTTTTTATGATATCAGATGAACATCCGGAAGCATTAGAGCGTTTATTACCAGATACCGAATTAATGCCAAGAATCAAAGAGGCAGTAAAATTTACTCGGTCATCTAAAACAATGCATGTAACGTCAGAGGCCGGGAGTGATCTAACCATTAATATGGAAAAATCCCCAACAGTTGGGATCTGGGGTTACTGCGACCGCCCGGGAACAGTTGCACACTGGCCGGGAGGATTAATAGTTTCATTTCCATTGAAAAATACTGTGAACGGCACGCTCGTAATGGACCGGGGAGATGTTAATCTAACGTTTAAGCGTTATTTAGACAGTCCCATTACCATGACGCTAGAGAATGATTTTATAACAAAAATTGATGGTAGCGGCACGGATGCCAATATGTTTCGCCGTTATATGGAAGCTTGGGGAGACAAGAATGCTTATGGTACTTCACATGTTGGATGGGGCATGAACGAAGCCGCGCGATACGAAGCCATGACCTTCTTTGATAAGCGTGATTTTAATGGTACCGAAATTCGGGCATATGCGGGTAACTTTCTTTATTCTACTGGAGCTAATGAATTTGCAAACCGTTTTACCCTAGGTCATTTTGATCTACCAATCGGCAATTGTACAATAAAAGTAGATGATGCTGTCGTAGTAGAAAATGGGAAATTAACGGAAACGTTTTGATGGCATTTGAGGTTAATTATATAGAAAGTGGTCCTACTAACGACGAGGCTCTTATTTTTTTGCATGGCATTGGAGGTGACAGCCATTCATGGGATTTCCAATTAGATACTTTTTCTTCTGATTATCACACCATTGCATGGGATATGCCAGGATATGGCACCTCAAGCCCTATAAGCCCAATGACGTTTGAAAAATTGAGTGATAGTCTGATTGGAATGATGGATTATTTAAAAATCGATCAAGCTCATCTAGTGGGACATTCGATGGGGGGTATGGTAGCCCAACAAGCAATTTCAGTATCAGAGGATCGCTTTAAGAGTTTAGTGCTATCAGCGACCTCACCGGCTTTTGGCAAACCAGATGGTGATTTTCAGAAAAAATTTATATCCGCACGCCTAAAACCATTAGAGGACGGTTTAACGATGCCAGAACTGGCAAAAAAACAAGTTCCTAATATGATTGGAGATAATGCAAATCAAAAAGGTATCGATTTAGCTATTGATTCGATGTCTAAAGTTAGTGTCGATACCTACACAGCATCAATGAACTGTCTGGTAAGGTTTGATCGTCGTGATAATCTTGATTTAATTAAAATACCTGCACTTCTTATTGCCGGAGAAAAAGATACAAATGCCCCAGCACCGATGATGGAAAAAATGGCAAGTAAAATCAATAATTCGACATATTCTTGTATATCTGGTGCAGGACATTTGGCAAATATGGAAAAACCTGAAAAGTTTGATCAAATTATAATTAATTTTTTAGATAATATTAAGTGAGGAGAATCACCATCGCTAAAAAAAATTACGAACCCGACAAACCAATGTTTGATCCAGATGCATGGGAACTTACTAAACAGCAAACTGAATTAACAGCATTAGCCAGAGAAATAGGTCAAAAAAAATTCTCTAAACGCGCTGAAAAATGGGATCGTGAAGCAATATTCCCAATGGCTAATTACCGCGACATGCATAAAGTTGGCTTACTTGGTATTTGTATACCAAAAAAATATAAAGGTTTAGGTGCCGATCAAAAGACCTACGCTTTAACGGCAGCAGAAATTGGACGTTATTGCGGTGCCACGGCCTTAACTTATAATATGCATGTTAGTTCTTGTTTATGGACTGGCTCTCTGGTTGATGACCTTCCAATGTCAGGTAAAGATCGTAAAGAACACAATCGACGGCGAGCTATTCATTATGAGCGTATCTTGAAAAAAGGTTCCATATACGCCCAACCTTTTTCTGAAGGAGGAGCGGCCGCAGCAGGCTTCCGGCCTTTCGGAACCAAGGCCACTAGAGTTGACGGAGGATGGTTAATTAATGGAAAGAAAATATTTGCGTCCTTATCGGGCTCTGCGGATTATTACGGGATACTATGTACGGAGGAAAAAGAGAACCTAAGCCGAAAAGATACAATGTATCTGGCTGTTCCGGCGAAATCCACCGGCATAACAATAGAAGGTGACTGGGATCCATTGGGCATGCGCGGGACAGTCTCGCGTAATCTTCTCTTCGAAAATGTTTTTGTACCAGACGATGCAGCTTTGATGCCTAAAGGTATTTATTTTGAAGCAGCTGTTAGGTGGCCACACATGTTCACAACTCTGACACCAAGTTATATGGGTATAGCTCAGGCTGCTTATGATTTTACAATTAAGTACTTACGAGGCGAGATGGAAGGCACCCCACCTGTTAAACGCCGTATGTACCCTACCAAACAACATGCAGTAGCTGAAATGCTTATAATGTTAGAACAAACTAAAGCAATTTGGTTCCAAATGCTGAATAATGCAAAACCCAATCCTAATAAAGATGAGATATTGCGAGCCTACTGTGCACAATATTCAGTCATGGAAAACTCTAACAAGCTTGCTCAATTAGCAATTAGAACATGCGGCGGGCAATCAATGCTGAAATCATTACCCCTGGAAAGGCTCTATCGAGATAGTCGATGTGGCAGTCTTATGTTGCCTTGGACTGCAGAGCTTTGTCTCGATAAGCTAGGTCGGGAAAGCCTCTATGAACGCGGTGAAGAAGACGACTAACAAGGGGCAAAGGAGGGGAAAATGACCGACAACCTATCGTTTTGGTTGGAAAAGAATGCTGATTTCACACCAGAAAAAATTGCAATTTTTTTTGAAAACAAAGAAATAACATATAAATTATTCTCTCAGACGGTGCATGATTACGCTCGTGTGCTCAAACATGTTTATGGAGTAGGGCGGGGTGATCGCGTAGCTTTTTTGGGAATGAACCACCCAGATTTATTATACCTTTTTTTTTCATGCGCGAGATTAGGTGCAATCTTTCTGCCTCTCAATTGGCGATTAGCCGTGCCCGAACACCTGTTCATACTGAAAGATTCTACAGCGAAGGTCTTGATTTGTGACTCAGAGTTTGAAGAACATGGCAATAAACTCCGACGAGATCTTCCAGATTGTGAATTTATATCCAGCGACTTTGAGAAAAATAACTGGCAATGCCTTCAAAAAGATATCACATCTGCAAAAGGCGATAATAGTAACCCACATGTAAATATGCAGTCTCCGTTCTTATTGGTCTACACCTCTGGCACGACAGGTCGGCCCAAAGGCGCAATTCTTACTCAGCAAGCCATCCAAACAAACGCACATAACTCTATGCACTATAGTGGAATGAACGATACAGATCATATACTAACAGCACTGCCTATGTTTCATGTTGGCGGTCTAAATATTCAAACTACGCCCGCCTTTTATGTTGGGGCCACAGTCACAATCCATCGCCGGTTTGATCCAAAACAAATTCTGCGGTCTATCCAAAATGACCACCCTACGCTTTTAGTGCTAGTTCCAGCAACGATCCAAGCGGTTATAAGTCAGCCAAATTGGATGAAAACCGACCTATCGAGCCTGCGGCTCGTTAATTCCGGATCGTCCATGGTACCTTTACCTCTAATTATGGCTTTCCACGATAGAGGTGTCCCGGTAGCACAAGTCTATGGTTCAACCGAGACTGGCCCGGTCGCCATTTACCAAAAAGTTGAGAATGCATGGAAAAAACCCGGCTCGGCTGGAAAGGTTGCAATCCATTGTCAAATGAGAATTGTAGATGACGAAAATAATGACGTAAAACAAGGGGAATCTGGGGAAATTCTTCTAAAAGGCGATAACATTCTCTTTGAATATTGGGGTAATGAGACAGCTACTAAAGACGCTATTCGTGATGGTTGGTTCTATACGGGCGATATTGGTTATCAAGATGAGGACCTAGATGTTTGGGTTAATGACCGCAAAAAAGATGTGGTAATCTCGGGAAGTGAAAACATATATCCGGCTGAAATAGAGGCCTTTATGCATGAAATGGCCGATATTACTGATGGTGTAATAGTGGGAAAACCGGATGAAAAATGGGGTGAGGTACCAGTCGCAGTTGTTATCCCAAAAAAGGGTACTAATATTTCAGAAGACAATTTTCTCAACCGCTTTCAGGAACAATTAGCTCGTTATAAACATCCAAAGGCAGTTTATTTTGTTGAGGACTTGCCAAGAAATGCGATGGGGAAAGTGCTTAAATATGAAGTCAGAAAACTAGTTAACAAATAGATCTCAAAAGAATAAATGGGGCATATATCCTTTACTAGATGACTATTGTAGCTTAGAGATTTTACTCAAAGTGAAAAAAGCAATAACAATTTGGTGTTTCATGAATAATGAATTTCTCAACACAGTAGAGGGTAAGTTATTTTATGGTGTTGACGACGGCGTAATGCCGGTCAACGAAACCAAAGACACTATAACAAATATTCCAATATATTCAGGAAACTTTGATACTCAAATAATAACTATTAGTAATGGGCGAGAATGGGACGAACAGTTTAATATAGATGTCCATGGATTTGAGCTATTATCACATAGAACTCAGGTTTTAAATTTTTTGGATAAAGATGAATTAGAATCGGTATATTATAAGGAAATCATTAATCTAATAAAACACCATGTCGGTGCAAAAAAAGTACACATTTTCGATCATACTATTCGCCTAGGGGACGATAAAAAACGTGAGGCAATGTCACTACGTGAACCAGTAAAACGTGTCCACAATGACTATACCGATTGGTCAGGACCAGAAAGACTACGCAATCTTTTTCCAAAAAATGCTGATACTCTTCTCTCAAAAAGGTTTTCTATTGTGCAAGTTTGGCGGCCTATCCAAGATATCATAGAGAAAGATCCTCTTGCTTTATGCGATGCCCGTTCTGTGATAAGTTCCGATTTAATAATTTGTGAAAGGAGATATCCCGATCGAGTTGGCCAAACTTATCAAATTAAATACAATAAAAACCATGAGTGGTTTTATTTCCCAGAGATGACACGCAATGAAGCAATAATTTTTAAGGTATATGAATCTGAGACTGATGGAAGAGCGCGCTTTACTCCTCATACATCGTTTGAAGATCCAACGACTACCAATAAATCAATGCCACGTGAGAGTATAGAGGTTCGAGCCCTTGTTTTTTTCGATTAGAAAATTACCGCTGAAGCGCCCAATATCGCTATTATTATAAGAGTAAATTTCTTAAAATACTCTTGAGGAAAATAATTAAAGAGACGGGCACCAATAACAGCACCAATCATTTGAGTAGGGGCTAGTAAAATACCTCGGAGTATCAAATCCCAATCCATAACACCTTTCACAGAAAAAACGATCATAATCGTAAATATTATTACACCGCTAGCAATAATAATCTTGGACCTTTGAATACTAGCCGTACCGGGAGCTGCCATAATGTAAATGGCTAGGATGGCACTACCTAATCCTGCAAAACCATTGATAATTCCGGAAATGCCTCCAAATAACGTTGTAGTCCAGCCACTTTGCTCTCCTCGATACTGCCATCCGCTCATCACGAGAAAAGAAATAATTATAAGTATAATTCCTATAATTCTGCGAACGAGATAAGGGTCCATATAAAGTAATAAAATAGTTCCCAGCGGCGTAAAGAAAACTAAAGTTAGAAGGAGAGCGCGCATCTCGACCCATGGTACTTCGCGTAAAGCGCTTGGATAAAGTTGTGAAGATATTATAAGGCCGCCAACAACAAGTAATGCCAGCGCCTCTACGGGAGGATAAACTAAAGTGATTAGAGGCATCATTAACATAGCTCCGCCCCAGCCAGTAAACCCTTGCATTATTCCACCTGCTAAACCGAGACAAAGCGTAAATACAAACGGAAATACCAGCAAATCAGAGAGAAACTCGCTCATGATAATAAGATTACTAAAAATTAACTAAGCTTTTGGTCGGTCATAGTTCTTTGCCATGTGACCAGAACCGTCTAAATCACCGCGCTCAAATAGCCAACCATAACCCCCTTTAGGGTTTGATAAAATTTCCCAACTATTTCCATCAAGGTCCCAGAAATAAAAACTATAAGTTCCATGCTGGGCTATTGGCTTAGTCACTTGCGTCATCCCCCACTTGTCCGCCTGTTCAACACATAATTTGTGACATTTGTCCACCTCTTCATCAGACGCGACATCCAAACCATTATGAAATAGTAATCCCATCTTTGTCTTTTTTCCGCCGCGTTTAACCGCAGCATATGAGTGCGTTCCACCGAGACGAAACATTAACGAAATTGGACTCGTTCGAACAACCTCAAGACCCAAAAATTCTTCATAGAATTTTCTACTTGCATCAACGTCGTCAACCTCCACTGTTCCGTGAGAAAGAAACTCTATATTCAGCACTGGTTTGATCTTTTTATCAGAGTTTCCCCGAATCCTTTCTGACATAGCTTCTAAACCCCCATATTAATGTTTTATATAAACTTATGACCTTTTGATTAAATAATCTTTATTTAGCTCTATCATTAATTATACCTATTAGACAGATAATTTATTCATCTCGGAAATCTAAAATCCCAAAAATTTAAAAAACTTCAACGGATAAAGTTTCAAGTCCCCTAAAACGTGCCCTACCATGATATTTCTTTTCGCCTACTCGGCGTATATTCGGGAAACGCTCTACAAACTTTCCGATGGCGACATGCCCTTCAATCCTACCTAGCGTATTACCCATGCAAGTATGATTGCCAATACCAAATGCTATTTGTGGATTAGGCTTTCGGCCAATGTCTACATCTTCTGGCTCAAAAAATATTTCAGGATCACGATTTGCGGCGCCGATTGCGGTATGGATAAAAGTTCCTGCCGGAACGAGTGTTTTTGAACCAATGGGCCCAAATTCAACATCCGCAGTAGCTTTACGATTACCAATTTGTAATGGTGACTGAAAGCGAAGAAATTCTTCAACAGCTGTTTTGATTAATGTTGGATCACTTCGAAGGCGGTCCATTTGATTAGGATGATCAAGTAAAATATCAATTCCATTTCCAACTAAATTAGCAGTTGTTTCGTGCCCGGCATTCAACAAAAATATACAGTTCTGGACAAGTTCAATAGGCGAGAGGTGCTCCCCGTCAACTTCACCAAAAATCAAAGAGGAAAGGACCTCTCCTACTTCCCCACCTTCTGGCGTCTTACGACGTTCCTTTATCAATTGGTCCAACAAACTTCCAAATTCTTCCACTGCCGCGTGACCTTCAGCAATTTTTTCTTGAGAGACTACCGGGTCAAGGGCCCCTAAAATCAAATTAGAATAATTATGCAGCTTATTACGATGCTCTTCAGGCACACCCAACATATCTGCAATAATCTCCGTAGGCAGCGCTAAAGCGTAATCTGATACAATATCAAAAGTTTTCTTATCAGCCAATCGATCTAATAATCTATCAATGATGCCCTCTATTACGGGTGTTAACTGAGAAATCTTACGAGGTGTAAAAGCCTCAGCCAGTAATTTTCTCACCCGAGTATGTGCTGGCGGATCATTAAAAACCAGACTAGTGGTATGATGAACATATAAGGGTCCCTCCCCAAACTTCGGCTTGAAATCTATTTTTTTATCTGAACTCATACTTGGATGTTTAAACGATAAAACCACATCGTCATAACGGGTTAAAAAATAGGAACCATCTGGATTCCGATGAACAGGATCGCACTCTCGCATTATTTTATATGTTGGAAATGGGTTATCTAGAAAATCTTGGCTAATTTTTTTTATATCAAATTCTAGTGCGCGTTCCTTTTCATCCATACCGAACCCCTACTCTGCTGCCACCAAGTCAGCACCACCATCCCAGATCTCAATTTCCACTAATGCGGATGAAGTTGCCATAGAGTGCGATTTTTTTATCTGCGTGCGGCTCGGGGTCAATTGATTGAGACAACCACCCCTATCAACCGAATTACCGGGCTCACCCATTGGATCGTATATGGCACAAGATTCGTAACCATGTGCCACACCTCTTGCAAGACGATTAGTCGGGAAAGCTGCGCAAACTACAGCTCCCCGTTCATTATAAGTTTTGATCAGATCAAATTTCTTTATGCCTCTATCTACGGCATCTAAATCATTTATTCTCAGTGTCCAATAATATATTCCATCAATTTGGATTCGATGATCAATAATATCGTTAAGAAAGCTATCTTTACCATCGCCTTGACTGTGATAACTATAGCGTGCGTGCGGTGTCATCAATAAAATTGGATATTTTTTAAATCGATCATTATCTGCAGGCCCCTCCCAGCTTGGAGTATATTTTGCAATTGTCGGCCTCTCAGGATCATTTGAGTCAAAACGCTTCAAACTATTACAATCGAATTCTATTTTCCCAGATTGAGTTTGCAAACCCTTCAAAAATTCTTCGGTATAATCTGCTGGAAGCGGATGTGGCTCTGGTACGTCTTTTTTTCTGCCCTCTGCAAACCACCGAAAGGATACTGGCGGACGCAATTCTTCCTTTAAAGGCGGTACAACGAAGTACCCCTTCTTAAGAAATTTCTTCCATGTTATATGTTTTGGTAAATCAGACGCATCAAATTGGCGCTTTGTCCAATCGAGTTCACTCATGCCCTCTGAGAATAATAAACCCAAACCTAAACGTTGAGCAATTTCAAGAAATATTTGATAATCAGATTTAGATTCTCCGAGAGGTTCAATACATTTGTGTTGAAACGTAATTACTCGATGGTTAAGTTGATTTTGGCCATGGTGGGTATAGCCTCCGATACCTGCCCACTCACTAATATCAGTACGCTCGAGATGGGTACAAGCGGGTAGCACGATATCTGAAAAGGGAACATCACCTTCCATCCATATTGACTGGTTTACAACAAATTCTAAATTTTCCAAATTATACATTTTAACATATCGATTTGTATCACTCATTGTGCCAAACAATGAAGATCCATATTTGTATAACATTTTTACATTAGCTTGCCCCGTTTTTGGATAAACTATCTTATTAAATTGACCCTCAATTGTTTTGCCGTCCCAGGCATAACCCTCAACGGTTTCTCCGGCAATTGCTTCTGGCATATGTAGGCGGGGAATTTTTTGACTGGTTGTATTTATAGTTGGTAGTTGAGGCATCCGTTGATAGAGAGCAACGGCTAAAGCAGTTCCGGTCAAGTCACCTGAAATACCGCCGTCAGCGTAGCCAGGAAAATAAAAATGAAGATCAAGTGGCGTCGCGCGCTGCATATTGCCCAAATTAACACCGGGTTTCCCGATACCTTGCATCGCCATCAAACAAATCATCATCCGAGACCATTGAGTTCCTGTTGCATTACGGCATGCACCTCCATAACCGTTACCTGCTCCACCTGCCGAAAGATAAACTTTTCTATTACCCCAAGCGCGAGCAAGAGCTCTAATCTCCTTGGCAGCAATTCCAGTTTCTCCAGCCTGCCATTCTGGCGTTTTGGGTATACCGTCGTCCTTACCTAAAACGTAAGATTCCCATTTTTCAAATCCTTCAGTCCGTTTTGCCACATAGTCTTTGTCATAAAGACCTTCTGTTATCCAAATATAAGCGATAGCCAGAGCCATTGCAGGGTCGGTCTGTGGCTTCGGAGACAACCACTTCCCACCTAACATTTGTGCTGTGTCATTGTAGAAAGGATCAATGTGCACAAATTCCACATTTAGTTCCTTCAGCCATTGGCGGCGGATAGTTCCTTCATGGGAC
>MDSW01015529.1_pt1 | contig 10050 bp, 9 predicted proteins | sample 811171 | NCBI WGS metagenome assembly MDSW01 (sample SAMN05326641, study PRJNA326480) | marine metagenome | isolation source: seawater | place: Atlantic Ocean: North West | collected 2012
GAAGCTGGTGGTAAAGCTAAAGGCGCTACCGCTGGTTCAAGCAGTGATAGAACTATTGTAACTAATCCTGGTGATTACGTAAGCTTAAGTGATTTAACTGGTGATGCTGGAACAACAAGTTTAGGATCTGGTGGTGATGGTGCTGGTGGTGATGGTGGTGATGGTGGTGATGGTGCTGGTGGTACTGATCAAAACAACAATCAAAACAATGATCAGAATAATAACCAAAATGATCAAGATAATGTAAACAATCAAAATCAAGGCGGTGGTAGTAATGACGAAAGAGGAGAAAATGAAAAAGAAGTAGATAGCACATCTGTAGCTAACAACATTCAACCAAACAAATTCTTTATACCTACTCCAATGGGTAATAATCCTAATAAAGCAAATAAACAAACTGCTTTTGAAAATTTATTAGCTAACATGAGTGATAGTGGTCTTGATGGTGCTCCTGAATTAGATGGTACACCGTATATGCCAAAAGAAAAATCTACAAATAAGTTTGGTGGACCAAAGATGAAATTTGAAAGATCAGGTACTCCATTTAAACAAAGAAATAAACATAAATAATCATGGGAAAACAAGGACCAAAATCAATGAACATAATAAATAAAGCAAGGATGGGATCAGCTATGCAAGATGGCGTAAATCCTCCAATGTTAAAATCACAAGGCGTACCTATGGCACCAAGTTCTCCTGCAAAAATAGCTCCACTTATTGGGATCGCTGCAGGAATTGCAGGAAGAAGACTTTTAGGATGGGGAGCAAAAAAGCTTATACAAGGACAAGCTAGAAAATGGTTAACAAACAAAGGGTTTAAAGCAGCTGGTAAAAGATTTTTAAACAGTAAAACTGGTAAGTTTGCTAAAGGTGTTAGAACAGGTAAAGAAACTACAGGTCTTGGAAAATTCCTTAACTTTGGATCATCAAGTGTTGTAAGACCATTCCAATCACTTGCTAATATTACTGGAAACAAAACTCTTAGTAATATTGGTAGACTTGCTGATTATGCTTCTTATGGATATGGAGGCTCACAATTAGCTAGTTCGTTTGGTAGTGAAGCTAAAGATTCAGGGGAAAGTAATTTACCTCCTGGACCATATGTAGCTCCAGAAGCACCTAATAATAATAATAACAGTAACAACAACAAACCATACGTTAAACCAGGTGGAAAAGCTACTGGTAAAATTGCTGATTACGCTAGTGGTAGTGATGCTAGAAAAGCTGAATATGATGCAAGAGGTTGGAAATATGATGATACAATTAAAGGTTATGATAAAAAAGGTAACAAGTTAGCTTCTGATAATAGAACAGCTCCAAAACCTAGTGTTAATACTAATCCTTTTGTAGATGTAAATAAAAAACCAGTTGCTAAAGTTGAAACAGTAAAACCAGCAAGTTCTACATCTTCTGCGTCTTCTGCGTCTTCTGCGTCTTCTACAACTTCTTGAAGTTCACCTAGAAAACAAATTCCATTTGAAAATCCTACTAATAGACAACAGATTAGAGTTAATAAACAATACAGGAAAGCAACCGGTATGAATAAGAAAGATATTAAAACCGCTAAACTAGAAGAGAAAATGAATATTTCTGGTGATGGTTTAGGTGGTAGAATATTAAGTAATAGAGTTATCAATAGATATGATAGAGGTATGGAATCTCAAGTTAATGTATCTCCTGATAAAAAACCTGTAGGAATTAAACAACCTGTAGCTAAAGTAAACGAATTAAAACCAAAAGACGTACAACCTTTAGCGACTAAACCGATGTCAGTTGATGTAAGTTCGTTAAAACCAAGAGGTGAATTACAAACAACATCACAAGCAAATAAAGCACAAGACGAATTAGATCTTAAAGGATCACCATTTAAAAGAAAAGGATGTGGTCCAAGAGGGTTAGGTTCACAATATAAATAAAAATGAGTAAAATATTAGCTAAATTATTTGGCAACGCTGGAGGTAGTGTTGTTGAAAAGATTAGCGGTGTCGTTGATAAGTTCGTTAGAACAAAAGATGAGAAAGCAGCGTTTGAAAAAGAAATGACTGAAATACTTATTGAAGCAGAAGCCGCTATGCAAAAAAACGTAACCGAAAGGTGGAAAGCAGATTTAGAGCACGGAAACTGGTTAACGCGTTCAGTTCGTCCTCTCGTTTTAGTATTCCTTATAGTGGCGACCGTGCTCATGGTATTTATTGATAGTGGATCATTACAATTCGAAGTTGAAGAAAAATGGACAGATTTACTTCAGCTAGTCCTTATGACTACCATTGGGGCCTATTTCGGAGGTCGAAGTGTAGAAAAATATAACAAATTTAAAAACGGACAGTAATGCCAAGAATAAACAAATATCAATTAGATTCGACTATATCAGACACAGACAAACTACTAGGTACTGACGAAAATGGCAATACTAGGAATTTTAAGATAAAAGACCTATCTAACTTTTTTGCGGAAAATTCAGGTACATTTAAGCATGTTCAAAACTCTGCTTCTGCTACTTGGACAGTAACGCATAATTTAGATTTAACAGACCACTTACCACATGTGTCTTTAAAAATTGATAGTGGTACATATGATAACGTACAAGGTACTGGAATAGTAACTTACGTTAACAAGAATCAATTAACAATAGCATTTAGTTCAGCTCAGTCTGGATTTGCTTATATTAAAAAATAAAAACTTAAACTTTAAAACAACAAAACTATGGCAATACCATTTTTAAATCATTTAGACGTTAAAGGAAACATATCCTTAAACGACTATAAACTACAGGACTTTGTTGTAGATCACTCGAATACCACAGCTGCTGGAAACACCGCGGGTAAATTGATTTATGACTCAGGTTCTTTAAAATTTTACAATGGTTCTTGGCAAACTTTAGGGACATCGGGTGGGTCTGTAACCTCAGTGGCAATAACTGGCACTGATGGTATTGACGTAGATTCTGGTTCTCCTATAACGGGTTCAGGAACAATAACATTAGGACTAAGCGGAATCGCTAATTCTAAACTAGCAAACTCTACTGTATCTTACGGTGGTGTTAGTTTAGCATTAGGTGAAACAGACGCTACACCAGCTTTTGATCTACAAGACGCTACAGGTTATCCAACGTCTTCATTAACTGGAACAATTACTAACGCTCAACTTGCTGGTTCAATAGCTGCTAGTAAATTAGCGGGTTCAATTGGAAACGCTAAATTATCTAACTCATCAGTAGCATACGGTGGCGTTACTTTATCATTAGGTGGTAGTGATGCAACTCCTGCTTTTGATTTATCAGACGCAACTAATTATCCTACATCATCATTGAGCGGTACTATTACAAACGCACAATTAGCAGGATCAATTGCAAACGCTAAACTTGCAAATAGTTCGATAACTGTTGATGGTTCAGCTGTTTCACTAGGTGGTTCAGTAACTACATTACAACTTGGTACATCAGGTTCTACTGCTCTTGCAGGTAACACAGCCGTTGACAATGTTTCAGTTGCAAACTTAAAAACAGCTTTAGGTTCTGGTTTTGCATCAAACGCTGTTACAATTGGTGATACCGATGATGTTGTCACAATAGGTAAAGATTTAGTAGTAACTGGAGACTTAACCGTATCAGGTGATACAATAACAGCTAACGTTGGAACATTAGAGGTTGAAGATAAAAACATAACGGTAAACAAAGGATCAGGTGATACTAGCTCAACAGCAGATGGAGCTGGTCTTACTATTCAAGATGCGGTAGACGCTTCTAACGATGCTAGTTTAACATGGAATGCTTCAAATGATAAATTTGTATTTTCACATTTAATAGACGCACCAGGAACATCAATATTTGTTAACTGTGATATATCAGGTGATGTTGATGTTGATGGAACACTTGAAACAGATGCGTTAACAATTGGTGGTGTAACATCCGTACCTTTTGAATCGGCAGATCATTCAAAACTAGATGGTATTGAAGCTTCAGCTGATGTAACAGATACTACGAATGTAACTGCTGCTGGCGCACTTATGGATTCTGAATTAACAGATTTAGCTGGTGTTAAAGGTGTAACAATTTCAACGTTACAACCTAAACCATCAGAAGGTGCATTTGCAAATGGAGATAAAACTAAATTAGATGGTATAGCCGCTGGAGCACAAGTAAACGTTGCTACAAACCTTTCACAAACTACAGCTACTGGATCGTTAACAATAGCATCATCAACAGGTACAAACATAACTGTTGCTGAAGCAACTGGTAGTATTGCTGGTTTAATGAGTACTACTCATCATGATAAACTAGATGGCATAGCTACTAGTGCAACTGCTGACTCAGCTGCTTCAGTTGTTGAAACAAAAGCGGGTTCTAACTCTTCTAAGTTTGTAACACCTGCTTCTTTAGCTGGTAGATCTGTAACATCAACTATTGATGTTAGTGCAATGGATGCAACAGTGTTAAAAGCTTTAATAGATCATGATCTTGATACACCAAATGTTATTGTTGAAGTTCATGGACTTACTTCAAAAGAAGTTTATATCTGTGAGTATCATAAGGATAATAATGGTTCTGCTTCTGATGATCACTTAACTTTCCATTTTGCTGAAGTACCAAGTGAGGATTTAGTTGTAACAGTTACTTCTTGCAAAAACGCAAGCTCAGTAACAGCTACTTATCCTGCATCTTAATAATAATTAAAAATACGGCGGTACTTTGGTACCGTCAGTATTAATATAACTATAATAATATGCCTATAAATATGAATGCCGCTGGAGGCATAACACATCAAGATGAATTCCTTTTAAAGGGTTCTGCACCTACTTTACGTTTCACTGATACAGACACGGGAGCTGATTCGTATCTCACAGCATCAAGTACTGCTGGAGCTTTATCCTTATGGGCTGATTCTGGAAGTGAAGCAAATACAACAAAAATATATTTTGGGTGTGATGGTAAAGAGGTTGGTCATTTTAGGGGAGATAGTAATCAAATAAGTAGTTTAAGATTATTTCCAGAAAAAAATGATTCTACTTCTGCTGGTATTTTCTTTGGTACTGCTGCTGATGGTTCTGGTCCTGGCATTGGTACGTGGAATGATGTTAGAGTTATGTCTATGGATGAAAATGAAGTAGTTCACTTATATCCAGGTTCTAATACTACAGGTGCACTTCAATTAAAATCAGCTAATGGTCATGTAGAAACTGCAGCTAACTTAACAGTTGGTAGTACATTATATGCTAGTACTATTGAGGATAAAGGTGCGGACATGACTATAATAAATGCGCATAATGATGCTGCAATTTGGCTTAAAACTTCAACTGGAAGCTCGACATATTTAAACTTTAAAGTTCATGGTGCTGGTCATACTGAAACCGCAGGTAATCATAAAATTGGAGGAGCTTTACAAAGAACCTACACTACAGTAACACACTCTAGTAATACGCATACTTGTAATTTAAGTGTAAATGATAATTTTATAATAAATGCTAACGCTGCTACCAATACTATAGCTATGACTATTGCAGATGCAAATATTGGTCAATCTGGTAATATAGTTATTGTAAATGCTTCTTCTGGTACTGTTGCTTTCGCTGCATTACCTAGTTATATGCTAACACCTGATTCAGCAACTGTAAACTTTGTAACAACAAATAGTGCTGTATCTTTATTTTCTTATCTAGTTATTAGTGATGATGATGCTGGCAATAGGAGAGTACTTGTTAATTATGTTGGTAACTTCGGATAAAATAAATAAGTATGAAATGGATACCATTTGCAAGAAAAGATTTCTGGTTAAAGAACACGACAGGATCGTTTTCAACATCAACGACTACAACTTGGAGTACATCTAAAAGTACTACAACAACATACAATACTTCTCATAGTACTACTACGACATATAATACTAGTCATAGTACTACAACTACATTTAATACTAATACGTCTAAAGTAACTACGACAACATTCAACACTAGTCAATCTACTAGTAAAAATACAACAACAACATACGCTACTAGTCACACAACTAATACCACTACTACGTGGAACACAACTAGAGACACAACAACAACTTGGGAGACTAGTAAAAACACTACTACCACGTATAATACTAGCCGTAGTACTGACACTACAACAACGTATAATACAAGTAAAAATACAACTACTGTGTACGCAACAAGTCATACAACGAGTACAACGTACAACACTAGTACCACTACTACAACTAGTTATACAACTTATTACAACACAAGTCAAACTACGACTACCACGTGGAGTACTAGTAAGAGTACGACTACTACATATGCCACTAGTCATACAACTAATACAACTACAACCTGGGCAACAAGTAGAGATACAACAACAACGTATGCTACTAGTAAAACAACTACTGAAACGTATAATACTATGCATGATACAACTACTACGTATACCACATATTGGAATACTAGTAGAAATACTACTACGACATATAATACAACTACAACGTATAATACATATCACAGTACAAGTCATAGCACAACAACAACTTTTAATACTAGTTCAAATACAACGACTACGTATACAACTTATTATGTTTCTTCATGGAATACAACACGTAGCACGTCTCACAGTACAACTACAACATACAACACGACATATGCTACCAGTCACAGTACTACAACAAGTTATAATACAACTTATAACACGTATCATAGTACTTCTCATTCAACGACGACAACATATAATACAACGTATAACACTAGTAAATCAACAACTACAAGTTATACCACATCATTTAATACAACAACAACGTATAATACTAGTCGTACAACAATGACTTCTTATGCAACTAGTCATACAACAAGTACAACATATTATACAAGTAAAAATACTACTACAACTTATAATACTAATAGAACAACTACTACAACTTGGTCAACAAGTCATCAAACTGATACGTTTACCACAAGAAACACTGGTACAACAATAACAATGTGGAACACTGGTAACTACACAAGTAGAACAACATTTACCGCTGGTGGTGGAGGCGGTGGCGGTGACTGCTTTAGAGGTTGTATGTAAATTAAATAATTATGGCACATAGATTTAGAGATTCATACTTAAACGCAACATTAACATTTGCAGATGATAAAATTACCTGGTTTTGCCCAGAGATGAATGACGTGCGAGAAGTTATGATGTCTTGGGAACAACCTATTATGAATAAAATGGCTGAGGTTGCTGTATCTTCTGGCGATCATGTTTTAGAGTGTGGTTTTGGTATGGGTATATTATCTACAGCTGTTCAAGCTAGAAACCCAGCATCTCACACTATAGTTGAATGTCATCCTCAAGTACTAGTTAAATTAAATGAGTGGGCGGCTGATAAACCAAATGTAACTGTAGTAAATGGTAAATGGTTTGATTTATTAAGTGAACCAGAAAAATACGATGCAATATTAATGGACACTTATGTTGATGATGATTTACATCCTAAGTTTGCCGGTTTTTGTCAAAAGAAAGCTAAAGATAATTGTAAGGTTAGCTGGTGGAATTTTAGTGGTGGAACAACAGATGAGTTTATGAAGTTTTATTGGGATAATGTAACGTTTACAGAAGTTACAGGTTTAACAGTACCTGAAAATACTTATTATAATAGAACAAATTACTTTGTGCCATTAAAAGTTTTAAATCAAAAAGCAAAAACATATGGTATAGTTGATTCATCAAACGTACACACATCTACTAGTGAAACAAGAAATATTTATAAGTTCGATGCTGATCAAGATGTATTAACGTGTGCAGATCCATCTAATCCTAGTCTAGTGGTTAAAAAAGGTATGTTATCATATGGTGTTAAGTGTAAAGGTATTTATAATATAAACAACGGTTTATTAGTTGTTACTGGAAATCATCCAATGATAGTTAAAAGAGAAGGATCTTGGATTGAAAAAAATATGAATGAATTAGTTATTGGTGATAAGCTATATAAAGTAGATAATACTGAGGTTGAAATTACAAATTTAAACTTTGATAGCTCTGAAACAATATATACTGTTGTGAGATTAAATTCTGATGACAATTATTTTGTAAATGATATATTAATTAAAAACGGAGGAAAAGATGCCTAATACTACTACAACATGGTTTACCGCTTGGGCAACAAGTAGAGAAACATATCATGCTACATCGTACGATTCGTATTATCAAACGTATTTTAATACTAGTAAAAACACCACTACAACATATAATACATCACACACGACAACTACGTCATGGAATACTAGTCATAATACAACTACTACGTATAATACTAGTCACAATACTACTACTACTTACAATACTAGTCATTCTACTGGTACATCTCGTAATACGTCGCATAGTACAACTACGGTATATAATACATCTCATTCTACATCTCATAGTACTACCACAACGTATAATACTACTTACGCGACTAGTCGTGGTACTTCTCATAGTACTACTACAACGTATAATACATACCATAGTACATCTCATAGTACAACTACAACGTATAATACAACTTGGTCAACTAGTTCCAATACGTATAAAAGTACAAGTCATACAACAACTACAACCTGGAGTACGAGTAAGAGTACAACAACCACGTATAATACAACGTATGCTACAAGCCATAGTACAGCCACTAGTCATACTACTTCAACAACCTGGCAAACGAGTCAGAGTACGTCTCATACAACTGAGACTACGTACTATACGTCTCATAACACAACAACCACGTATAATACGTCACATACGACAACCACAACGTTTAACACTAGTCAGAGTACTACTACAACAACTACGTATAATACGCAAAGAAGTACAACTACAACGTTTAACACTAGTTCAACAACAACTACAACGTGGCAAACAAGTCATGGTACATCTCATAGCACAACAACAACATATGCTACGTCAAGAGATACAACGACTACTTATAATACAAGTAAAAGTACAACAACTACTTACAACACTAGTCACACAACTAGCACGACTACTACGTATAATACTACAAAAACCACAACCACGACGTTTAATACATCGCAGTCAACAACTACAACATTTAACACGTCACAGTCAACCACTACTACCACTACGTATAACACAAGTAAAACAACGAATACAACTTTTACTACAACTTGGTCAACTAGTACTAACACAACAACTGTTTACGCTACAGCTACAACAAGAAGTACTACTACAACCTATAATACTAGTAAGAGCACAACTACGACTTATAATACGTACCATAGTACAACTACAACATTTAATACTAGTCAAAGCACAACTACATCTTGGAATACAACCACCACGACAATGACGTCTAGATATAATACAACAAGAAAAGATATGTCTACTATGGTTGATTATTTAAATAGAGGTGCGTTATCAACTTTTAATTCATCAACACAACAAAACTTCTTATCTGTTTGTAGTGCTACAATTAATCAAACATATTATCACAATGGTAGTGGAATACTTCCAGTCGGTGGAGATGTTGTTAAAGACGGTAGTGGTAATTGGCTAGCTGCTGGATATTATAGAGTTGGTGATGGTAGTAAATATATTAGAATTATGAGTAGTGTTGGTGTTGTTCAAGGGTTAAACGATTGCGCTTAGAAATAAGTGATATTGTGTAACTATATATAATAACGAATTAAATTTAATAATATGGAAATGTTTAATAAAAAGGTTTTAGACGGAAGAATAGGACCATTAAAGAAAAATACAAACTTAGATGACTTAGAACAAGTTGAGGGTTATGTAATTAGAAAAGCAAGTGAAGCTGGTTTAGAGACTAGTTATGATGTTATGGCAGAAGAAATGCCTTATTTTAAAACCATGGGTTATACGTCATATGGAACTAGTTTTATAATGCAACCCTTGAATCTTAAGTTTAGAACTGAGCAGATAGACGATGCTTATGATGATAAAGATATTGATGTTTTAGATTGGGCTGGATATTTAAATAAAAATATTCAAGAAAAACAAGCTAATAAATATCAAAATAGAAGAAAGGTAGATACAAAAAAATATCCTTATAAAGATTATTTAGTTGTTTTACCTGGATC
>MDSW01107929.1_pt1 | contig 10050 bp, 10 predicted proteins | sample 811171 | NCBI WGS metagenome assembly MDSW01 (sample SAMN05326641, study PRJNA326480) | marine metagenome | isolation source: seawater | place: Atlantic Ocean: North West | collected 2012
ATATATTTACTTGCAAATTCTCTCTAAGCATATAGAAAAGGGTTGCCTGGTAACTGGCACCTATAGAGAATGTTTTACACCCAACCTCAAAATTTATATTCTGCTCAGGATCGTAATACTTATTTTCATCAGCTATAAATGGGTTCTGATTAACACCACCAGGCTTATAGCCAGTCGAAACTGAGATAAAAGCCCTATCATTATCACTGATATTGTAGTAGGCTAGTGCCTTAAATCCTGATAGTAGCTCAGCCCTGTCTCGTGTTGAGGAACTATAGATAGTCTCCTGTATGCCATCATAATCAAGGTCTTTTAGGCTGGTTGCATTATAGTCAAGCCACGCAGACTCAACTCGAGAACTAAAATCGAATCCAATGCCTTGCTCAAAAAGAATATTAAACTTACTGTAGAAAGCAAAGTTTGATAGCTTAAACTCACCTTCAAAATCATCGACATCCCCACTGAATACATATCCGCTCATCTGATCAGATTCAGTAATGGACCGCTGGTAAGCACCCAGTACATAGGTGTGATTATTCTTTCCTCTATCAGCAGATAGAAAGCGAATTTCATTTGAGGTAGTCTCTCTTACACGATTAGACTCATCATAAAAGTCGTAGTCGTAGCCATTTAGGCTGGAGTCCCAGTTGTAGGGATCGCTTTCCCAAAACTCCTTGTTTCCCCAGTCTCCATCGTAACTATGCCTCATAGAGCTTCTTGACTTTGAGGATATTACAAGAATCTTCTGACCTTGACTAAATCTATATGAGGACTTTATGGATATAGCTGAAAGGTCCTGCGAGTCATATCCCTGTCTATCTGAATATGTGTAGAGATTCTCATTGTTGTCTGGCGCCCAGGTGTCATATCCATTGTCAAGGTTGCTAGATAGGATGCTAATATTAATGTTAAGGTTTTTAGATGCTATCCAATTCAATTTTGTACGCATCATCATCTCTGATTTCGAGTTTGTGTTAGTTCTGTTAAGGTAGAGGTTCTCTCTAAACCCATCTCCATAGCTGTAGAACATGCCAGTCCTAATCATAAGCTTTGATGTTATAGGAGTATTCACAGCTAATCCAAACCTCTGATTGTTGTCGCTTCCATATCCTAGAGTTATATGCCCTCCCCAAAATGGATTTGGGTCAATAGATTTAAGAGATATTGTTCCTGCCATCGCATTGGCTCCATAAACAGATGACTGCGCACCTTTGAAGACTTCAACTTGGTTTAGGTCAAACATCATAGCGGACATCCCAATTCCACTTAACTCAATATCATCTATACTAAATCCAACTGAAAAATTTGGAGGTCCCTCTCCTGTGTAGTGACTGCTCTCACCAATACCCCTAATCTGAAAGTATCGAGGTCTGGATGTACCTCCGGACCAGTTTAAGTTGCTGATTTTGTGCAGGTGAGACTCTAGGTGATCAGTCTCTGTTTTTTTTATATACTCCGGGTCAAGAATCGTAACGCTTGAGTTTGCCTCTTTCAGTGATATGTTGCCTAGCTGCGAGGTAAGAATAATGTCCTCAGTTAAGATAACTTTTGGGCGCATCTCTATCCGCATGTACTGACTGTGACTCAAGCTAATAGTCTCATAGCCAATATGCTGGACTGTAACCAAGCCTTTTCCACTGCTCCTTAGACGAAATGCTCCGGAGTTATCACTATAGGTGTAGGTGTTCTGGTGTGAGATGATTGCTCCCCTTATAGGTTCGCCTTGGATATCTATAACTTTTCCAGTTGTAATATCCGAGAACATCAGTGATAAAAGAATTAAAGTGGGTAGTAATTGTTTCATATCGTTTTCCTCCGCTAGCATTATCTAGTTCAGGTTAAAGGGTATAATCTCAGCTCTTGGCACCCCTAACAGCACTATAAAATAATAATATTTTAGTAGAATAAAAAAACAAGATTGGTTAATTTAAATCTTCTAAGGAGATTTTATGTTAAAAGTTCTTTTGTTGTTTTACTTGTCTTTCAGTTTTTCTCAGTATAACCTTGATACATGCGAGACCGATATATCACCAGATGTACCTGATTTCTTCCAGAAATACTTTCAGTGTGTGACCATTAGAATGTCAGAGAGTGGGGAGTATGTGAACCTTTACTACAATGGCTTGGCTCCGTATGATAGCTGGTACTATCAGGAGGGTCACCCGAATGCTATTCCCTGGGAGTCTCTAGGGCAAGGCTATTTCCAGATACCCAATGCATATATTCAGGAGATGGATTATGTCATCTCTATTCCAGTGAATCCAGTACCCAGACCAGATTTGGTAATCGATGCGTTTCAGGTTGATGGAGAGGTTACGCAGACAGGGGTTACATACGAGTATCCAATGGGGTCGGTGGGATCTGCATTGAATGGAGTGAATATGTTTAATCCGTGCGCTTCACCTCCTGATATAATAGAGGATGAGGCGTACACATTTGACCTTTACAGTGGTCATCCAGCCGGCAGCTCGGGCATATATCACTACCACACCACATCTTCAGGGCCCTTGGAGGTCTTGCAGTATAAGATGCCAGAAAATATCACAAGTACCACTCCAGGAGATGCTGAGATTGAGCTATACGGAATCATGTGTGATGGGACCGTGGTCATGGGCTGTACAGAGCTCGATGGATCAGCCGCAAATGCTTCAGATTGGGATGCCCAAAATGGACATGTGCATGATATCATTGATGAGGATGGGACTCTGATGTTTGAGGATAGGTACCATACTCACATCTGCTACGATACTATTACTGAACAGGATATAGATGGAAACGGATACCAGGAGCATGAGTTTACACCAGAGATATCATACTACCAGACACTTGGAATGGATGTCAGCTTCGAGAGATGCGAGGCGATGAGTTCCCCTATTGAGCCGGACGCCAATGATCAACTTAGCAATGAGAGCACTCATCCCTACAAAGGAGGGCTTTCAGGTGCCTATCCTAATCCATTTAATCCGAGCGCGACTATTGAATTTGATGTACCTTATTATTCGTATGTATCACTTGATATATTTGACTTAAGTGGTAATAAAATAAGTAACTTAACTGATAGACATTATAGTAACGGGTCCTGGAATCTCGTTTGGGATGCAGCTGAAAACAGCAGCGGAATATATATCGCGAGGATGCAGATTGGCAACCAAATTTCCTACCAGAAACTAATGCTAATTAAGTGATGAGTGTATACGTAACATACCTGCTCTACGCGATACCCCTATTTGCGTTCTTTGTGTTTGTTGAGCACGTCGCAGCTAAAGTTATGGGGATAAAGATTAATAGGGCAGCTGATATGATCTCCAGCCTAAGCTCTGGACTGACAAACACCTCTAAGGATGCGATCAAGTTCGGGGTGGTTCTTATTGGTTATTCATCACTTGTAGAAAATATGACAATTTATAAAGTTGAAAACCTTTGGATTGCAATACCTATAGCATTTTTGGTACAGGATTTTTCTGGATATTGGCTACATAGGATGAATCATCGAGTAAATATTTTTTGGAATAGGCATGTAATTCATCATAGCAGCGAGGAGTTTAATTTATCGTGTGGACTCCGTCAATCAATATCAATTATATTTAAGTTCGCAGCAATTCTATTTGTACCAGCTGCTCTTATGGGCATAGATCCCATGATTTTTGCTGTTTTAGGCCCGATTCATCTGTTTATGCAGTTCTGGTACCATACTCGTCTAATTGGCAATTTGGGCTTTTTAGAGCATATTATTGTAACTCCATCGCACCACCGTGTGCACCACGCAATAAACCCGGAGTATCTAGATAGAAACTTTGGACAGATACTTATTGTATGGGATAAGATGTTTGGAACTTTTCAGAGTGAACTCAAGACCTCAGAGCCGGTATACGGTATCCTTAGGCCAGCTAAGACATGGAATCCAATCCTGATTAACTTCAAGCATACCTACCAGCTTTGCAAGGACGCCTGGAGAGCAGAGAGCTACTACGATAAGCTCCGAATATGGTTCATGCCCACCGGATGGAGGCCAGATGATGTTTCGGCCCGTTATCCGATAAAACATATAGATGATCCAAGGCATCAGGTGAAGTATGACACAGACCATTCTAATATATTTATTATCTGGAGCTGGTTTCAGTTTGGGGTGGCGCTTATTATGATGCTCCACATGTTCACCGTTGTTCATAACTACTCAGGGGCTCTCGGCTATATGTATGTGGGGCTTATTTTTGCTCACATATTTTCATTTACTACGCTTCTTGATGGTAGGAAGTATGGCGTATTCGCCGAGTTAGTAAAGGTAGCTCTCGCTACATATATCCTGCTTAGTCAGAGTTTTAATTGGTATGGCTTAAATGTAGGTCTATCCTACTTTATCTGTATCTATTTGGCATTATCACTGTCTTTAACAATAAAAAAAATTAAATAATATTGCTAGAATTCGAGCAAAAGTACTATTCTCAAGGAAAGCAGCTTATTGCTGGGATTGATGAGGTTGGAAGAGGCCCCCTTTGCGGACCAGTTGTTGCAGCCTCTGTAATCTTTCCCAAAGATATAGATATCCCAGGCTTAACAGACTCAAAAAAACTAACTCCCAAGAAACGAGATATGTTATATCTAGAGATTAAGAAAAAAGCAAGTCACATAGGTTTAGGCGTTATAAACGAAGACAGAATTGATGATATTAATATTCTAGAGGCAACGCTTGAGGCTATGAGAGCTGCGATTAGCGATATGGGCATTGTTCCAGATATGCTTCTTGTAGATGGAAATATGAAGACGTTAACTAATATTGATCAAGAGAGTATAGCAAAGGGAGACTCTAAATCTCTATCAATTGCAGCTGCATCAGTAGTAGCTAAGGTGACACGCGATAGGATGATGGGGCAGTATGGAATAATATACCCTGGCTATGGTTTTGAGCGAAATATGGGATACGGAAGCAAAGAGCATATAGATGCACTAAAAAATATTTTTTCGACCCCGATACATAGAAAGTCATTTAATCCAGTAAGCAAGTATCTTCCTCGGTTAAAGGATGTTAAGGACCGCATTAAATTAAAAAGACAAATAGCCGCCACCGACCTAATAAAAAAAGGCCATAAAATTCTTGATGTTAGGCATAACTCCAGTTCCCTCGATATACTAACAAAAGAAAGAGATCGTGTTTATGCCTTTACATTATCAGAGTATACAACTATAGTAGATATAGAGAGAGAGGCTAGAATTAGTCTTTCTTTAGAAAAAGATATTAGCTCTTCAATAAATATCTCTGTAATTTCAGTAGAATTTTCAAAGAAGAAACCAATAATTAAATACAGAAAATATGATTAAAACTACTTTAGTGTATATAATAACGCTATCAATTATCTTTGGATCTTTTCCTGATGCCATTGGGAAGAATGGGGCAGTTAGTTCGTCGAGCTCATATGCATCACAGGTAGGAATTGATGTCCTTAAGAGTGGTGGAAATGCAGTAGATGCGGCAATTGCTGTGGGATTCGCCTTAAGCGTAACCTTCCCTAATGCTGGAAACTTGGGTGGTGGTGGATTTATGGTTGTGAGAACAGCTGAAGGTGACGTTAGCACAATTGACTTTAGAGAGGTCGCACCAAAGCAGGCACATAGAGATATGTATTTGGATGATAACGGTGATGTGGTACCTGGAATGAGTCTCTATACAGCACATGCAGCAGGCGTACCTGGAACGGTTGCTGGTTTTGAAGTTGCTCATGAGAAATATGGGACAAAATCATGGAACTATCTTATTAGACCAGCAATAAAACTAGCATCAAATGGATTTGAGTTAAGCTACAGAGATGCAATGTATCTCAATGGAAGCCGATCATATTTTCTTAGAGATGATGAGGCCGCAAAGATATTTGCAGCAAAGGAAAACTACTCAGTAGGAGATTTGTTTATTCAAAAAGATTTAGCAAAGACTCTACGCAGAATATCTGTTGGAGGAGCAGAAGAGTTTTATACTGGTGTCACCTCTGATATGATTCAAAGTTGCATGGACAGAACTGGAGGTATTATAACAAAGGATGACCTTGCTAGTTACAGGGCAGTGGAGAGGGTCCCCATAGAGTTTGAATATAGAGGTTATACCTTCCACTCAATGCCACCTGCATCATCTGGGGGTATCTGTATGGCTGAGATTCTTAATCAACTTGAGACTATTAGCTTTGATAGCATTGCCTATCACAGTACTGAGCATATACAGCCATTTGTTGAAGCCGAGAGACGCGCGTACGCTGATAGAGCAGAATATCTAGGAGATATAGATTTTATAAGTGTCCCTATCTCTACGCTTATATCAGACTCTTATGCGTTAGATAGGTTTTCTGATTATAATCCAGATTCAATTATACCAAGCAGTGAAATGGGCCCAGGTGAGCTTATAAATTTTCATGAAAGCAATGAAACGACTCATTATTCAGTTGTAGATAAGTGGGGAAATGCAGTCAGTGTCACAGTAACTCTAAATGGAAAATATGGCAATGGAATTGTTGTTGATGGAGCAGGATTCTTACTCAATAATGAGATGGATGATTTCTCAATTAAGCCAGGCCACCCCAATATGTACGGCCTTGTGGGTAAAGAGGCTAACGCAGTAGCGCCATCTAAACGAATGCTAAGCTCAATGACTCCAACTATAGTTGAGTATCCAGATGGTAACTTAGCTCTTGTTCTTGGTTCTCCAGGTGGATCAACGATTATTACGACTGTAGCTCAAATCGCTGTTAATGTAATAGACTTTGGAATGAACATACAGGACGCTGTTGACTCACCTCGATTTCACCACCAATGGCTTCCAGACGTTATCTTCTATGAGAATAATCGGTTCTCTAAAGAAACAATCGAAAAAATGCGTGAGACCGGCTACCAATTCTCAGAAAAAAGGTCTATAGGTGAAGCTAATTGTATACAAATAACATCTAGTGGTATTAAATTTGCAGCAGCTGATAGCCGCAGAGCAGCAAAGGCGCTGGCTTATTAATATGAAAAAGAAAAGAAATTATAAAGAAGAGTTTAGAGTATTAGTAATTCTAATTATTGTGGCCTTCACTGTAAAAACATCAGTGGCTGAAATTTATGTTGTCCCTACAGGCTCTATGGAAAATACTATTATGATTGGAGACATGCTATTTGGAAATAAGTTTATCTATGGAATGAAGACACCTACTTGGCTTGGCGTTCCCTATACTAGAATGGGTTTTGATGTACCTTGGGCAAGACTCCCAAAATTTAAAGAAGTAGAAAATGGAGATGTAGTTATATTTGAGTACCCTCGAGATCCATTTCAGAAATATGTAAAGCGCTGCATAGGAATAGCTCAGGACTCTATTGAGATAAACAGAGGCGAAATTTACATTAATAATGAGAAAATGGATTTTCCTAAAGGGGGAAATAAAACACAAAGGTATGTAGACCCTAATGATGAGCAGTATGGTATGTACAGCCAGTTTAGAAAAGTAGGACAAAATCAGAACAATATAGATGTATTCCAAGTTCCCTACAAAGGAATGGAAATTGATTTAAAAAATGTAGATAACTGGGAGCCTATAATCAATTTGCTAGTTTTAGATCAAGCAAATATTCAAATAAGAGTTCAAGAAGAGAGTGAAGGTGGGCAGATGGAAAATAGAGCATTCTCTTTCACTGCAATTGATCCAGAAGAGATCTCCAGGACGAGAGGATTCCTAAAGTATAAGCTTCAAAGCTTCTATAGTAACTACCAGTCAATCAGAGCCAAACAGTCAGCAGATTCAAAAGAATATATTGAGGATAGTTTTAATAAATACAGAGAGCAGATGCTGATAAATCCATGGCAGTGGAGGACACATCCAGGATATAATCAGCTACTTGGCACGCTGTACGCAAATGAAGACCTACTGCTTGACTATGTGATGATAGATGGAGTTCAGATTAAAGATATAGATTCATACACCTTGAAGCATGATTACTTCTTTATGGTTGGAGACAATAGAGATAATAGCTACGACTCAAGGTTCTGGGGATTTGTCCCTGATTATCATGTGCTAGGTACTCCGATATTCTCTGTAATGAATCTTAATTTCTCTAAAAATGTAAACCTGTTTAACCCGCTGACATATTTTAATATTGTAAAACTTGGAATGGTAAACTGATGGTTGCAATGATCGCAATGGCTATAAAGTTGCTTATTGGGGCAGTTATCTCCTATATTCTACCTTCTACCACTGTTAAGAATATTAGACAGGCAGATCACTTTAGAATAACTTTTATTGGAATCATCTCAACATCTATTTTTTCAGTTTCCTATCAACTTGATTCCGGCGGTCCGTATGTCCTGTCTGCTGGAGCACTTATATTTATTGGCTTACTCTGTAAAGTTTTCATAGATGACGTGAGAGGCAGAGATAGAGTATTATTGTATTCATTAGTGATTATTGGATTATTTATTGGCTTTGGTTATATTTTTCAAGGAATTATTTTATCATTCCTTGTATATTATATTACAATCAATCAATCTGATTTATTTTCTATTTTAGTTGAAGAGAATGACGAGAAACTTGATAATGATATTAACAATTAAATAATGTGAGGCAAGCATGGCTATAGATTTAAGTACACCCGAAGGAAGAAGTAGCTATCTAACAGATAGCTTGTCAGATCTTATCAATGGCGTTGATAGCACCTATGGGACTTTAATTTTTGATGAACTTCTTAAAAGAATAGATAAAACCATTAAAGACTTTAATTCTGAAATGGAAAATATCTTTGATGAATTAAAAGTTAATGAGAAAAAAAGACAGACGATGCTTCGAAAGCTTAAAAGCACAAAAACACTAGATGAGCAGGAAGAGGCTGAAAAAGAGAAAAAAGAATGGGAACAGAAGCTGCTTGCCCTTTACGGAAAGGATACCTCTAGTAAGGATGAAGAAGCGGCAACAAAAGAAGAGGTAAATAAGTAATGTTACAAAAAATAATAGCATTTGTATTGTTTCTAATAAGTATTTCACTTGTATTCTACTGGAATGTGATTAGAGATGCCGATAAAAAAGTAATGAGTGAGCTTGAGTATAATGATGAGCAGTTAACTGGGGATGTTACGCAAACAACCGAGGTCTACGCTAGGTTAGAAAAAAAATGGATAGGTAGCTCTAAACATATTCAAAATCTTGAAATTAAAACAGATACATTGAGAGCCGACCTGACCAAAGAGATAGAGTCTACTACCAATAGATTTGATAAGCTTAGAGGTGACCTTGATGACTACATTAGAAGGCAAACAAAGAAAAATGATGAGCTAGATAAAACGATTGCTCAGAACCAAAAAGATTTAAAAAAGAGTATCCAGAATGTTAAGAGAGATATTAAAAAACTTGAGAACAAGAGAATCAAACCTCTAGAGACTGATATTAAGACAGTTGCTGAGAATAAAAAGAGTCTTGATGATCTACTCAGATTGGATATGATTATAAAAGCTCTAGAAAAGCAAGCTGATCAAGATGCAAAAGAGCAAGCTGCGCAGCAGTAAGGAGAGAACTTTGTTTACTGTAGAGAATATAATTGGAGATATTGTATTTATTTCACTCCGGGATAAATCCTTTCTTGAGAAGATAGCTATTCCTGAAGAACTGAGCCACTTTAAAGTAATGGGCCAAGATCAGCTCGGAATTTGGGTGGAACATCCCAAGTTGACTTTTAAATATACTTCTGACAAAGATGGTAATTCTATTGATGAAGATAAGCAGAAGACAGAGACTGTTGATGCAGTCTTTCTTATCGCCTGGGGAAACATAAATACTATTATGCACTATCCCGATAGAGATGGCTATGACTTCCCAAGTGAATTTGACACAGATATAGGGTTTAAGTAGTATGAACTACGGTACGGTTAGACTATGGAAGCAAATTGAGGGATGGGGGTTCATAGAATCAGATGATGGAGAAGACTATTTTTTTAATATTTCTAGTGTAAGGAAGGGGCAGAAGATACGAGAACATGCAAATGTTAAATTCGATACTGAAGAGACTCTGAAAGGCACTCAAGCTGTAAATGTATCTCTGACCTAGGAT